>JACXTT010001572.1_pt1 | contig 37697 bp, 31 predicted proteins | sample 9270951 | NCBI WGS metagenome assembly JACXTT01 (sample SAMN15532306, study PRJNA645909) | rock metagenome | isolation source: weathered quartz diorite | place: Puerto Rico | collected 2017-06-21
ACCATGAATGTAATGCCAGAAGTGAAGCTCCCACCTAGTCGCTTGATGGCCCCGCTGCCCAATGTGCATGAAGAACTCATGCAGCAGCATTTGCGCGACGAGAACTTGCCGGAGGCAGTGATGCCAGCAACTCCCATCAACAAAGTGCTGAAGGGCCAGAAGGCGCTGGTGACGGGCGCCAATTCCGGCATCGGCAAGGCCGTCGCTTTCGCTCTCGCCAACGCCGGCGCCGATGTGGTCGTGAATTACGTGTCTCGGCCCGAGGTCGCCGAGGAAGTTGTGAATCAAATCTCCGCTCAAGGCGGTGACGCTTTTGCTCATCGCGCGAACGTGGCGAAAGAAGACGAAGTGCAAGCCATGTTTAAGAAGATGATCCAGGAATTCGGCACGATTGACATTCTCGTCAACAACGCCGGGCTGCAAAAGGACTCGCCGATTGACCAAATGTCGCTTGCTGATTGGCAGTTCGTGCTCGACGTGAATCTGACCGGCCAGTTCCTTTGCGCGCGTGAGGCGATTCGCGAATTCAAGCGTCGCGGCATTCGCAAAGAAGTTAGCTGCGCGGCAGGCAAAGTCATCTGCATGAGCAGCGTTCACGAGGTTATTCCCTGGGCCGGTCACGTGAACTATGCCGCGAGCAAAGGCGGCGTGATGCTCATGATGAAAAGCATTGCCCAGGAAGTAGCGCCGCATCGTATTCGAGTGAACTCAGTTTGCCCTGGAGCTGTGCGGACCCCGATAAACATGGAAGCCTGGGGAACGCCAGAAGCGTATCGCGAATTGATGAAACTCATTCCGTATAAACGCATCGGCGAGCCTAATGACATTGGTCGCGCGGTCGTGTGGCTCGCAAGTGACGATTCGGATTACATCCATGGGGCGAGCATCTTCGTGGATGGCGGAATGACACTTTATCCGGGGTTCGAGACCGGAGGATGAGGCCGAATTTATGAATTATGATTTAGGATTTATGATTTGGAGGATTTGTGAATAGCGGCAAAAATGGCTGTCAGCTCGGCAGCTTCCCGGGGAATTTATTAATTATGATTTAGGAATTATGATTTGGCGCTTTGATTCAACACCGAGAGGATTTGTGAATAGCGGCAAAGATTGCGGTCAATTCGGCGGCTTCCTGTTTCAACGCGCTGATTTTGCGCGCGGGCAACAGACCGCCCTCCTCCGTGAGTTCGAGCCAGAGAAGCGATTCGTCGGCTTCTTCCAAGGTTCGTCCGATTTTGTCGATCCAATCAGCCTTGCTGCGGGCACGACAAGCGGCACGATAGCCGGAGGCCACTGCTGTCGCAGAGCGGAGAATTTGGTTAGCGAGCACTTTTCCCTTCACGCTACGCGGAAGCGCATCCGTCATTTTCATCACCCGCAACGCGAATTTCTTTGTTCGAGCTTTCAGTTCCTCGCGATTCATGCGTCGCAATCCTGCTGCTCCGGAGATGTTTTTGAAATCATAAATCCTAACTCATAAATCATAAATTCCACCCATGAGCTCCTTAGACATATCAGCAATGAGAGAATGGCTCGAAGCCGACGGATTTGGCGGTTTTGCTTCGGGCACCTCGACCGGCATTCGCACGCGCCGCTATCATGGGTTGCTGGTAACTGCGACTACTCCGCCTGCTGGAAGAATGGTCTTGGTAAATGGCCTTGATGCTTGGGTCGAAATCGAAACCGATCGATTTGATCTCAGCTCGCAGCATTATGCTCCGGACGTTATTGGCGGTGACGGTGCGCAGCGGATCGAACAATTCACTACCGACCCGTGGCCACGATGGATATTCAAGCTGGATGAAGACACCCGCATTGAGCAGGAAATTCTCGCCGCTCACGAGGCGCAGCTCACCCAAATCGCCTGGCGTCTTATCGGCAAACGGAAGAAAGCTCGGCTTTGCGTCCGTCCATTCTTGTCGGGTCGCGATTACCACAGTCTCCACAAAGAGAATTCCGCGTTCCGATTCGATGCAACATTGGAAGGAGAGCGTGTCATTTGGAACCCCTACGTGGGCGTGCCCGCAGTGATTGCCCTCTCGAACGGGCGCTATCAGCACGAGCCGCATTGGTATCGCAATTTTCGCTACGCGGAAGAAACCAGCCGCGGTTTGGACGATACCGAGGACCTCGCAGCGCCCGGTATCTTCAGTTTCGATCTGGCGAACGAAGCGGTATTGATGTTCACGACGCCCGGCTCGCCGGCCCTTTCTCGAAAGCAAGATTTGTCCGCGGTGAAATTCGCCCAGGCAGTCCCGGCGGATGAACACTCTCGCAGGGCAGAGTTCCCTTCGCGACTTCATCGCGCAGCCGACAGTTACGTCGTCAAAGGGCGCAACCGCAAGACGATCATCGCGGGATATCCGTGGTTCACAGATTGGGGCCGCGACACATTTATCGCGTTGCGGGGACTCTGTGTCACCTCGGAAAGGCTCGCCGACGCGGGTGAAATTCTCTTGGCCTGGGCGGATTGTGTTTCTGAAGGCATGTTGCCAAATCGTTTTCCAGATAGTGGCGAGCAGCCCGAATACAATTCAGTCGATGCGTCCCTGTGGTTCACTGTTGCCGTTCACGAGTTACTTCAAAGTTGCAATGGACACGGCGGAGTATTGTCGGCCAAAGACAAGCGCCTTCTACAAAATGCGGTGGAGGCGATTCTGGAAGGCTACTCGAAGGGAACGCGGTACGGCATTCGCATGGATAGCGACGGGCTGCTTGCAGCTGGCGAACGGGGAGTGCAGCTAACCTGGATGGACTCCAAGATCGGGGAGTGGGTGGTTACGCCCCGGGCCGGAAAACCTGTCGAGATTCAAGCGCTTTGGCTGAATGCCCTAAAAATTGCCAGCCAGTTTTCTCCTGGCTGGGAAAAGCTTTTCGAGCGCGGTTTGCAATCGTTCGGCGAAAAATTCTGGAACGCGGAACGCGGGTGTTTGTACGATGTAATCGATGTGAACCATCGGCCCGGCGAACGCGATGACGCGTTGCGGCCAAACCAAATCTTTGCCGTAGGCGGCCTGCCGATTCAGATCATCCGAGGTGAGCGCGCAGAGAATATCGTCTCGCTCGTTGAACAAAAACTACTCACACCGTTGGGGCTCCGGTCGCTTGCGCCGGGTGAACCGGGCTACAAGGCGCGCTACCAGGGCGGCGTTTGGGAGCGGGACAGCGCTTACCATCAAGGCACCGTGTGGCCGTGGCTTATTGGCCCTTTTGTCGAGGCGTGGGTTCGGGTGAGGGGAAATTCTGCGGACGTAAGAGACGAAGCGCGAACGAAATTCCTCATTCCTCTTCTTTCCCATCTCGACGATGCCGGCTTGGACCATGTTTCCGAAATCGTTGACGCTGACGCGCCTCATGTCCCGCGCGGTTGTCCGTTTCAGGCATGGTCCATGGGCGAATTGCTGCGGCTAGACCAACGTGTGCTCAAAGAGCCCGTGATGGTCAAACCAAGTCGAAAACGCGCACGCGAGCTGATCACGACTTAAACCACAATCAACATGGAAACGAACGCAGAAAGAAAGCGCCTTACTGAAGATTCAGCAGGGCTCGCGAATTGGAAATTCTTCGGCCCCTATCTTTCCGAGCGTCAATGGGGGACGGTTCGCGAGGATTACTCTCCGGGCGGCACAGCCTGGGACTACTTGCCGCACGATCACGCCCGGAGTCGAGCTTATCGATGGGGTGAAGACGGAATCGCGGGGATCACCGATGAGCAGTGCCGCCTCTGTCTTTCGCTCACACTCTGGAATGGCAAAGACCCGATTTTGAAGGAACGACTGTTCGGCCTCACCAATTCCGAGGGGAATCATGGCGAGGACGTGAAAGAACTTTATTACTACCTCGATGCCACGCCGACGCACAGCTACCTGAAGATGCTCTACAAATATCCGCAACGCGAATTTCCCTATGGGCAGCTCGTGGCGGAAAACGCGCGCCGAAAGGGAGACGCCCGACAGCCGGAATTCGAGTTGTTGGACACAGGAATCTTCGATGATAACCCCTATTGGGATGTTTTTGTCGAATACGCAAAAGGTTCGCCCGAAGACGTTCTCATGCGTGTTACCGTCCACAATCGCGGGAGTGAGGAGTCAACCATTCACTTGCTGCCGCAACTGTGGTTTCGCAACACATGGTCGTGGAAAACAAACGGGGAGAAACCGGAACTGAGGCTTAACAATCGCGGCGATGTTACAGCTAAGCAGGACGCTTTCGGTTCATACACGCTTTACGCCGATGGCAAGCCGGAGGTTCTCTTTTGTGACAATGAAACCAATGCGCGACGGCTTTATGGCCAAGCGGACGCCAAGGGCTATTTCAAAGATGGCTTCCACGAATACATAATTCACGGGAAACAGGATGCCGTAAATCCGGCGAAGATTGGCACAAAGGCGGGGTTTCTTTACAGGCGCACAATTGGACCTGGCCAGTCGGGTGTAGTCCGATTGCGACTAGTAGCCGCCGACGTGAGGAGGCGGAAAGTGGAGGACGAAGAATCCGCCTCCTCACGTCGGCGGCTACCGTTCATGGATTTCGATAAGGTATTCACGCGGCGTATCGAAGAGTCTGACGAATTTTACGCCGAGCTGCAGCAGGACATCACCGAGGTCGACGCGCGCAACGTTCAGCGCCAGGCTTTGGCCGGGATGATTTGGAGCAAGCAGTTCTTCTATTACGACGTGCCGGAATGGCTCAAGGGCGATCCCGGTCACCCACCCCCTCCCACAGAACGCAAATGGGGACGCAATCGTGAATGGTTGCACCTGAACAACGCGGACGTTATCTCCATGCCGGACAAATGGGAGTATCCCTGGTATGCGGCTTGGGACCTTGCATTTCACTGCATCCCGCTTGCCCTGGCCGATCCCGAATTTGCGAAGCACCAGCTCACTCTGCTTACCCGCGAATGGTATATGCATCCAAACGGCCAGTTACCGGCGTATGAATGGGCGTTTGGCGATGTGAACCCACCGGTTCACGCGTGGGCGACCTGGCGCGTTTTCCAGATGGATCGCAAGCAAAGGCGCGATTCCAGTCCAGAGGACCCTGGTGACATCAAGTTTCTTGAGCGCGTCTTCCACAAGCTGATGCTTAACTTCAACTGGTGGGTAAACCGCAAGGATGCGCAAGGCCGGAACATCTTCCAGGGCGGTTTTCTCGGTCTCGACAACATCGGCGTGTTCGACCGCAGCGCTCCACTGCCGACCGGGGGCTTTATCAATCAGGCGGATGGCACAGCGTGGATGGCGATGTATTCGCTCAATCTGATGCGTATTGCTCTCGAACTCGCAACGCACAACGACGTTTACGAAGACATCGCTACGAAATTCTTTGAGCACTTCCTTCATATTGTGGAGGCCATGAACAACATCGGCGACGAGGGTATCGGCCTGTGGTGCGACAAGGACGAGTTCTACTATGATGTGCTGAACTTGCCCAATGGCCAAAGCATGCCGTTGAAAGTTCGTTCCATGGTGGGACTAATCCCGCTCTTCGCAGTAGAAACATTGGACTCCGGACTACTGGAACAACTCCCAAGATTTGCCGGACGCCTGGAGTGGTTTCTCAATTACCGTCCCGACCTGGCAAAACTCGTTTCGCGATGGGACGAACACGGTATGGGCTCTCGACATCTGCTTTCGCTTTTGCGAGGTCATCGGATGAAATGTCTATTACGCCGGATGCTCGATGAAACCGAATTTCTTAGCGATTACGGGGTCCGCGCACTCTCGAAGGTACATGAGCGGGAGCCGTATCGCCTCGAAGCAAACGGAATGGCCAATGAGGTCCGCTACTGGCCGGCAGAGTCCATGTCTGGCTTGTTTGGCGGAAATTCAAACTGGCGCGGCCCAATTTGGATGCCGGTGAATTACCTTATTATCGAGTCGCTTCAGAAATTCCATCACTACTACGGTGACGAGTTCAAAATCGAATGCCCGACCGGATCGCGCAGATTTATGAGCATCAGAGACGTTGCGGATGAACTGTCATCCCGCTTGTCGAGGTTGTTCTTGAAAGGTGAAGACGGGCAGCGTCCAGTGTTGAAATACCATCCAAAGCTGGCCAGCGATCCGAATTTCAAGGATTACGTCTTGTTTCATGAGTATTTTCATGGGGACACTGGACGCGGCGTGGGCGCATCGCATCAGACCGGATGGACCGGCTTGGTAGCAAAGCTTCTGCAACCGCCTGCTCGCACGAGACAAGCGACAGACAATCGAGATCCGGAGGAGAGTTCGCGTTCGCAGTCGCGTGTCGTCGCGGTTGCATAGTCTCTGGACGTGATATGCAGGACGCGAGCATACGCCTAGCCACGTTGGACTTGCTAAAGCCCGGGACGTCGAAGCTCGCAACCGAGGCGAAACGGAATCGATCACCGCGCTGCACGAGAACGTCCCCAAAAGCTGCTCTCCGGCATTTTGGGCATTTCCCTTGGCACGTTCGCAATCAGGAAACATTTCTCTTTTTTCTGCTGTGGCTTTGTTGTCTGTGGGGAGTCAGCGTGGCGTTCACGAATCTTTTCCTATGATCCGGGCGCTGGCCAGGCATTTCCCAGAGTATCTGATGGAAGCGGCCTGTTTGGGTTGCTTCATGGTTTCAGCTGGCTTATTCACTTCGCTGCTGGAATATCCAAACTCGCCAATTCGCCACGCCATTCCGAACGATTTTGTTCGTCTGGCGCTTAATGGTCTGGCGATGGGTCTGACAGCGATCGGCATCATCTACTCTCCTTGGGGAGCGCGGTCCGGCGCGCACATGAATCCTGCGGTGACCTGGACATTCTTTCGGCTTGGAAAAGTGAAGTCCTGGGATGCCCTGTTTTATCCCATGTTCCAAACGCTCGGCGGCATCGCGGGCGTGCTGCTCGTGAAATTCGCCCTGGGGCGCACCTTCACAGACGCGCCCGTAAGCTATGTGGTGACGGTGCCGGGGAAGGCCGGCATTGCGGCTGCGTTCGTTGCTGAGATGGCCATCGCGTGCGGCATGATGCTCATGGTGCTGTTTATGACCAACACGCCCAAGCTCGCCCGCTTCACCGGCTTATTCGGTGGTACGCTGGTATTTCTTTTTATAACGTTCGAAGGACCGTTCTCAGGTATGAGCATCAACCCCGCGCGCACCGTCGCCTCGGCATTGCCGAGCGGCGTCTGGACGGCCGCCTGGATCTATTTCGTCGCGCCCGTAGGGGGCATGTTCCTCGCAGTCGAGCTGTACAGCGCCATGCGAAAAGGGGCCCAGGTCGCCTGCGCGAAATGGAATCATGACATGCGGCACCGCTGCATCTTCTGCGGACATCCAGGAGCCCAGCCAGTAGAGAAGCCGGTTGAAGTCCTTCGCCCTGAGTATCATGTACTCCGCGAATGACTGCCTGCCGTTGATAAACCTCTCATTGCAAGCGCCTTCGTCTCCAGGCAAAGCGCAGTTGGAAAACTGTAAGGATTGGAGGGAGCAAAACTACCTACCTATGGAGCTTCCGGAGAAATTCGAGAGCCCAAAGTCTTAACTGTAATTTGAAGTGAAAGGTCAAATTTGTATGTCCTCGCTAAGAATCGCAGCCATAATGATAGCCGTCGTGCTGGCGGTGGGTCTTACCGCATTGGTAAAGCATGGTCGTGCAAAATCGGCAGAACCGCCTGCTTTTGAAGCTGAAAGAATGAAGGGATTCAGAAAGCCTGCTCAAGCGGAACTCAAAAAGAAATTGTCCTCGGAGCAATTTATAGTAACGCAGCAATGCGGCACAGAGCCGCCATTTCACAATGCATACTGGGACAATCATAAGCCCGGGATTTACGTCGATGTTGTCTCGGGTGAGCCTCTGTTCAGTTCCCTGAACAAGTTCGATTCGGGAACGGGTTGGCCGAGTTTCACTCAACCATTAAAGGGAGCCGACGTGGTCGAGAAGAAGGACTCGACGTTCGGAATGGCTCGGACAGAGGTGCGTTCGAAAATGGCAGATTCGCATCTTGGCCATGTCTTCGATGACGGACCAGCCGACAAAGGGGGCCTGCGCTACTGCATCAATTCCGCCGCGCTGAAATTCATTCCTGTTGAGGAAATGGATCAGGCCGGCTATGGCGAGTATCTGGAACCGTTTGTGCAAGCCGGTCTGATAACGGCACCGGTGCATGAGACGGCAATCCTCGCCGGCGGTTGCTTTTGGGGAATGGAAGAAATCATTCGCAAGATTCCCGGCGTGCTGAAAACTACAGTTGGCTATTCCGGGGGAAAAACTGCAAACCCGACTTATGAGGAAGTGAGCACCGGTAGCACGGGCCACGCCGAATCGATTCAAGTCGAGTTTGATTCTACGCGGTTAACCTATCAGACGTTACTCGATTATTTCTTCCGAATGCACGACCCGACGACGTTGAATCGGCAACACAATGATGTGGGCACGCAATATCGCTCAGCCATATTTTACACAACCGAGGCTCAGAAAAAGACTGCCGAGGCAGTCAAGGCACGCTGGGATAAATCTGGAAAGATCGGCCGGCCAATTACGACAGAAATAACGGCCTCTGGTAAATTCTATCCAGCTGAAGATTATCACCAGAAATATTTGGTGAAACATCCCGGCGGTTATACCTGTCACGTTTTGCGGGACCCTTAAGCGCGTAGCGACGACGTGAGGAGGCGGGTGCCGTTTCGCCAGCCCTTCGATGAATCCGCCTCCTCACTTCGGCGGCTACGGCGCGAGGCTGTAAGGATTGGCTGCGATTCTCGACCAATTTTCGCGTCGCTCAAGGCACATAAGAGCCGCGAGCGAAGACAAACGCAAAAGCTAAATCGAAAAACAAAATGAAAAAAACACTAATCACATCGTTCACCGCACTGGCTCTGTTCGTCGCGAGCAGCGCGTTAGCCGAAGACATGCACAAGAGCACCAAGTTCGCCGGCCCGAAGGCAAACACTGGAACCGTCACCCATACCGTTGTGGATGGGAAAAACGTTCTCACCCTGTCCGACGACTTCAAAGTTCCGGGAACGCCCGATCCGCACTGGCAAGTGGTGGACTCCAAAGGCAACACTTACCTGTTGCAGAAGCTCAGTATCAAGGGCGACAAAATCAATCGGAGCATCACGTTGCCCGCTTACGTACAGGACGTGAGCAAGGTGCAGATTTGGTGCGCTTGGGCGGAGGTGGTCCTCGGCGAAGCTTCGTTCAGCCAACCCGTTCAGATTAGCAGCCGCTAGTCCCCGATTACAATATCCCTCAGGCCCCGACCTCTTACAGGTCGGGGTTTTTCTTTCGGCAGTTCTTTGCCACAATTTAGAGAACCACGCTCCGGCCTTGCTTTTCCCTCGCGAAGAAGTTAATCGCCGTTCCGCTCGGCAGGTTGTGTTCACGAAGAACGCTTTGAACAATTCCTAGACTGTTATTTCCGTCGAACAGCAGCAGGTCAATGTATGCGAATTGGCTGCCAAACGCGCCGCCCAGCAGGCGACCACTCCGGGCTTTTTTCAGGGCTTGGTTGAGCGACTCTTCGATTGCAGTTCTTTCGTTGACCAATTCCTCCACTTTGCGAAAAAAAGCACAATCAATTGTCACAAATACGTAGTCCGCACCAGTGCCTGCCAATGGGTCTTCGAGTTGCCCTTCGGCACGGTAGTATTCAGTTAGGAGATTCGGATGCATCGTGCTGCCTGTGATTATGTCATCTCGGAGAAATCGGTTTGCTCGCTCCTTCCGGCTGTACACGATTGCCGCCTCTCCCGGCGGTAGTTTCTCCCAGCCCTTTTCGGTCTCAACTTTCTTCACGAATTCGTAAAGCTCTTTGAGCGGAATTGCGTCAGCCAGGCGCTTGTTATTAAGCTTGATTTCGCCGATCCATTGGCCAGTTCCGAATTCGCCCAATACCTCGTCCAGAAAGAGAAAAAGCGGAGACGCCCGTTCCTTTTCACTCAGCCTGTCAAACAGCGGGTGCCAAACTGTGATATCAATCTTCTGCGACTCGGTATCAACTACAGGTGTGAGCCAAAATTCCATCGGATCCAATTTTTGTCCCCCGATTTCCATCCGAATGCCTTCGATCGAGCCTGGTTGGCGCGATGCATAAAATGTCCACCCTTCAAGGTTTGGAGCACAACTCACGCAATAAATCGCAAATAGTTGTCTGTGCAGCACGCCCTCACCCGAAAGCGTGAACGAATGGCCGCTGCCTTCACCCGGGCCGAAGACCCACGCAAGGCCGGGGAACAATTCCCCAACCTTATCGCTGACCTCGCCGGCCAGACTGGGGCAATTGCCAGCTTCGATTGTCTCGTAAAATCTATGCGCTGATCGTGCGAACCATGCCCAGAATTGGTCAGCGCGTGTTTTCAACGTCGTTTCCGCCAGCGGGGCGGAACGCTTTTTGAAAAACGAAAGCACGGTCGCCAGTTTAGCTCTGAGCAAATTATAGCCAAGCGAACTCCTCGGTGTCTCGGTGTTTTTTGTAAGGGTTCGTCTCTTCCTCCGACCAACCCCCGTCATGAGCGACCATTTCGATGTCATCATCATCGGCACCGGCGCCGGCGGCGGGAGTTTGGTCCATCGCCTGGCCGGGAGCGGAAAGCGCATCCTTGTCCTGGAGCGCGGCCCTTTTCTTCCGCGCGAAAAGGACAACTGGAGCTATCACGGCTCATTCAAGTATTACTCTTCCGAGGTCATGTACAACAAGGACGGTGGGGAAATCCGGCCGGGCTTCAGCTATTTCGTCGGGGGCAACACGAAGGTGTATGGCGCGGCGCTGTTCCGGTTGCGCGAAAGGGACTTTGAATCATTTCGGCATCGCGACGGAATTTCGTCCGAGTGGCCTATCAAATATCGCGATTGGGAGCCGTATTACACACAAGCGGAGGAACTTTACCAGGTGCACGGGAAGGCGGGGGAAGATCCGACGGAGCCATGGCGCTCCAGAGAGTATCCCTTCCCGCCGATTAGCCACGAGCCGCGAATCAAAGAAGTGTTCGAAATCCTCACCGCGCGCGGCATGAAACCCTATCCCGCCCCGATGGGAGTGCGGATCAATGAGGCAATGATGCACCTCAGTCAATGCATCCGTTGCGACACATGCGACGGTTATCCTTGCCTGGTCGGGGCGAAATCAGACGCGGAGGTCAGTGCGGTCCGGCCGGCTTTGAAAGAGCCGAACATCACGCTTATCACCGAGGCCAAGGTGCTGCGATTGCACACAAGTGCGTCGGGCCGTGAAGTCACGGGAGTGGTCGCGCAAGTCAAAGGCGAGACTCGAGTTTTTCGCGGCGATATCGTGGTCGTTTCGTGTGGCGCTGTGAATTCGTCCGCGCTGTTGTTGCGCTCGGCGAACGACAAGCATCCGCGCGGACTGGCGAATAATTCCTCGGGCTTGGTGGGGCGCAACTTGATGAAGCACGTTCTCGGCTCGCTCGTCGGCGTTTCCACGCTCAAATCGAATCCCTCGAAGTTCCAAAAGACCATGGCGATCAACGATTTTTATTGGGGCGAGCCGGGCTACGAATTTCCTATGGGGAACATCCAACTCATGGGCAAAACGGTCATCGAGGGCCTTCGCGGTTACGAGGACAAATACGCGCCGCTCACGATTGAGGAGGTCGCGAAGAACTCGATTGACTGGTGGCTCACGACGGAGGACTTGCCCGAGGCGAAGAACCAGGTGCGGGTCGATGGGGACGAGCGCATTGTCGTTGATTACACGGAAAACAACTCTGAGCCATTTGATCGCCTGGTCGAGCGCTGGAAGGGAATCCTGAAGGAAATCGGCTGCGGCTGTCATATCGTGCCGCAGGCAAATTACTTCACGCCCAAGTCCGGTTATTTCACGACAAAAATGCCGATGCACAGTCTTGGCCACCAGGTCGGAACGTGCAAATTTGGCAAAGATCCGGCCACGTCTGTGCTCGACCTGAATTGCCGCGCACACGACCTGGACAATCTTTACGTCGTGGATGGCAGTTTCTTTGTCTCAAGTGGCGCGGTTAATCCGACGCTGACAATCATCGCGAACGCCTTGCGCGTGGGGGATCATCTGCTGGAGCGGCTTGGCGTTCACGTAGCCGCCGACGTGAGGAGGCGGAAAACGGAGGAGAATTCAGACCGCCTCGTTACCTCGGCGGCTACAACAGAAATGGCAGCTATCGCATGACTTCTTACTCGCTCGCAGGCAAAGTGACCATCATCACTGGCGCAATCGGAAACCTGGGCATGGCGACAGCCCGGACTTTTCACCAAGCGGGAGCAAAGATGGTGCTGGTAGATCGTTCGCAAGACCGCATTCGTGACGCGTTCAAGGACATGGCGGACTCCGAAGATCATTTACTGGCCGGCGGGGTTGACCTCTCTAACCCCGAATCGCTCGCCAAAATGGTAGAACAGACTCTCGCAAAATTCGGTCGGGTGGACGTGCTAGTCAACACGGTGGGCGGGTATCGCGGGGGCAAGCCGGCGCATGCTGCCGATCTCGCCGATTGGGATTTCCTTTTTAATATCAACCTGCGCACGACTCTGCTTTGCTGTCGCGCGGTCATTCCGCAAATGCTCAAGCAGGGAAGTGGCAAGATTATCAATGTCGCGAGTCGCGACGGACTGCACGGGAACGCGGGCTACGCGGCATACAGCGCCTCCAAGAGCGCCGTGCTGCGCCTGACCGAATCTCTGGCCGACGAGCTGAAACCCTCGAACATCAATGTGAACTGTATCATGCCCGGAACGATTGATACTCCGCAAAACCGGGCTGCCATACCCAACGGCGATTTCAGCAAATGGGTCGAGCCGCAGGCGATTGCCGAGGTGATCGCCTTCCTGGCCTCGGACGCCTCACGCGCGATCACTGGTGCGGCGGTACCCGTTTACGGAAAAGGCTGAGTAATCCAGCCGACTTCGCTCGGCACAGGCCCTTTCCAGTAGTGGATCGCCACTGAATATACCCGCGGAAGATAGGTGAACTGCCGATCAGAAATATCGCCGGCCACTCCCCAGTAGCCGTTCAGCCCGGCGGCGTCCCTCCAAAGCTACTGACGGCTTCGCCAATTTCCCCTGTAAGGTTCCTGCCGGCCCGCTCGTCCAACCCTCATGAAGAAATTAGTATTCTCTCTGGCAGCAATCGTTCTGGCCAGCGGCGACAAAGCGCGAGCCGACTCCTCGGACCCGGTCGAAATCACCAGCTTCAAAATTTCCGCCGATCAGGCGACATTGGAATGGACCGGCGGCCGGCCAAGTTACCAGGTGCAGACCTGCAGCGACCTCAATGGCACTTGGTCGAATGTGGGCACCCCTACCACGAATATGAACGCTACCGTCCCTGCGCCCGGCGAGCGCGCATTTTTTCGGGTCGTGGCAGATTACAACGCGCTCTACCAAGTGGTCTTCAGTGCCACTTGGAGCCAGATCACTCATCCGGCGGGCTGGACCACTAATGCTCATTGGTCAGGGCTGGTCGGAGGCGCCCATGGCGCGGCAGTGCACTTTTTTCGGCAAGGCGAAACCGCCAGCGAGGGCATTCGCCTGATGGCCGAACAGGGCCAAAAGACGCAATTGCTGGCCGAGGTGGGCGCCGCCATCACCAATGAGACTGCCGATTTTCAGCTTTCCGGCGGCGGCATCCGGCCCAGTCCAGGCAGCGTGACCCTCACATTTCCACAGCCGATGCGGCGCGATTTTCCATTGGTCACTCTCTGTTCAATGGTCGCTCCCAGTCCGGATTGGTTCGTTGGAGTGGACAGTTTCAACATGCTCACTAACGGCCAATGGATCACTAACATAACCGTCACACTCTACTCCAACGACGCAGGCACCGACAGCGGTCTGACCTACGAGGCTCCGGATCAACCCACGATCCCACGCAATGTCGTTACCCAGCACACTGGATTTCCGGCTTTACAAAATGGCGTCATCGTTCCCTTCGGGACCTTTACTTTCACACGGCTCGACTAAAGCCGAACGATTCAGTAGGTTTTAGGAGCACGCGCGCCCTGGCGCGGGTCCAGAACCCGCTGTACCCATCAGTGTTTAAGGCCGCTGCCAACTGGCGCTTCGCGTGTAAGGAACGCAGACTTCTTTCGACTAATCAGTCAAGCAATGGCCTATCTTCACCATGCCAGTTTGGGAATCGGAGTGCTCGGAGTCTTGGTCATCGTTTTTGGCGTCGCCGGTGGGCTAGCGCGTTTTCTCCGTGCAGAACTGCTCGCCTTTCGAGGTCAGGAAGTTGAACCAGACCGGAAGCACCTTCGCCATGTCCTTGGTTACTACCTGTTGCTCGGATTGGAGTTTCTGATCGCTGCCGACATCATTGACACCTTAATGAAACCTAGCTTGCAGGACTTGATGGTGCTGGGTGCAATTGTGCTGATCCGCACGGTGATCAGTTACTCACTCAATTCAGAATTGAAGTCGGAACATCAGATGCTCACCCCTTCCTTTGGCAGGCTTGCAGAGGACAGGCCGACTACCTCGTATGCGCCGGGAAATGGAGCCAAAGCGGGGTCGCTATGATAGCAGCAACGTTTCTGATTTTGTTGGGCTCATATCTTGCCTGTGGCTTTTTATTCGCCATTCCGTTTGCTTTGTTCGGAGTAAACCGCATTGACCCGCATGCGGCCCACGGTTCGTGGGGATTCCGTCTGCTCATCGTTCCAGGGGCGATGGCTTTTTGGCCAATGTTGCTCAAACGGTGGGTGAGTGGGGTTCACGAGCCACCGGAGGAACGCAACGCGCACCGCCGAGCTTCAAATCCGAGTTCCGAAGTCCGAAATCCGATATTGCCATGACTCGTCCCTTGCGCCAACGACACCGACGAATCGTCATCACGCTCGGTGTGTCGTTGCCTATTGGGTTCATCGTTGGAATCGCAGCACGCAGCCCTGTGCCGAGCATGGCATCGCTGCCGATTGAATCACCAACTTTCTCGCGCGCGTCGGCGGCAACAGTTTGGGAGCGCGCGGACCTTTTCTCGAAAGAGACAATTCACGTCCGACTCCTTCGCGCGAGTGACAACAGCAGACGGTTTGCTTTGGAGCTGTCTGCGGTCAAGGAATTTGTGAAACCGGATTTGATTGTTTATTGGATCTCCGGTAATCCGGAAATCACAGGAAAACTGCCGGATAATGCGCTGCTGCTCGGAGCATTTAGTGCAAGCGCACTCTCATTGCCGGCGACCGCCGCGAGTGAGAGCGGTGCACTCGTGCTTTATAGTCTTGCCAACAACGAAATTGTGGCCGTTTCGAAACCCGTTCGCTTCGCCGATTCAATCAATTAGCGCTTCAGTAATACCATGGGAATCGCATACGTCTCAGTTCAGTGGAACCGGCAGAAGAAGTTCTATGATGCTGTCCTGGTCACCTGCGTTGGGACTTATTTGGTGCTTTTCGGCGCGCTGACCAAAGTTCTATTTCCGCTTGTCACCGACGAAATCATGCTGATGCGCGCGTTCGGGACGGCTGCGTTTCTCCTGCTGCACGTCGTCCTCTGCATCGGCCCGCTGTGCCGGCTGAGTCCCCGTTTCCTGCCCGTGCTCTACAACCGACGTCACGCGGGCGTCACATGTTTCCTACTGGGACTGGTTCACGCCACTTTGGTCATCATCACCTACCACGCCGGGGGCGATACGAACCTAATCTTGAGTATCTTCAAAGGCAGCTCGCTCACCCCTTCCATTTCCGGCGTGCCTTTTCAACCATTCGGCTTCTTCGCCTTAGTGATTCTGTTCCTGATGGCGGCCACAAGCCATGACTTTTGGCTGGCCAATCTGACCGCGCCGGTTTGGAAGTCGCTGCACATGCTGGTCTATGTCGCCTACGCACTTTTGGTGCTGCACGTCACGTTTGGCGTGCTGCAAGGTGAAGGAAACCCCGTTTATGTCGTCGCGACGGCGACGGGGTTGGCGACGGTCCTCACACTGCACATCCTCGCTGGAACAAAGGAAAAGCGCCTCGATGATGATTCACGTTCCACGGCTTACGCATCACGCATCACGCATCAGGCAACGGCCGCTGCAAAATCAGAAATCATAAATCATAAATCTGAAATAGCTGAGACCGGGTTAGTAGATGCGTGCGCCGTTACTGATATTCCCGAGAACCGAGCCCGCATCGTATGCCTATCTGGCGAGCGCGTTGCGATTTTCAAATACGACGGGAAGATTTCCGCTGTCTCGAATGTTTGCCAGCACCAAAACGGACCGCTTGGGGAGGGTAAGATTGTCTTCGGCTGCATCACCTGTCCCTGGCACGGATACCAATACCAACCGGACACCGGCGCATCCCCTCCGCCGTTCGCGGAAAAAGTGCCGACTTTCGACGTCCGGGTCAAAAATGGACGTGTGTTCGTTCATCCGAAACCCAACCCGGCGGGAGCACGCGCAGAGCCGGCGTTCATCGAAGGGCGGAATGACAGGGTCGATGCGCAAGTTGGGTCGAGCGAGGCTCGGACCATGGAGGCAAGCCTTGCATGACTGACGAATTCTACATTGGATGGGAAGCGAAGGCTGCGCCCGGAATCCGAAAGACAGGGCGCAAAGTGGCAATTGTGGTTTTGTCACTGGCCCTTCTTGCGCCAATCGTTTTGGCTGTGTCCCAGCGCATGATCGGCGCCAGCGTGTTCGAGTGGGGAACCCATAAAAATCTCTCAGGAATTTTACGAACGCGCCCCTATCCCCATTTGCTCGTGCCGCGGCCCGGTCGGACCGGCAGCGTATCGTCATTTTCCAGCTATTACCTGATCGCTCCGTGGAAATTTGGCCTAAACACTGAAGCACTTGCGCCGCTCGACGGCAAAGCCGTCACAGTGAAGGGGACGCTCATCTATCGCAGCGATCAAACGATGGTTGAAACCAAACCCGAATGGATCCAGGCGAATGAGAGAACCAGCACGACGACACCACCCCAAACCGTTTCGCTGGGGAGGCAAACCCTGCTCGGCGAGATTGTGGACAGCAAATGTTTCCTTGGCGTAATGAACCCGGGCCAGCTCACGCCGCACCGGGCATGCGCCATCCGCTGCATCAGTGGCGGCGTGTCGCCGGTATTGCTGGTGCGACAAAAAGAAGGTCCGGCGAGCTATTTTATGCTCGTGTCTGCGGAAGGGAAACCCGTGAACAAACAAGTGCTCGATGTGGTTGCCGAGCCGGTGGAAGTCACAGGAGAGGTCGAGCGCCAGGGTGAACTCTTGATTCTGCACGCCGATCCCGCAACCTATCGGCGCGCGAAGTGAAATGCTTTAAGCATAACGCAGCCGATGCAGTGGCGATTTGCGCCTATTGCGGACGGGCACTTTGCGCTGATTGCGTTCCTTCAGGTAAGACGGAACGCATCGCCTGCTCCGCCGATTGCACCGCCGCTCTCAACCACAACGCCAAAGCTCTTCAATCCCTACTCGATAAGAGTGCTCAGAGCGCGCGAGCCAGCGCCCTGTATTGTTATCTGACGGGCGGTTTGTCCGCGGGAGCAGCCGTGGCCGCGTGGTTTATGCTGCCTTCACCTTTTCTAATTTACTTCACTGCAGCTTGCGCGTTCGTGCTTTTTGGAGCGGGATTCTGGCACGGGCGCGTCGCCAGGAAACACAGCGTGGATCGCGAGTAAGGTTTCGTCCGGCTTCACGACTCATTCGTGAATGCAAAATCGAAATGCTTTTGCCGAAATTGTGCTCCGAAGAGTTGCCACAGCGAATCGGATTGCCGCCGTTCACCCACCGCGAGCGCCCCGCCTCTCCGCTTCCAAACGGCGGTGGTCCGGTTCGACCCTGAAGACTTTTGCTCTCCCCCGCATTGCGATCACAATTGTCTTTCTCGCGCTGGCCTTCCCTCTCCTTGCGGCCGTTCGTGAAGTCAGATCAATCGGTCTGACAGTGGATAATCTTGGCCGCGAGCTGAATTTTTTCACCAACACTCTCCCCTTTGAACTGGTTTCCATCTCGGAGGCCAGCGGCAGGGAGCAGGACGCTTTGCTGGGCTTAAGTGGCGTCAGGTTGCGGGTCTCGAGGCTCAAGCTCGGCGACGAATACATAACTCTGACTGAGCACCTCAGCAAAAAAGGCCGGTCGATTCCGCAGGATTCACGCAGCTTTGATCATTGGTTTCAGCATATCGCCATCGTCGTGCGCGACATGGACAAGGCTTACGAGCAATTGCGCCAGCACAAGGTGATGCATGTGTCGACTGCTCCACAAACGCTGCCTGCATGGAACAAAGGCGCGGCAGGCATCAAAGCTTTTTACTTCCGCGACCCGGAGGACCATGTGCTCGAAATTATTTTCTTCCCGCCGGGAAAGGGCGATCCGAAGTGGCAGCAGGCTGGCACGAACATTTTTCTCGGGATTGATCACACGGCCATCGTGGTTTCGGAAACTGACAAGAGCCTGGCCTTTTATCGCGATTTGCTGGGTCTTCGCGTTGTCGGTGAGAGCGAAAACTTCGGGGTCGAACAGGAGCATTTGAACCAGGTTTTCGGGGCGCGGCTGCGCATCACGGCTCTGCGCGCGGAACAAGGACCGGGAATCGAGTTCCTCGAATACATATCGCCTCCGGGCGGGCGTGCCCTTCCGGAAAATGCCAAAGCCGATGACTTGATCTTCTGGCATACGGACTTTCTCGCCGACGAGATCAACGGCCTCGCCGCGAGACTTCATGAACGCGGGACCCGTTTCGTCTCGGCGCCTTCCGTCCGATTGCGAGGCGAATCCGCCGACTCCTTTGAAAAGGTGATGCTGCGAGATCCCGATGGACACGCGCTCCAGCTCATCCGCCGGGCTGATCCAGCCCTTAGTTCGGTCGGCCCCTCGGGCAACGGCCTCAGCAACCGATGAGCGAAGCAACGCATTTCCTGGTGAGCCACGGGGCTCCGGTGCTGTTCGCCGTCGTTTTCCTGGAACAGATTGGCCTGCCACTCCCGACCGTTCCCTGGTTGTTGGGGGCCGGAGCCCTTTGGGCCATGGGGATGATGAATCCGTTCGTGGCGTTCGGGGTAACCGTCGCTGCTTGTCTGATCGCAGATTTGATCTGGTTTTATCTCGGCCGCCATCGGGGAAACAGCGTCCTGCGCGTGCTTTGTCGCATCTCACTGCACCCGGATTCATGCGTCGGACGGACACAGGCAATTTTTGCGCGTTACGGTGGCGGTGGAGTTCTGGCGTCCAAGTTTCTGCCCGGGTTGGGAGTCGTTTTTCCGCCTCTGGCCGGAATGGGCGGCATGAGCTCAGGCAGATTTCTGTTCTACGATGCCGTTGGCGCTATGCTTTACGCCGGGTGCTTTCTGGTTCTCGGTTCGCTGTTCAGCAACCAATTACATCAGGTCGCAACTGCGTTGGCGGAATTCAGCACCGGCGCGCTGGGCCTGTTGGCCACACTGGCCGTTGCTTACTTCGTTTTCAAATATCTCCAGCGCCAACGCCTCTCGCGCTTGCCGAGTGCTCCGGTCACCCACGGCCCGTCACTGGCGCTGATCAAGCTTTCAACACTTTCAACATCTCCTTTAACCGGCTGCGCTGAAACGAATCTACGCGATTCAACGGTTCGCTGATCGGCCGCTCGTCTCTTTGCATTTGCCGCGCTCACAGCGGCAGTGCAATCGGGAATTGCTCACACTTCGCGGCGACCTCGTGTGCTTGCAGCCTCAGTTAACCATCCGTTCTTACCCATCTCGCGCCTAAGCCCGGCCTTTGTTGCCTGTTTCGAGGCTCCTTCGCTCGCCCACCTGGCCACCGCCCCGCCCTTCGGAAACAAAATTGTAATAAACGAAACCGCCGCCGACTTGTACCATTGCACACATGCGTATGCACGAAGACGAGCGCTCGACACGGTTCTTGGACCTGTTCCGCCCGATCCAGCGGGAGCTGGAGGTCTATTGCCGCCGCATGATCTGGCTCTCCAGCGATCTTGAGGACGCGGTCCAGAATGCGGCAAGCCGGGCCTTTCGGGCGTTCGACCGTTATCGCGAAGGCACCAACTTCCGGGCCTGGATGTTCAAAATTCTCACGAACGAAATCTTCGCGCTCAATCGCAAGCGCGGCCGCATCGCAAGATTCGAAGTCGAGGCGCACCCCGACGAAGTCGAGTCCGTTGCACAGCCCGCAGCGGGCAAGAGCGATGCTGACTTAATGGCCTCATGGGAAGTTCTGGCCGACGCGCTGGATGAAGACCTGGTCGCGGCGCTCAAAGAGCTAAACGAGGTCGAGCGAGCCGTCTTGCTCCTGCGGGCCATCCCAGACCTGCGCTACCGCGAGATCAGCGAGTCTTTGGAGATTCCCCTCGGCAGCGTCATGGGAAACCTCTCCCGCGCCCGGCAGAAAATGCGCGACGCCATAGTGCGCTCACGCAGCAAGGAGTCGTTATGAAGTGTTCGGAAGTCAGAAATCTAGTGCGGCTCTACCTCGATTCCGAGCTGGAGCCCAAGCCCAGCCTCGAAGTCGAGCAGCATCTGGCATCATGCCCCGAATGCGCCGGACTATACCAGGCAGAGGAAAAATTCGATGATCGCCTTTTTCAGGCATTGAGCCGCGGACGCAGGACACCCGCGCTTTGGGAAGCCATCGAATTGAAGATACAGCCGGCCCGGCCAAGCCGGAGGCCAGCCAGGCTCTGGCGTCTCGCCTTCGCCGCCGGAGCGGCAGCGATCCTGTTACTCGCCGGCCTCTTTTACCGCCACACCACGCGGAAAGTGGAACTGGCCTTCGCTGTCGAAGAATGCCACAACGCCTACGCTCACCGCATTACCTCCCCAGAGTTTACGAACGCTGTGCCGGAAACCATTCTGAGAGAGCTGGACAACCGGCTGGATGCAGCCGCGTTTTCCTATCGTCCATCGGCAGCAGCTTACAAAGCCGAAGGCGGACGCCTCTGCCACGTCTCAAAAGTTCCGACTGCCGTGGTCCTCGGGCACTACCAAAACACGCCGGTCACGATCTTCGTGATGAAGAAAAGCGAACTGGTGAACTTCCCGAACACAAAGCGCCGCCTTGAATCCGGCGAAGCCGTTGTTTGTAGTCGCGTCGGCCCGTACCACTTCGCCGCCCGCCTCGTCGGCGACCACGTCGTTTGCGCTATGGGCGAAGCATCCATGCTCGCGCTGGAGGCCCTCGTCCAGTCCATCCAAAAGGGAGCGTAGCCGCACGCCCGCGAAGCTTCCATCCGCATGGTCAAATACGCCCTCAAAAACCCTTACGCCGTCATCGTCATGGCCCTGGCCATCCTCGTCATCGGCGTCACGGCCATCACCCGCATCCCGACCGACATCCTGCCCACTTTCAAAACGCCCGCCGTCCAGGTCCTCACCCTCTACCCCGGCATGCCCGCCGATGTCATGGAGCGCGACCTCACCGCCCGACTCGAACGCTGGACCGGCCAGGCCAACGGCGTGGCCCGGCAGGAATCCAAATCCATGGTCGGCGTGAGTGTCGTCCGCGACTTCTTCCGCGAAGACGTGGACCCCAACACCGCCATGGCCCAGGTCACCTCGCTCGCCATGAGCGACCTTTACTACCTGCCCCCGGGAACCATCCCGCCCATGATCATGCCGTTCGACCCAACCGCTTCCATGCCGCTCTGCCTGATTGGAGTCTCGAGCCCAACCTACGACGAAACCAAACTCTACGACGTGGCCTATTTTGAACTCCGCAACCGCCTGCAAGGGATCAATGGCGTCATCGCTCCCGCCGTCTTTGGCGGAAAACTCCGCCGAGTCCTCGCCTACGTTGATCGCGGCAAGGCCCAGGCTCGCGGCCTCTCCTCTTTGGACGTGATGCGCGCCATTCAGGGCGCGAACACCATGGTCCCGACCGGCGATGCCAAGTTCGGCTCGCTCGATTACCAGATCAACGCCAACGGCATGGTCGAAAAAGTGGCGGACATGAATGCAATCCCCATCACGATGGGCAGCGGCCCGCCCGTCTATGTGGGCGATGTCGCGCAGGTCGAGGACTCGCACCAAATCCAGCAAAACATCGTCCACTTGAACGGCAAGCGCCAGGTTTACATCCCCATCTACCGCCAGCCCGGCGCGAACACCATTGCGGTTGTGGACGGCATCAAAACCTTCATCAAACCGATCCTTGAGCGCATCCCCGGCATCAACCTCGACGTCGTCATGGACCAATCGGTCTATGTCCGCCAGGCGATCCGCAACCTCGTGAACGAAGCGACCATCGGCTTCCTCTTGGCGGCAACAATGGTTTTCATCTTTCTCCGAAACTACCGCCCAACCCTGATCGTGATCATCGCCCTCCCACTAGCCTGCCTTGGCGCTTTCATCGGCCTGTATTTCACCCACCAAACCTTGAACGCCATGACTCTTGGCGGTCTCGCCCTCGTTATCGGCCTTTTGATTGACGAGTCCATTGTGGTTCTAGAGAACACGTCCCGTCATTTGGCAATGGGCAAAACCGCCTTTGACGCCGCTCGCGACGGAGCCAGCGAAGTCACCCGTCCGCTCACCATCGTGACGGTGACCATCAGCATCGTCTTTTTCCCCATCGTGTTTCTGACCGGCATCGGCAAATTCCTTTTCACCCCGCTGGCGATGGCCGTCATCTTCGCCATCCTTACCAGCCGTCTCTTGGCCACGACCCTGGTGCCGGTTTGCGCTGCCAAATTCTTTCGCAGCAGCCGGCTTGAGGAGGTTGAGAACTCCGCACTCTCCACTCCGCACTCCGCACATGAAGGCGGCTGGTTCACCGCTCTGCGCCGCGCTTACGCCAAAGCCCTCCAAACAGTCCTCCGCTTCCGATGGCTCGTGCTGGCGGGCGTCGCCGCGCTCTTCGTCGCCTCCATGTTCCTCCTCAAATTCGTCGGCACAGAATTGTTTCCCCAGGTGGACGCCGGCCAGTTCATGATTCGCATGCGCGCCACGCCCGGCTTGCGCATCGAACTCACCGAGAAACTGACCACGAGAGTCGAAGACTTCGTCCGCCGAACCATCCCCGAGACCGAGCGCAAGATGATCATCGCGAATATGGGCGTCCTTTTCGACTGGCCGGCCGCCTACACCCCCAACTCCGGCTCGCAGGACGCCTTCATCCTGGTCCAGCTCGCGGACCACCACAAAGAGTCCGTCTTCGATTACGTGGACCAACTCCGCCGAAACCTGCCCGCCCAGTTTCCCGGCACCGAGTTCAATTTCGACACCGGTGGGATGCTCAGCGGCGCCCTCAGCTTCGGCCTGCCTTCCCCCATTGACATCCAGGTCGAGGGCAACAAGCTCGAAGCCGCCCACGACATCGCCGAAAAAATCAAACGCTTCGCCCAGGGCGTGCCGGGCGCGGTGGATGTCCGAATCGAACAACGGCTGGACGCGCCGCAGATGAACGTCGAGGTGGACCGTGTGAAAGCGGCCCAGGTCGGCCTCTCGCAGGACACGATCGTCAAAAACATCGTCACCGCCTTCAACAGTTCCATCAACTTTGCCCCCTCCTTTTGGGTGGACCAGAACAACGGCAACCACTACTTCGTCGGCGCTCAGTACCGCGAGGAAGACATTAAGTCCCTCGAAACCGCCCAGGACATTCCGATCACCGACAAGTCGCAGCCCGTTCCCATTGCCCTGCGGAACCTCGCCAAATTCAGCTACACCACCGCCCCGGTCGAGATAAACCACCACAACATCACCCGCGTCACCGATATCTTCGTCAACGTGCGCGGGCGCGACGTGGGTTCGGTGGCGGCGGACATCGAACGCTTCATCGCCCGGATTCGTAACGATCGCTCCCAGGTCCCGGAAGGCTACTTCATTCAAATGCGCGGCGAGGTGAAGTCCATGCGCGAATCCTTTCAGTCGCTGGGTTTCGGGTTCCTGCTGGCGGTCATTCTGGTCTATCTCGTCATGGTTTTTCAGTTCCGCTCGTTTCTCGATCCGTTCATCGTCATGTTCGCCGTCCCTCTGGGTTCCATCGGCGTGGCCGGCATTCTGTTCCTCACCGGTACAAGCCTGAACATCCAGTCCCTCATGGGCAGCATCATGATGGTCGGAATTGTCGTGAGTTTCAGTGTGCTGCTCGTCGAGTTTGCCAACCACCTCCGCGCCGAGGCTCTGGATCGGGGCGTCCACAAGTCGCTCCGCGAAACCATCGTCGAGGCCGCCGGCATCCGGCTTCGCCCCATCCTCATGACAGGACTCTCAGCCATTCTCGGATTGACGCCAATGGCCATCGCCGGAGGCGCAAACATCCCGTTGGCCCGCGCCGTCGTTGGTGGCGTCATGGCCGCGATGGTCATGGTCCTCTTCGTCGTGCCCATCCTCTATCTCCTGCTCAAAGGAGATCGCCAGCCTCAGCATCAGGAGCCACAACCCACATGCTAAAACTTCCTCACTCCCTTTCCATCCTCCTGGCCGCACCGGTTATCGGCCTCTTGTCCGGTTGCGACCGCGCCAGTTCCAGCGTGCCCCTGACCTCGCCCGCGCCTGCAGTCAGCGTCCAACTTGTGACCCCACAAAAGGGGGAAATTTCTCGCAGCATCACGCTCCCGACTTATCGGCTCCTCCCCTACCAGGAGGCCACGCTCTACGCCAAAGTCCCCGGCTACCTGAAAACCATCACCGTGGACAAGGGTGACCAGGTGAAGGAAGGCCAGTTGCTCGCCGAGATTGAAGTTCCCGAAATGCTCGCCGACCGCGTCAAATACGAAGGCGAAGTCGAAGTCGCCGCGACGGACTACCAGCGCGTCACCGACGCGCAAAAAACGGCCCCCGACCTCGTCACCCCGCAGAGCGTTGACGCGGCTCGCGGCAAGCACCTTGTCGCTAAGGCGAATTTGGAGCGGCTGGAAACCCTGCTGCGCTACGCTAAAATGCTGGCCCCCTTCTCTGGCACCGTCATCCGGCGCTTGGTTGATCCCGGCGCTTTCATCCCGGCCGCCACCGCCAGCAGCGCCGCCCAAAGTGCTGCCGTTCTCACCTTGATGGATTTCAGCCGCGTCCGCGTTCAGGTCGCCGTCCCCGAGCCCGAAGTGCCTCTGATCAAGAACGGCCTGCCCGTCCAGGTCACTGTGGGCGAGCTGCCGGGCCGAGCTTTCCCAGGCAAAGTCACCCGCTACTCCCACGCCCTCGACGAGGCCACTAAAACCATGTTGACCGAAATTGAGATTCCCAACCCCGAGGCGGAACTACTCCCCGGCATGTATGCCAGCGTCAAGATCGCCGTCCAGCGCAAGAGCGAAGCTCTGCTCCTGCCGGCCGAGTCGCTTGTCCTGGAAAAAAACAAAGCGTCCGTCTTCCTGGTTGCCGACAGCAAGGCCAGAAAAGTCCCGGTCAAAACCGGCTTCAATGACGGCATCTCGGTGGAGATCCTCGGAGGCTTGAACCCGGCCGATCGCGTCGTTCTGCTTGGCAAGCAAACCCTGACCGACGGTCAACCCGTCCATGTCGTGGAGTCCAAATGAACATCCGGACCACTCACTGTGGCGCGCCGGCGCTGCCCCTTCTTTTCGTCCTGTGGTGCTCGAGCTTGTCCTCCTTTCCGCAAGCATCCTCGCCCCCTGCCACCGCCAGCACCAATGCCGCCTATCTGATAGACCTGCCAACGGTCTTGCGGCTCGCCCACGCCCAGAATCTCGACGTCCAGATGGCCCGCGAAAAATTGGCCGAAGCCAGGGCCGACAACGAGAGCGCCACCCTCCAGTTCTTCCCCTGGCTCACTGCTGGAATCGCCTACCGCCGCCACGATGGCCAGATTCAAAGTACCGAGGGCGACATCCTGACCGTGAGCAAACAATCCTACGCGCCGGGCGGCGCGCTTGTCGGCCAGTGGGACCTCGGCGATGCCATTTACCAAAAGCTTGCCGCCAAACAACTCGAAAACGCTGCCGACCACGCCCTCGAGGCCCAGCGCCAGGACACCGTCGCCATTGCGGCCCGAGGCTACTTCGATCTCTCCTTCGCCCAGGCCGCCACCGGTGTTGCCCAGGAAGCAGTGCGCATTTCCACCAACTACGAGGCTCAACTTCAAGCCGCCGTTACCGCCGGCATCGCTCTCAAAGGCGACCAACTCCGCGCCACAGTCCAGGCGGAGCGCAACCGCCTCGCCTTGCGCCAGGCCGTCGAGCAAACGCGTACCGCCGCCGCGCGTCTCGCCCAAACCCTCCACTTGGATCCCGCGGTCGAATTGGTCGCCCGCGATGTCGAGCCCGCGCCGCTCTCCCTCGTTGAAACTAACGTGGCCCTCACAACACTCCTCACCCGGGCGCTCCTTATGCGCCCCGAGCTTAAACAAGGCCAGGCCCTCGCCGAAGCCGCCCGCGACAACAAGAACGGCAAGGTTTACGGCCCGTTCATTCCCTCCATCGGTGCCCAGGCCTTCGGCGGCGGACTGGGCGGAGGCCGAAACGGCGACACCGGCAATTTCGGTCAGCAGGAAGATTACGTCATCGGAATCGGCTGGCGCATCGGTCCCGGCGGCCTCTTTGATTTCTCACGCCAGCGTGCGGCCAGGGCCCGCCTCAGTTCGGCGCGGATCAGCACGGAAAAAATCCGCGACGAAATCTCCCGTCAAGTCGTGGAAGCATTCACGCGGCTCCAGTCGCAGGCCGACCAAATCAGCACCGCTCGGCGCGGGCTCGCCGCCGCCGCCGATGGCCTGCGTCTGGCCCGGCAGCGGCAGGAGTTCGCCGTTGGGGTGGTTCTGGAGAATATCCTGGCCGAGCAGGACCTGACCCGCGCTCGAACCGACTATCTCCTGGCCATTGCCGAATTTAACAAATCGCAATACGCGCTTTCGAAAGCTGTCGGTGGATTTCTGGTGGCCCCATGAGGTCGTTTCACCTAGCCCCATGCAGGTGCCCGGCGCAGCTTCGCGAACTACCCTTTCTTCTTCGCCGACTTCTTCGCAGCCGGGTTGTAGGCCAGCGCCAGCTCCAGCCAATACGCTAATTCGCTATCTGACGCCAGACCTTCCGACTCGACAAAAACAAACCCTCGAATTGGCCGCCCGGTGTAGTCCATCGGACGGCATCCCTTGCGCGTGAGCGCGTCCTCATAAGCCTCCGGGCCAATGCGCGCCATGAGCCGGCTCTTCTCCACCCCCACGCACATCTTGCCCTTCACCATGAAGCACAGCCCGCCCATCATCCGCTTCGCCTCGTGCTTCATTCGCTTGCTGTCGAAAAACCGCCGGATGCGCTTTTCAAGTAGTTCATCGTAGGCCATTAAAGCTCAGGATTTCCCCTCCTTGTCCGCGAATCCGGCTCCCAAGTAAAGCACGCGTTGCATCCACTTTGACGCCCCGCGAACTTGACCCACGCTCTCAACGGCGCCACGATAGCGTCAGCGCCTGCACAGTGACGCAGGCGACTTGAGCCACAGAAAACGATCAGCGATTATGAAATTCACCGCCTCCGTCCGAAAAACCCTCGCCCAGCGCTCCCTCCTGGCCGCAGCAGTTCTCCTCGCGCTGAGCCTCCAGACCTCGCGAGCGGCAGCCATGCCAGGCGTCGGCGACGCCGCCCCGAACTTCGCCTTGAACACGCTCGAAGACAAGCCGGTCGAGTTGAAGCAGCTCACCCGCAAAAAGCCCGTCGTCCTGGTTGTTTTGCGTGGATGGCCGGGCTACCAGTGCCCGATCTGCACGCGGCAAGTGCAGGATTTCACTCGCAAGGCTGCGGACTTCGCCGCCCACGGCGCCCAGGTCGTGATGGTCTATCCCGGTCCGGCCGCCGACCTCAAAGCCCACGCCGCCGAGTTTCTCCAGAACAAGGAGTGGCCCAAGGATTTCCTGTTTGTCACAGACCCCGATTACACTTTCACGAGCGCCTATGGTCTCCGCTGGGACGCCAAAAACGAAACCGCCTATCCCTCCACCTTCATCATCTCCACCGACGGCAAAGTGCGCTTCGCCCACGTCAGCAGGCAACACGGCGACCGCGTGGATTCCGCCGCCGCGCTTAGGGCGTTGGCGGACATAAAGTAGCCATTCGGGACTGGGGGTTGGTGGCAACCCTCTCACCACAGATGCTGTAAAGGCGCTTTCGGACCGTTTGACTTCGAGAATTTTCCCCACCATTCGATTTCACCTCTTAATCCGCGCGGGTGGCCGCAGCCGGGTTTAGGAGCCAGCCCAGCAGGCGGCCGCCGCCGCACGTTAAAGCGTCCAGGACATCAGAAAAGGGCGGAGGCCAGGTCGCCTTCTCAAGATATCGCTGGCGAGCGAGGGAACTAAGGCCCAAGGAGCGATTTCCAGCATTATTGCCTTCAGGGAAAGCAACCGAATTCATATACAAAATACAAAATGCTTGAAAGGATTTCCACCTCGCCGCGACCCATCATCACGCAATACGAAATGCAAAAACAATAAATTGAAATTCGAACCATGAAAAAAAACCTGTTAAGTCTGGTCGCAGTGCTCTCGCTGGCGGGTGCTGCCTTGGCCGACCAAACGCCGGATCACAAGGTTCTGGTCCTGAAAAACAAGGACGGGGCGGCCATTCTTGGCTATGACGCCGTGGCTTATTTCACGGACAATAAACCAGCCAAGGGCAATCCCAGGTTCCAATCGGAGTACGAAGGGGCGAAATATTACTTTGTTTCCGCCGAACACAAGTCGTTGTTCGATGCCAATCCCGCTAAGTATGCGCCGGCCTATGGCGGCTACTGCGGTTACGCGGCGAGCATTGATCGTCTGTCGCCCATCAGTCCGGAGTGGTTTCAGATCATCGATGGCCGGCTCGTTCTCCAACACAACAAGAAGGCCACTGATAAGTTCAACGCTGACCAGAAAGGCAACATCGTGAAAGCAGATCAAAACTGGCCCGGTCTCGTCGTGCGCAATGGCTCGGGCGGTAAAACACTCGTCTTCACCGACAGGAAAGGTGTCGCCCTGAAAGGCTACGATCCGATTTCGTATTTCACGGACGGAAAGCCGATGAAGGGGGATCCGAAGATTGAGGGGACCTACGACGGGGCGCTGTACCATTTCGTCTCGCAGGAGCATAGGGAGACATTCGAAAAGCATCCTGTCAAATATTCACCCGCTTACGGAGGCTTCTGCGGCTACGCGGCAAGCATCGGCAAGGTGCGCCCGGCCGATCCGCTCATCTGGTCCATTGTGAACGACCAACTCATCGTGCAGCACACCAAAGCTGCGGAAGAGTTGTGGAGCAAGGATGTCGTCGGGAACAAGGCGAAGGCGGATAAATATTGGCCCTTACTCATTGGTGCGAAGGCCGGCAAGAAGGATCCGATTGATTCGTTGCTCGGCAAGTCGGTGCTCGACCTCGCGAAGATCAACTAAACCCATAGCCGCCGACGTGAGGAGGCGGCTTTCCAAACATCACCAAAACCAAGTCCGCCTCCTCACGTCGGCGGCTACGACGAATATGAAAATCGAACTAACAATCCTGTCCGTCTTAACAATTGCGGCATTCGCCTTTGCCGGCGAGCCTAACGAAGGAAGCCGGGTCGCGAGCAAACAACTTCTGACTCTCGAAGGCGCCAGGCTGGCAGGCGAGGCGGCGGCCAAATACGCGAGGGAGAATGGTGCCGGCCCCTCTATCGCAGTAGTAGATGACGGCGGTCACTTGCTGTATTTCACAAGGGTTGAGACCAGCTTCGCGGCCGGTGCAAACGTCTCGATCGGTAAGGCGCGAACGGCTGCAATGTTTAAAAAGCCCACCTCGTTTTTCGAAGACACGATCAATAAAGGCCGTTTCACCATGACCGCCCTATCCGATTTCACCCCACTCCAAGGCGGCGTGCCGATTGTGCACGATGGCCAGGTGATCGGCGCGGTCGGCGTCAGCGGCGCCAAGAGCGCGCAGCAGGACGAGGAAGTGGCGAAAGCTGGAGCTGCGGCGGTGGGGGACACTAAAGTCGTCGCCAGGTAGTCGTGTGCGGGCTCAGCAATTCCGTGACCGGGAAGGAATTGCTAAGTCCCGTCGTGGACCGCGTTTGTGCTCTGCATAAACGACTTCGTGCTGCGCGGGCATTACTGATGGGGCTTTCTGGAATCGACGGCAGCGGCAAAGGCTTCCTGGCTCAGAGACTGCGGAGGCGATTACATGACATTGGATTGAACGTGGCTCTCATCGGGGTTGATGGCTGGTTGAACCTCCCGCATGTTCGATTTGGCAAGGTCAGGCCTGGCCTGCGCTTTTACGAAAATGGACTCCGGCTGGAGGAAATGTTCGCCCAACTCGTGCTGCCATTGCGTGACCGGCGCTCGATTGATCTCGAAATGGACTACGTGGAGGAAACCGCGCCTTGCTACCGAAGGCACCGTTACAGATTTTGCGATGTGGATGTTGTGCTCGTGGAAGGCATCTTTGTGTTCAAGCGCGACCTTCGCCCTCATTTCGACCTGACGTGCTGGATTGATTGCTCGTTTGAGACTGCGATGCAGCGAGCGATTCAACGTGGGCAGGAAGGTTTGCCGCCGGTGGAAACCATCCGCGCGTTTGAGACAATTTACTGGCCCGCGCAGCGCGTACATTTCGAGCGTGACAGACCACGTGAAACAGCAGATCTGATTATCAACAACGATCAGGTTCTAAAGACCGGCTCAAAAGTGCATTGCGAAATGTCAGCCAGCTAGCGCCGAGTTACTTCGTTTGCGTAGCCGCCGACGTCAGGAGGTGGACCCGGATCTTGCCGCGAGCTCCGCCTCCTCACGTCGGCGGCTACCATTCAGCAGCCCGAACGGGCACTTTTCGTGTTTCATTTGGCGTTGGCGAATGCTATTTAGGTGTCTATCAAAGACCCCATGAGCAGTTCCAAATCCATGCGTGAAGGGCCATCTCTCGCAGTGCCGAACGCAAGCGAGGATCTGAGCAGCCGTCTGGCCAAAGCCCAGCGCGCGGAACTCTTGCTCAATGCCATCATTCAGGGAACCGCGGCCACCACTGGCACACAATTTTTCCGTTCGCTTGTGAAACACCTCGCCGAAGGCCTCGATGTGCGCTTCGCTTTCATAGCGGAATGTCTGCCCAACCTTCGCGCACGTTCCCTGGCGTTCTTTCAGGATAAAGATTTTGGCGAGGATTTTGAATATGCCCTCCCCGGAACTCCCTGTATGAAAGTGGCCGAGGGCCGGGTGTGCCATGTGCCCGACCGGTTGGCTGAAGAATTTCCAGAGGACAAAGGCATGATTAACATGGGGACAGTAAGTTATCTGGGGGTGCCATTGCGGGGCTCCGACGGAAAGGTTATTGGCCATCTCGTAACTTTCGACGATAAGCCCATGCCGGCCGATCCGCTGGCGCTGTCCGTCATGGAAACCTTCGCCGCGCGTGCGGGCGTCGAGTTGGAGCGGATGCGGATGATGGAGAATTTACAGGCACTTAACAACGAACGTCAGGCGCTGCTCGACGTGAACCGGGCTGTTGGCCGCCACCTCGAACGCGACGAGTTGTTTGGCACGCTGGCGGCGTGTTTACGAACGTTGTTTGAAATGGATCGCTTCGGCATCGAACTGCCTATCGAGGGCAACCGCTTGCAAGGCCACCTCCTCTCGCCTAACACCGCCGAAAAAGGCCCGATTCCTACACGACTGAAAATCCTCGATGCGAACGGCACGGCATGCAACTGGGTACTGCAAAACAAGCAATGGCTCGTCACGTCCGCGCTGGCGGAGGTGCGCGAACAGTTTCCGCTTACTTTCGAAGTTATGCGGCACGAAGGCATGGAGTCGTTGTGTGCGATGCCGCTGATCAGCGGCGATTATGCGCGGGGTGTCATGTATTTCATGGCCACGCGGCGCGAGGCCTACAGGCTACTGCCTCGCGCCCTGCTTGAACAGGTCGCCGGGACAGTGGCCGTGGCGCTAGATGATTGTCTTGCACACGAGGAGCTCCGTGACAAGTCCCGCCGCGCTCTGGCGGAGAGCGAACAGCGGTTTCGCGATCTGTTCGAGGAAGCGCCGATTGCCTACGTTCACGAAGGGCTCGATTCAAAATTTATCCGCGTCAATCGCGCAGCGATGCGCATTCTTGGAATCCGGCCTGAGCAAGTCGAAGGCACTTACGGAAAATCGCTCGTGCCCGACACACCGGAGGCGCAGCGCCGTCTCAGGCAGGCGTTCGAGGCCATGGGCCGCGGCACGGACAAGGAAGGCATCGTGTTGGAATTGCGCCGCAAGGACAACGGCAAGCCGGTCTGGATTCATTGGTGGTCGCAACCCGCGCCGGACGGAAGTTACACGCGCACAATGTTCATTGACATCACAGAGCGCGTGCTGATGGAGCAAGAAAAAGCGCGACTCGAAGCGCAGAACACATATCTCCAGGAGGAAATCCGTAATGAGCACAACTTCGATGAAATCGTCGGGGGCAGTCCCGCATTGATGCAAGTCCTGGGACAGGTAGAGCAGATTGCTCGGATAGACTCCACTGTCCTCATTCTCGGCGAAACCGGCACGGGCAAAGAACTCATCGCCCGCGCCATACACGACCGCAGCGCTCGCAAGAACCGCGCGCTGGTGAAAGTAAATTGCGGCGCCATCTCCGCGGGCCTGGTCGAGAGCGAATTATTCGGCCACGTCAAAGGCGCGTTCACTGGCGCGATTTCAAATCGCGATGGTCGCTTCAAACTCGCCGACGGCGGAACGATCTTCCTCGATGAAATCGGCGAGCTGCCGATGGACACGCAGGTAAAGCTGTTGCGAGTCTTGCAGGAACAGGAGTTCGAGCCGATTGGCAGCAGCCGGACCATTAAGGTGAACGTGCGCGTCGTCGCAGCCACGAATCGCAATCTGGAGGAGTTGGTAAGCGAAGGAAGGTTCCGCGAGGATCTCTACTACCGGCTGAACGTCGTGCCGTTGAGTGTCCCGCCACTTCGCGAGCGCCGAGGCGATCTACCCCTGCTTGTCACATTCTTTGCTCAGAAGTGCGCGGCGAAACTCGGTAAGCACATCCAATCAGTAAGCGAGGAGGCGATGCAGCAATTGACCGGTTACACATGGCCCGGCAATGTGCGAGAACTACAAAACGTGATTGAACGGGCCGTGATTCTGTCGCCGGGCAATACTTTGATACTGGCGGAACAATTACGCGCGCCAACGTCGCTTCCAGGCAGCACCCGACGTGCGGAGCCTCAATTTTCAAAATCAGAAATCAGAAATCAGAAATCCGGGAGGATGGCTCGCTCGAGGACGTCGAACGCCGCCACATCGAATCAGTGCTGGCGCGCACCAATTGGATGATTGAAGGCGAGCGTGGCGCAGCGAAAATGTTGGACCTGAACCCCAGCACGCTCCGCAGCCGAATGCAAAAGCTGCAAATCAAGCGGCCCGCGAGGCCATCTGTCTAGGTTGAGGTCTTGATTTGCTGCTCCACGAAAGATGAACAGTTTCTCAATTTAACGCCACGAGACTTGAAACTTGTCAACGCCACGACACCATCAGCATCCACGTACGACACGTCGGTCAGATCAAGCATCAATGCGCGACCCTCTGTCAGCAGTTTTTCACAGATCAGCCGCAATTCGGCGACCCACGGACCGATCACGCGGCCCTCGAGCTTGAGTGTGGCGGAACAATTGACGTTTTCGGCTTCGGAAATTTTCAGCATAGAACGAGCAGTCAGGAAATTTGAGCGTTGATCCGGCGGTGCTCGGTTTCTTGCGCCGGCTCGCCCAACCACCAGCCGGAGAGCAGTTCGCGCAATTGCTTGCGGGCGCGATGGAGCATGACCCAAAGATTGCTTTCGGAGATATTCATTCGCGCGCAGACTTCGCGGTTCGGTCGCTCCTCGATTTCGTAGAGTTGGAACACTTGCGCAATGCGTGGGGGCAGCTTTCCTAGCGCCAATTCCAAGTTCTCGCGGAATTCCTCCAACTCAATTCGGTGGCTGGGCAACTGAGATTCGGCCGCCACTTTGTGCAGCCAAAAGGCCGCCTCGTCCCACGATTTGGCATCATTCGCCGCTGTCGGATCGTGGCGAACGGCACGCTCGCGACAGCTCTTCCGCAGATGGTCATAAATCTTGTGCCTCAGAATCCCTACCAGCCAGGTGCGCTCTGAGGATTGACCGGAAAACGTCTCACGCGACTTGACCGCGGCGAGAAAGGTTTCCTGCACGATGTCCTCTGCCACACTCCTGTCCCGCACCTGCCCGATTGCAAAATTGAAAAGGTAATCGGCATGCGCTTCCACCCAATCGGAACTAAGAGCCGGTTTGCGCTGACGGTCTGCTGTCATATCCGCTGTGATTGTCATAGTGATTCCCCCTTTCGCAATGCGCGTGCCACGAGCCTGACCAGACACCCAAATCACCAAGATCGCCCATAAAATCGGGCATTCCAGCTCACTTCATAAAATTAGCGGCAATCAGTCCACAGAATCGCGGCCACGATATTTCGCGGGAAGCCGCGCCAGGGCGCGGCTGGGAAAGTAGCTTGTCTGCTCAGCGATTTGTAATGCCCCGGAACCTCGTCAGCCTGGACATGCCGTGGGAGCAAATTGGCGGGTGACTCAACCTATCGCTCTCCTCGTAAGGAGTGCGCCCACTCCCCGACTAAAGCCTGTTAAGAAGATACCTATGAGAACAAACTTTTCTTTCGTGAGGACTGCAGTCCTAGTGGTGTCCGCCATCGACATTTCGATTTCCGATTCCCACGCCGACCATGCTCAGCGAGCGGGGCGGCCTGATGCGATCGTGGATTTGCGAACTCTCGAAGGTGCGGCTCACGTCAACGCGCAGTGGCGCTTCAGCGACACTAAGATTCAGCCGGTTGACCGCCGGGATGTTGGACCCGACTTAAGGCCAACTGGCCCGAAAAATCGGACCTACGATTTTACACCCGATGCGCGGGGGGCGGATTTCGACGACACTAAGTGGGAAATGATTCCCGCTGACTCGCTCGAAAGGCGGAGAGGCCATGGCTGGCTTTCGTTTGTCTGGTACCGGGTCAATGTCACGGTGCCGGAGAAAGTCGCTCACTTTGACACCCGCGGCTCTACGGTCGTATTTGAAATCGTCATGGACGACTACTCGGAAATCTGGGTAAACGGGAAGGGTTCGTTCGTTCAAGGTCAGGCTGGCGGCGCTGCTGCGTCCGGGTGGAACGCCCCCAATCGGGTCGTGCTCACGAGAAACGCGCAACCCGGAGAGAAGTTTCAAATTGCAGTGCTGGGCATTAATGGGCCTGTCTCCGCGCATCCCGAGAACTACATCTGGGTACGCAACGCGACACTCGATTTTTACTCGCCAAGCAAGCTGAGCAAAGCGCGTGAAGTCAAACTCGAAGTGGACCGAAAGGATCCCGCGTTGGACATGATTCTGCCGGTTAACGCGAAACTGGAAAAAGTCGCTGATGGATTCGCCTTTACGGAAGGGCCGATTTGGATTGACGCCCATAATCCAGCCATCGCTCCTGATTCGGAGGAAGGCTTCCTTCTGTTCAGCGATCCAAACAACAATACGATTTACCGCATGACGTCGGATGGCGACGTGCAGGTTTACCGCGCCAAATCCGGTTATACGGGAGGAGACATAGGAGACTATGGCCAACCCGGTTCGAATGGTTTGACGACAGATGGACAAGGCAGGCTCACGATTTGCCAGCACGGCAACCGCCGCGTCATACGCATCGAAAAGAACGGCGTTACGACGGTGTTGGCGGACAAATGGGATGGCAAACGGCTCAACTCACCAAACGATTTGGTATATCGCAGCGACGGCGCGTTGTTTTTCACCGATCCACCGTTCGGTTTGCCGAAATTTCACGATGATCCTCGCCGTGAGACCCCACATTTCGGCGTCTATTCCGTCAAAGATGCCAAGCTGCAACTCGTGAGCACCGAGTTCACCGGGCCTAATGGCCTGGCATTCTCGCCGGATGAGAAGTTTCTCTATGTCGGTGATTGGGACGATCATAAGAAGGTAGTTTTTCGCTATCCGGTGAATCCTGACGCCACGCTCGGCAACAGTGAACCATTTTTCGACATGACCAGCGCGCCAGGCGAAGACGCGATCGACGGCATCAAAGTTGACCGCCGTGGAAATGTGTTCGTGAGTGGCCCGGGCGGTCTGTGGGTTCTCTCGCCGGAAGGAAAACATCTCGGCACGCTCCGCGGGCCCGAACACCCCCACAACATGGCCTGGGGCGAGGCTGACCGGCAGACACTCTACCTCACAGCGCAGACCGGCATATATCGCATCCGGCTAAACAACCCGGGGGCCGTCGCGTTCGCGAGGCGGTAGCTTCTCAGCATTCGGCCTCCGCGAGCATGCGTCAGTCGGAGTCCACGCGCTTGAGTTCTTCGAGTACGTCCACGGCCTTGGTTCGGTCACCGTGACTTCGGCTGATCTTGGCAAAACGGACGACGCCCTTGCGGTCCAGAACAAAAGTCGAAGGGTAGGCGGTTTCCCTCGGCGCATCCCAACGCAAGCCGTATGCCTTGACCATGATGAAAGCCGGGTCGGTTAGGTAAACAAAATCTTTCGGCCATTGCTTGTTTTTCAAAAATTCCGTCGCATGGGCCTTGAGATCGTCCGCCGGGCCGGGATAAACCATGACGACGCGAGCCTTGGCGATCGCTAAATCCGAAGACGACGCGATGTAATCCTGTACCTGGCGGGTACAAATAGGACATTGGTATCCTGGCCACCCCCTCAGGACGATCAGCACCACCTTGCCCTTCGCAGTCAGCTCGCTCAGGCGCACGGTTTGGTCTTCCAGAGTTTTGAGCGAAAAATCCGGCGCTTTGTCGCCCACTTTCGGCGTGGCGGCCTGGGGAGTGAGCGGCAGTCCGCACGCTAAAAGCGCCAGCGCGATCTTATATGTCGCTTCCAGTTTCATCTTCATTTTGTTTGCAGTGTTCATTGTGTTGATTGTGGCGGTCGCCCAAGAGCGAGCTGTTCTGGCTGGCTGGCTTGGGCGATCATCGCCTGGAAGACCGCCAAACTGCGCGCGCCAACAAATCGCCGTCGCACATTGCCATTCGCATCCACGATAACCGTGGTGGGAAGTTCGCCGCCATTGAATCGGCCACCGACCTCATTCTTTTCGTCGAGCAAAATAGTGTAATTGATTCCGCGCGCTTTGACGGTGCGGGCGACCTTGTCGTTAACCTTTTTCAACGCAGCCGAATTGCGTTCATGCAAGTCTTCTTCCGCATGCGCCGCTTGTTCTTCTACTGCCGGGTGGCCGCCGATGTGGCCGTGGCTGTCCGGCACGAAATCAAGCGAAACGCCGATGATGGCCAGCCGGTCACCATGCTGCTTTTGCAGAGCAATCAACTCAGGCATTTCGCCGACGCAGGCAGGACACCAGGTCGTCCAGAAGTTGAATAACACAACTTTGCCACGAAGCTCCGTGAGCCGAAGCTTTCGGCCGTTCAAGTCTCGAAGCGAGAAATCTCCCGCCGGCACTGGCTTGCGTGCGGTGAGGGCTTCCCGCGGAATTTCAAGCCGAGCTGGCTGAAATTCGACCTGGTGCGCAGCCCACCACGCCTTGGCGCGAGTTGCCCCGGCCTTGGCCGCTGCGTGGCTACCTTCGGGGAAGTCGCTCAAACCGGTTTTTGGGTTCTCGAATGAAACCGTGTCACGGAGTTTGACGCCGAAGCTCTCGCCAGACCAGTGTTCGAGCAGTTTCAATGTCGTCGCTGTGATGAGCGGATCATCCTCGTCGAGCAAAGGGATGATGGTCGGCACGCCGATATTCGCACTGACGTGCTTCAAATGATTCAAGCCCAGCAGGCGCACCTGAGGATCGGGATCTCGGAGTTGCGCCGCGGCGAGTGACGGCAGCGCAGCATGGGTTCTATCCCGCAAAATGCCCAGAGCAGTCTCTCGCACGTTCATGTCCACATCCAGCGC
>JACXTT010001573.1_pt1 | contig 37684 bp, 22 predicted proteins | sample 9270951 | NCBI WGS metagenome assembly JACXTT01 (sample SAMN15532306, study PRJNA645909) | rock metagenome | isolation source: weathered quartz diorite | place: Puerto Rico | collected 2017-06-21
CAGGCCGTGGTCCACAGCGTCGAGCTGCCGGACCTGCTGACCGACGGCGATGGCAATCCTGCGAATGGCGCTCAGCCGACGGTCGTCGTGGTGGGTGCCGTCCAGCAGCTTTCGATCACGAACCAGGTCTCGGTGGTAGGTGGCGGTCCGGCCGTCCCCGGCGCGCAAGTGGAATACCTCGTGAATGTCGTGAATATCGCCTCCGTGCCGGCACTCAACGTCGTTGTCACCGACGACCTCAACGCAACGCAACCTGGCCAGCTCGCCTATGTGAACTCGTCCGCGACGCTTAACGGTTCGGCGGCGGGCGTCAGCTTCGCCGGTTCGACGATCACCGCCCCTGTCAACGGACCGGTGGCGCCCGGCGGAGTCGTGGTGCTCAGGTTCCGGGCCATTCTCAACCCCAACCTGGTGTTGGGCACGGTGGTCACGAACACAGCCGTTGCCGCCTGGAACAACCCCACCCAGACGGTAAACGCCAGTGTCTCGATCGTCGTCGGCAGCCTCCCCGGTTTCGCCGTGCTGAACGGATTAGCCTGGCACGACGCGAACTTCAACGATATCCGGGATTCCAGCGAGCGGGCGCTAGCCGGTTGGGCGGTTGAGCTGTACAAGGGTAACCAGTTGTCGCAATCAGTACTGACGGACACTGACGGCGTCTACCGCATCATCGGCGTCGAACCGAACGACACTACCGGCGTTCGCTACGAGCTGCGGTTCCGTGCACCGGGTGCGGGCGCGAACACTGCGTTGCTGGGCCGCGGCGTCTCGCCGTTCACGAACGGACTGCAGCGGATCACGGACATCGTGGTGCGGTCCGGCGCCAATCTGCAGGGCCTGAACCTGGCGATCCATCCGAACGGCGTCATCTACAACTCAGAAGCGCGCACACCTGTTGTCGGGGCGACACTCAACCTGCTGGACGCTCGCAGCGCCGCGCCTTTGCCGGCGGCCTGCTTCGATGATGCGGCTCAGCAAGGGCAGATCACCCTCGCGGACGGCTACTACAAGTTCGATATCAACTTCAGCGATCCGGCATGCCCGAGCGGCAGTGATTACATCATCGGGGTGAAAGCGCCGGCGGGAACGAACTACGTTGCGGGCTATTCGCAGATCATCCCGCCGAAGTCCAACGCTTCGACCCCAGCGTTCTCGGTGCCGGCCTGCCCGAGCAGCGCCGCCGATGCCATTCCGGGCACGGCCTTGTTCTGCGAAGTTCAGCCTTCGGAGTTTGCGCCGGGTACATCGGTACCGCCACGCAGCGCGGGTACGACTTACTACGTCCACCTGTTGCTGGACGGCAGCCAGCCGCCGGGTTCGAGCCAGATCTTCAACAACCACATCCCGCTGGATCCGCAGATCGTCGGCGCGATTTCGATCTCCAAGACGACACCGCTGGTCAACGTGGCCCGCGGGCAGCTGATTCCGTACGTGATTACCGCGAACAACCATTCCGGCCAGTTGATCACGGATTTGACCATCGTGGATCGCTTGCCTGCGGGATTCGCCTACGTCGCGGGTTCTGCGCTTCTCGACGGCGTACCGACCGAGCCGTCGGTCGTGGGATGGGAGCTCAGATGGAACGGCCTGGCCATCGCGGCCACCCAGGTGCGCACGGTGAAACTCCTGGTCACCGTGGGTGCAGGTGTCAGCGAGGGCGAATTCGTGAACCGAGCTCAGGCGTTGAGCTTGGTGTCCGGCAACGCGATGTCCGGAGAAGCAACCGCTACCGTGCGTCTCGTGCCCGATCCTACCCTCGATTGCACTGACGTGACCGGCAAGGTCTTCAACGACGCCAATCGTAACGGCGTGCAGGACGCCGGCGAAGAGGGTCTGCCCGGTGTGCGTGTGGTGACAGCACGAGGTCTGCAGGCGATGACGGATCAGTACGGGCGATACCACATCACCTGCGTGATTACGCCAAATGAGAACCGCGGTAGCAATTTCGTGCTGAAGCTCGACGACAGGACGCTGCCGAGCGGCTTCCGGTTGACGACGGACCAGCTGCAGATCCAGCGCGCGACGCGCGGCAAAGCACTGCAAATCAATTTTGGCGCCTCAATTCACCGCGTGATCGCCATCGACCTGGTGGATGCGGCGTTCGAGCCGGGCAAGACTGAAATCCGCGCCCAGTGGAAACCACGTCTCAACATACTCCTCGAGGAACTGCACAAGGCGCCGGCGGTGCTGCGCCTGTCCTACGTCGCCGACACAGAGGATGCGGCATTGGTCAAACGGCGCGTGGAAGCGGTCAAACGGGAGTTAACAGAAGCGTGGGATGCGGCGAGCTACAGCTATGTGCTCACCATCGAGCCTGAAGTCTTCTGGCGCCGTGGTGCCCCGCCCAAACAGCCCGTCGTGCCGGGGAGAAAGTAACGGTATGAGCAAGCGCCACCATCTACCCCATCTATCATTGCTTGTCGGATTCCTCGTGATGGCCGCCTCCGCGGCCGCCGGTCAGATCAACACGTCCGCTGGTCAATTCAATGCAGGCACCGGACTGTTCAACACAGGCACCGGACCGTTCAACGCAGGACCGTTTAACGCAGGCACCGGACAGTTCCAAATGGCCAAGCCGGGCGAGCCGGTTGAGCGGCATCTACCCAGCGACCAGAAACTCCGAGAATGGTCGTTAGACGCGAATGTGAATGATGACATCAAGCGCATCAAGGTCTGCCGGGTGGAGGAAGTCTGCAAGATGCGTTTCAAGGAAGGCGAAACGCCGCGGATGCGCGTCAGAAATCTTGTTCTACCTCTACGTTATGACGACGAGAACATTGCCATTTCGCAAGCCTTCACCAGACAGGTCCAGCAGGCGCTCGACAACCTGCGGGACAAGCGGGGCGTGACGGTCCGGTTCATCGGTTATACCGACGACGCGCCGTTGACCGGCCGCGACGAGCAGACTTACGGAAACCAACTGTCGTTGTCGAAGGCAAGGGCGCAGCGCGTCGCGCTTGCGATGCAGGAGATGCTGTCGTTGCCGACTTCGGCGATCGAAAGCGACGGTCGCGGGGCTTCACGTCCGGTTACCTCCAACGATACCGTGCAGGGACGGGCGTTGAATCGCCGTATCGAAGTGGAATTCTGGTACGACGACCCTCTGCAGGAGTTGTCGGATGAGCCGCAACTCTGTCCTGGCGATGTCGAGGAAATGGTGACCAAGGTTTACGATCCACCCTGGGGCAGCATCCCGACGCTCCAGCTCTCGAACGGCCAGCCGACCATTCCGCCCAACTTCGTCGAGAACCTGCGTCGCGCACTGACGGACATTGCGAGTCGGACGAATGCGCGATTAAGGTTTATCGGTTACACGAAAAACGAGCGCCTCGATCGCCGCACCGCGTCTGTATACGGCGACGACATCGGCCTTTCCGCCGCGCGGGCGCGCCGTGCCATGGACAGCGTCATGCAGGATCCAGTGTTGGCGGGTGCACGGTCCGAACACGAGGGACGCGGCTACGTTCAGTCCGACGACGTTGTGAACGCCGGCTTCACTCAGGGCCAAGAATCGTTCGTGCGTGTGCAGGTGGTGTATGACGAACCGCTGCCGTTGGATAACTACGAGGGCGTGGAGATCACGCGTCTCACCCAGGAGCTTCTTCCGAAGAGCCCTTACGGGCTTAACGTGATGCACATCGCCGTGGATGGCAAGCCGATCGACGACTTGGACCGCAGCTCTTCCGACGTCCAGCGCTGCACCGACGTCGCGCTCGACAACGCCAAGATCCGGTTCCGCTTCGACAATCTCGAGTCGCAGCCGCGGCTCGCTGTCGCGGCCCATCCGGTCGCGATGGCGGTGATCGACCTGGAGCATCGTCCTATCCCATCGGTGGTGCATTTCCGCATGTACAACAACTATGCGAGCTTCATTGAGCGTGCCGAAATCCGAATCTTCGATGAGCAGCAGTCATTGCAGGACGTGCCGCTCGCAATCATCCCGGTCGACGACGCGGGCCTTGCCGAATGGCAGCCGGAGGTAGGAATTCTGGCGGGTCCGGAACGCGAACTCAAATACCTGTTGCGCGCCTACGACTCGAAGGGTCATTTCGACGAAACCGACGCGCGGCCGCTGAGGCTCTACCGCGAGATGTTGCCGAGCTCTCAAATTAGTCAAGCCGTGACGTCCGATGGGACGTCGCCGCGCGAGCTGCTGTCCGCCTACGGCGAGAACGACCTGGCGCGCCACCAGATTCCGCTCGGCAGCGGCACGGTGAGTGTGCAAGGCACGGGCATACCGGCAGGCCACACGGTTTGGGTAGTGGGCCGCCAGATTCCGGTCGACCCGCAGGGCAACTTCGCCGCGGAGGAGATCCTTCCGGACGGTACGCATACGGTCGAAGTTGCGGTGCTCGACGATGCTGGGAACGGTTCGCTTTATCTTCGCGACCTGGAGTTCAAGCGCAGAGATCTCTTCTACGTCGGTGTCGCTGACGTCACCGTGTCCAAAAGCCGCGCGAGCGGGCCGGTAGCTCTGCTGCAGGGCCAGAACACTCCGCAGCCCTACGATTCGTTGCTGGATGGCCGGCTGGCGTTCTACGTGAACGGCAAAGTCAGCGAGCGTTGGCGATTGACGACGAGCGCGGATACCCGCGAAGGCCCGGTGAAGGACCTGTTCAGCAACTTCCTCAACAAGTCGCCCGATTCGTTATTCCGGCGCCTGGATCCCGCTTACCATTACCCAACGTTTGGCGACGACGGTGTCGTGACAGAAATGGCGCCGACCCTGGGCAAGTTCTACTTCAAAGCGAGCCATGGCGAGAGTTACGCGATGTGGGGCAATTTCAAGGCCGGCTACATGGGTAACGAGCTCGCCCACGTTGACCGCGGCCTGTACGGAGCCAACGCGCACTACGGGTCCGAATCCACCACCGGCTTCGGCGAGCGGCGGATCGCCGTTGACGGGTTCGCCGCCCAACCAGGAACGCTGTCGAGCTATGAGGAATTCCGGGGAACGGGCGGATCGCTCTACTACCTGCACCACCAGGACATCCTGACGGGCTCCGAACGGGTGCGCATCGAGATCCGCGACAAGGTCTCGCGCATCGTCACGGGGGTGGTCAACCTGCGCCCCAGTGTGGACTACGACATCGATTACCTGCAGGGCCGGCTGCTGCTTTCCGAGCCGCTCTCGTCGACCGCTGACGACAACCTGCTGGTCCGCAACAGCGGCTTGAGCGGTAACGAGGCCTATCTGGTGGCGCGTTATGAGTACACGCCAGGTTTCGACCAGCTGAACGTGCTCGCCGGCGGTGGCCAGGGCCACTACTGGTTCAACGACCATCTACAGCTCGGCCTTACCGCCAACCACAACAAGGAAGGGGATGCCGACAGCAACCTCGGCGCGGCGGACATGACCTTGCGGATGAGCGCCAATTCCTGGTTCAAGATGCAGACGGGCCGGAGCGAGGGTCTCGTCTCTCAGTCACTGCGGTCCGATGATGGCGGATTCGGGTTCCATAGCCCTGACGGCCTGTCGGCCACCAACGCGGCGGCAGGGGCCTACCGCGGAGACCTGAGCGTCGGGTTCAGCGACTTCTTCAAGGGTCACGACGGTCGCCTCACCTTCTATAAGCAGAGCCTCGACGCCGGTTATTCAGCGCCGGGACAGGCGATGCTCAAGAACACGGAGCAATACGGCGGCACATTCAGGATGCCAGTGACGAATCGCCTGAGCTTGGCGGCCAAGGGCGATCAGAAGATCGAGGACCAGGGGCTCGAGACCCGGGCGATCGAATTGGATTTGGGCTATAAGCTGACCGAGAGATGGAGCGTCAGCACCGGCGTGCGCAACGATCTGCGCAAGGACCGTTCGCCGGTTGTACCCTTGACTCAGGAACAGGGCCAGCGCACGGATGCCGTCGCGCAGATGATGTTTGATCCCGGCGCCTCCTGGCGCGCCTATGGCTTCGTCCAGAACACAGTCGCGGCAAGCGGCGGCCGTGACGGCAATGGTCGCATCGGCGCGGGCGGCTCTTATCGCCTGACGAAACGCTTCCGGATCGACGGGGAGGCTTCCGACGGAGACCTCGGGCCCGGTGGAAAGGTCGGCACCAGCTTCCTTTATTCCGACCGCACCAATCTCTACCTGAACTATTCGCTGGAAAACGAGCGGACGGACAACGGCCTGCGGGTCCGCCGGGGCAACCTGATCTCGGGGGCGAAGAGAAGACTCTCCGACAGCTCCAGCGTCTACCTCGAGGAGCGTTACACGGACGGCGGGTCGCAGACCGGCCTCACGCGTGCCACTGGAATCAACCTCGTGGCGAAAGAGCGCTGGAATTTCGGCGGCAGCACCGAGCTCGGCAAGCTGCGCGACTCGCAGACCGGCGCCGTGACCGATCGCAAGGCGACTGGAATCCGCATGGGCTACGGCCTCGATAAGATGCAGTTCTCGAGCGCGGTCGAGTATCGCCGGGACGACGCGCAACAACTCGACTTGACGCACACCAAAAGAACAGCGTGGCTATTCCGTAACAACTTCAAGGTCAGCCTGACGCCGGACTGGCGCATGATCGGTAAGCTGGACCACTCGGTCAGTGATAGTTCGCTCGGCGACTTCTATGCCGGCGGCTACACCGAGGCCGTGCTGGGCTACGCGTACCGTCCGGTGCGGCACGACCGGCTGAGCGCTCTGGCAAAGTACACGTACTTCTTTAACGTTCCGACCACGGACCAGGTGACGTTGCAGAACACTGCGGTCGAGTTCATTCAAAAGAGCCACATCGCCGCGTTGGATCTTTCGTACGACCTCACGTCCAACTGGTCGGTCGGCGGCAAGTACGCCTACCGCCTGGGAGAGGCGAGCCTGGATCGCGTGCAGCGGCAGTTCTTCGACAACGCCGCGCAGCTCTCTGTGTTGCGAGTGGACCGGCGGATCCGCACGAACTGGGAGAGTATGGCCGAGGTGCGAATGCTCTACCTCCCGGATGTCAGTCAACGCCGCCGTGGTGCGCTGGCCGCGATCTATCGTCACCTCGGCAAGAACCTGAAGGTCGGCGTCGGCTACAACTTCACCGACTTCTCCGACGACCTGACCGACCTAAAGTACAACCACAAAGGCGTGTTCTTCAATCTCATCGGCACTAAATGACGCCATAACGAATTCGCGCTTCCGGCACTTGTAGTATCGCGTCACTCTCCCGGAGGGAGAGTGACTTCGCCTCAACAGCTACAGCGCTGGGCCACACCGCACTGCCGCCTTGGTTGTCACCTCCATCAATGTCGCGTAGACTACGCGCATCCAGTTTCCGAACAAATCGTTGATTCGCTCCGCCTATTGGAGGTGAAATGCAGCGCACTGCTATATGCCTATTGTCCGGATGGTTTGCTTTTGCATCGGTGAGCCTCACGGCTTCCGCGCAAGGAACGACCGCGCAAATTAGCGGCACCGTGAAGGATCAGTCGGGCGCGGTTCTACCTGGCGTCGAGATCACTGCGACGCAAACGGCGACTGGAGCAAAAAGAAGTGCCGTCACCAACGAGACCGGCAGTTACGTGTTGGCCAGCTTGCCGCTAGGGCCCTATGTGCTCGAAGCCGGCCTGCCCGGCTTCAAGAGCTACATGCAAAGCGGAATTGTCCTGCAGGTCGATGCCAATCCAACGATCAATGTTGTGCTTCAGGTCGGTGCGGTCACCGATCAGGTGGAAGTTCAAGCCAACGCCGACCTCGTGGAGACGCATGCAACGGGCATCGGAACAGTTGTGGATAACCAGCGAGTCGTCGAGTTGCCACTGAACGGGCGCAACGCGACTGAGCTGATTTTTCTCGCGGGCATGGCGAACATCGGAGGCAGCGGGTTCTTGAATTCGGTGCGCAATTATCCAACGGTCATGATTTCGGTGGCCGGTGGAATCGCAAACTGGACTGCGTACAACTTCGACGGCGTCGCCCACAACGATGCTTACAACAGTTTGAATCTTCCGCTACCGTTTCCAGATGCGCTTCAGGAATTCAAAGTCGAATCCAGTGCACTGCCGGCGCAATATGGCGTGCACGCATCAGCGAACGTGAACGTCGTCACGAAATCCGGTACGAATGAACTCCACGGCAATGCGTTCGAGTTTGTGCGCAATGGAATCTTCAATGCGCGAGATTTCTTTGCGCCGAAGCGCGACACGTTAAAGCGAAATCAGTTCGGCGGAGTTGCCGGCGGCGCGATCGTCAAGAACAAGCTGTTTTTCTTCGGTGGATATCAGGGCACCGTTCAACGTTCCGAGCCGACGCAAAACATCGCCTACGTCCCCTCCACGGCCATGCTTCAGGGCGATTTCAGCATTCTGGCTTCGACGCAATGCCAGCCGATGGCGAAAACGCTTGCCGCATCTCAGGGATTCGTGGACAACAAAATTTCGCCGGCCTCGTTCAGCCAGGCGGCGCTGAAGGTGGTAGCGCGACTGCCGCAAACGAGCGATCCATGCGGCAAGGTGAACTTTGGATTGAAGGCGAACCAGAGCGAACACATGGAAGTTGCGAGACTCGATTGGCAAGCGAGTGAGAAGCACTCGATATTCGGGCGTTTTTTCGTCACGAACCTCAATATCCCGACGACTTTCGATCCGACCAACGCTCTCACATTGAGCAGGAACGGTCAGGCCGATCGCGTGTACGCCCTGTCGATCGGTAGCACTTATTTGCTCGGACCTAACATTGTTAATTCCTTCCACATTGGCGCAACACGGCAGGAAATTCCGAAAATCACGGACCGATTCGCGACCTGGCCCGAACTGGGCGTGAACGCTCCTTTCAATCCCGACGCCGAGCCTCGCTTTGCGGTCAGCGGAGGAAACGGCTTCAACATCGGCGGGGGCAACGCCATCATCAATGCGGACCACGGTGGGCCCAATCCGAACGTCAGCGAAGATGTCAGTTGGGTGAAGGGCTCGCATCAGTTCGGATTCGGCGCGAACTACATCCATACAGGCCTGAACTACAAATCGGGCATCAATGCGACCGGCTTGATGACCTTCAACGGCAGCATCAGCGGCGGCCTTGGCCTTGCCGATTTCTTACTGGGCAAACCCATCACGTGGGCTCAAGGAAACGTTCAATCGTACTTGTACAACCGGCAAGAGTATTTCGGCGCGTACGTGCAGGACTCCTGGAAAGCGGGGCCGCGGCTGACCATTAATTACGGCTTGCGGTGGGAACCGTTCTTTGCGTTCAAGAACAAGCACGGATGGTTTGACCATTTCGACATGGACCTCTTCGATCAAAACGTACACAGCACCGTTTACTCGAACGCGCCGGCAGGTCTGATCTTCCCTGGCGATCCTCAGTGGACGTGGGGCAAGAAGAGCATTGCATATAACCGCTACAAAATCTTTACACCTCGTCTCGGTTTGGCGTGGGATCCGAAGGGCGATGGGAGAATGTCGATCCGAGCCTCGGCCGGGATGTTTACCGACCGCGGCGCTTTGTATTCGATGAGCGCGATGGCTCAGGATTCGCCATTCGGAAGCGTGATCCAGGTCAATACTCCGAGGCTCGAGGATCCATGGGCCGGATATCCGGGCGGAAATCCGCTCCCGATCTATTTGAATAAGAACATCACCTTTCCTTTCACTGCTTCCTATGTCACGTACAACCCGCACTGGCATCCCACAACGGTGAATCAGTTTTCGTTGAGTGTTCAGCGGCAATTCGGTCAGGACTGGTTGGTGACGGTCAATTACGTCGGCAATACCATTTCTCATTTGATCAATGCGCAACAAATCAATCCTGCTGTCTTCCTCGGAACGGGTCCGTGCACGTTGAATACGGTCAACGGTCCAGTGTCCTATTCCATGTGCTCCACGACTACCAATACGAACCAGAGGCGGGTCCTTTATATGAAGAATCCTGCGCTGGGTCAGTACTACGGCATCATCGCGACAAGCCACGACGACGGAACAGGCAATTACCACGGCATGTACATCCAACTCCAAAAACGCCTGAGCCGGGGCACGACGGTGCTCGCCAACTACACGTGGTCGCACTGCATCAGCGATCTGTGGAACGGCAACCCTGGAAACAACGGCGTATCTTCTGTTACGCCCGGCGACCGTCGCGCGGATCGTGGATCATGCGACGACGCGGGACCGCAGAGCACAGACCAGCGTCACGTATTCAATCTGTCAGTAGTAGCGCAGGTGCCGAAGTTTTCGAACACGATGCTGCGGCTCCTTGCAAGCAACTGGCAGTTCTCCCCGATTCTCAAAGTCAAATCCGGACCGTACTTCACGGTGAGCCTCGGGACCGATAACCTTTTCAACGGTGAGGGCGGCGGAAATCAGCGTCCCAACCAGGTTCCCGGCGTCAGCCCGTATATGGACCACAAGAGCGTGGATGGATGGCTCAATCCGAAAGCGTTCGTCGTGCCCCCTCCGGGCACCATAGGCAACGTTCCTCGAAACTCCGTCCAGGCTCCTGGGGTTATTCAATTGGATCTCTCGATGGCCCGGACTTTCCCGGTTAGAGAAGGAAAGTCAATCCAGTTGCGCGGTGAAGCGTTCAACCTTCCGAACCATCTGAACCCCGGGCTTCCGATCGGTTCAGTGAACCAGGGCACGTTTGGAAGAATTCAGGCCGACATCAGCGGTACCAGCGGTCTGTCCGGCGGCGATCCGCGCATCATTCAATTTGCCTTGAAGTACATATTCTAAGTGCGCCATAAGCAAAGAGTCGGCGACAGACGGCTCTTTTGCGTAACGTCTCAAGGCCGTGTATGTCCGTTCTTAAACACTGACTTGTACACTACGCCCATTCCGTCCGCACCGATCGCCGACACAATTTCGTAGGGACCCAGTCGTGTCTTGGGTTGAAGAGTCATAGAGAAATCGGGAATGTAACGCGTGCCCATCCGTGGAGTCTATCGGCCAACAGCGGAGGAACTCTCGGACAAGGGCCCGGACGCGTAGGTGGCGACTCTACCGGGAGGGAAGGATCTCAAATGATTTTCGTTTGCGCGTGCGGAAGGTTAGAAATCCTCGGCGATCCAATGTAACGATTTGCGTTGCTCCCAGACGCTCGCCAAGAAGAACCAGAGTTGCGTCTGCAAAGTCCATCGGCACATCTTCGTATTTTTCGATGAGCGTCACCGCCGATAGAAGTTGCTCCGGTTGAGTAGCATCGAAAACCTGAATCCGCGCGGCCTGCACGAACTCCGCAAGACGGCGCGGTCCGTGAGAATCACTTTTAAGAAGATGCATTGCCTCGGTCACTACCGCGCTCGTCGTGCACAGAACGCCGGTAAAGTCGCCGAGCCAGGCTGCGACTCGTTCGTGCTCCGAATCGGCTTCATCGAGATACGAGACAAGCGGACCCGTATCAATAAGAACCGGCTTCAACGCCAATTCTGTTTTCTCAGATGTTTACTCCACTCGTCCCTTGGTTTGGACAATTTAACGCAACCTTTCAGATGCCCTACTCGCTCCGAGAGCGGGACATCCAAAAGTGCGTGCGTGAGAATCTCGCGGACAACTGCGGAGCGGGTTTTGCCGACTGTCTTTGCACGCTGCGTTAAAGCTTCGTCTTGCTCACGCTCTAGACGGATTGTAATCGTCTTCTCCATCGAAAGACATTGTAACACGGTGTGTAAGACGATATTTCTATTTAGACCAATACCAAAATTCGGGAGGCTTCACGTCCGGCGAACCGCTTTGGCAAGAGCAGAGCTTCATCGCTGGTCTCTATGATGGTTAATGACGTCGGTAGGATTCTGCGTTTCGACGTTGCCCGGCCATTCGGCGGCCCTCTCGCGCTTTCCCCAAGGGAGTGGGATCATATTTCCATGACTCAGGCACCGAGGTACAGCCAAAGAATCTACATGAACTCTGAACAGTTGGCCGCATGGCTGCAGCTGCACCTGCCGCGATTGATCCCTGCGTTCCTAAAAACCAGAAACATCGAGGTCAGCCACGTCTTCAACTGGGGCGGCTTCGTGAATCACTCGTTTTGCGTGGCGGACGGTCCGGTTCGATACCATTTGAAAATTACGAACGAGTCCGATCACATCACCCGGTTCCAAACGTTCCGCGATCTGCATGAACTGCTCGAAGAACGCTATCGAACTCCGAAACTCATCGACTGGATCGACCTGCCGGAAATCGGATTCGCCGGGTTTCTTCAGCAACACATCGAAGGAACGACGCCGGATTTCACCAGGAGTCCGTACCTGGTCGCCGAGATTCATGAACTGCTGGCATGTCTTCACCAGGACACGGAGATCCAGTCCTATCTTGGAAGAACACAATCGGGAAAGACGTACCTTGATCATTTCGTCGAGACGTACATCGAGCGGTTCACGAGCGATCTGAAGGTGATCGCCTCGGACCCGCCACCGTTCATTTCTCCGCACTTGTTCTCATTTATGGAAGAACAGACGCACGAGTTGCGCAAAGCTGCAGCCGACCTGGAGACATTTCATGATCCCGCCGTCGAACCCGTTCACGGCGATTTGAATGAAGGCAACGTTCTGATCACACCAGAAACGTTCTTCGTTGTCGATTGGGATGACCTTTCGCTTGGAGATCCCGCCGTTGACTTTGCCATTGCTTTTTGGCCCAGGGTCTACGCGGGTAAAGGATTTTGGCGTATCCCGACTCTTGATGGCGATCCGCGTTTTACCGAACGCGTTGACCTCTGTTTGCGCGCGCAACTTCTCGATGAAGTCATTGACACGATTGCAGACTACGTCGAGTCCGAAAGGGTTCCGTCAAAACAGGCGGAAGTGCGTCTCGCGAAGAAACACCGCCACGAAGAAGCGCTAAAAAGGTACCGAGCGACTTACGTCTGAACGTATGCGACTTCTGGAAGCGATCCTTTCGACCTCTTCCATCACGCGCAGGATGTTTCCGCCGAGAATCTTTTGGATGTCCTGTTCGGAATAGCCCTTCTTCAGCAGCGCGTCGGTGATCTTGGGCAACTTCGAGACGTCTTCCATCCCGATCGGCATCACTGCGCCGTCGAAATCGGAGCCCAGGCCGACATGGTCGATGCCGGCAACCTTCACCGCATGATCGATGTGCTCGATGATCTTCTCCCAAGTCACCTTCGGCAATTCACCTTTAATCATGGCCTCTTGATTGATCCGATCACCGTCACGAATCGAGCACGCTTCATTGTCGCCGCACAGTTTGTCTTTGGCTTCGATTCGCGCGTTCAGCTCCGGACTACGCTTCGCGGTTCGATACTCCTCGCTCAAAAAACCGGCATTGTAGTTGATCATCACGACACCGCCATTTTTCGACAGCGCCCGCAGCATTTCGTCGGTCATGTTGCGCGGCGCATTCGATATCGCGCGGCACGAGGAATGGGAAGCAATAACTGGAGCCTTCGTCACTTCGAGCGCATCGAAGAACGTCTTGTCCGCGACGTGCGAAATATCCACCATAATTCCGAGGCGATTCAGTTCGCGTACGACATCCTTGCCAAACGGCGTCAGACCGTTGTGTTCCGGCTTATCGCCGGACGAATCCGCCCACGTCGTGTTTATCGAATGCGTGAGTGTCAGGTATCGGATGCCAAGCGTGGCATAGATGCGAAGGAGACCGAGATCGTTGTCGATCATGTGGCCTCCCTCCATCCCCATCAACACGGCAATCTTTTTGTTCGATGCTGCTCGCCTAATATCTGCCGCCGTAGTGGCCAGCGCGAGATCGGAGTGAGTCCGCACGGCTTCACGCACCGCATCGATCTGATTGAAGGCCCGCTTGACGGCAATCGGACCGGTCACATCACCCGTCACCCAGATGGAAAAGAAGATCGCGTCGAGGCCACCCTCACGCATTCGCGGGATATCGATATTCCCGTCCTTGTTTCGACCGCCGATGTCGAAGCTTTTATCGAAAATCAACCGTTGTGTCGTGTCGTCATGCGTGTCCACAACGATCGCTCGCTCGTGAAGGTTTCGGGCACGCGCGGAGACTTGATCGGCGGGAGCAGACTGAGTGAAACGCGCTGCGGGAGCCGCACCCGAGCTAATCGCGACACTAATAAGAATGATAGTGGCTTGCGCCAGACGGTTTTTCATGCTCCCCATCTTACAGACGGACGTGCGACTGGCAGGCCTAAATAATCGTATCCCAACCTGCTGAGGCTGATCTCGAAGCAAGCGGCCAGATTCGGCCACGGCGCGGCAAATTACCAATATAGCTTCAGCGCGCGCCGGCTTGGCGGCCACCGAGTAGGCCTGGATTGTCGCCCAATTTGGCCCAGTTAGTTCGATCGAGGGGTTCTTCACATTGTAGGCGAATGCAATCATGAAAAGGAGTATCGTTCGGGTGCATTTGTTCAGGGAAAGGGAAATCTAGTTGAAGGTGAAGTGGCTTTTTTGCGTTTTCGTAACGAGCGTGTGTCCCGCGTTGGCGAGCAGTTGAGAACTCGACACCAGCTTGACTCTCCAGTGAATCAACAAAACAAGAGGTAATTCCGGTCCTATGCTGTCTCGAATTTTCGTATATGGCGACTCGATGTCTTGGGGGATCATTCCGATGAGTCGCAACCGATTTCCTTTCGAATCCCGTTGGCCGGCTGTAATGCAGACCGCTCTCAACTCCGCGGGTCTGCCAGTCTACGTCATTGAGGACTGTCTCAATGGCCGGCGCACCGTCTGGGACGATCCTTTCAAGCCGGGACGCAACGGTCTGGCAGGACTTGCGCAAAGAATGGAAGTGAACTCGCCGCTCGAGCTCGTTATTATCATGCTCGGTACAAACGATTTTCAATCGATGCATCCGCACAACGCTTGGCACTCGGCGCAGGGCATTGGCGCGCTTGTGAAGGCGATCAGGGAAGCTCCAATCGAGCCGGGCATGCCGATCCCTCGCATCCTAGTCGTTGCTCCGCCACCAACTCAGAATCCGCGAGGGCCCCTCGCTCCGAAGTTTAAGGATGCTGAAATCAAGTGCGCCGGACTGGCCGATGCTGTTCGGGAAGTGGCAACCACTCTCGACTGCCATTTCTTCGATGCGAGCAGCGTGACTTCCTCCAGCCGCGTTGACGGAATCCATCTCGACGAAGATCAACACATAGCATTGGGACGCGCTATCGCCGGAGTTGTTCGTGGCATCTTCCAGCGCCAATAAAAGATCCGTCCTTAATTGTCGTTAGGTCGGCATCGTTTGGAGGATGGATGCCGTGACGAGCGGACCTCTAAATTATTGACTCAGATTCGCCAATGAAGTCGCGCGCATCATACGGAGAAGCAGCTATCGCTGGTTGTACATGAACGCCAATTGCACGATTATTCGGTTGTCGCTGAAGTCTGTGGGCAGTTGCGCAAATGGGCTTGCGGATTGAACGGCTGCCGCCGCTGCTTGATCCAGAGACTCCGTGCGTGACGGCGAAACGATGCGCAGATCCTGTGATGTTCCATTACGAAGCACGCTAAAGATGAGAACGACGCGCCCCTTTTCTCCGCGCAGCGCAGCGTCGGGCATGTCGGAGTACCATTTCGTGCGGACTTTCTGCGCCAACACGTCAAGATACTTATCGAAGTTGTAGCCGTGTGTGTCGGAGAGAATGATTGGATCGTTAACCGACAACTGCGGGTTCTGTACCTCGCGTGGTCTGGCCACGGCGACCAGCATCGTTGCACTGATGAGGACAAGGCTCGCGAATCTCATTCGTGTCTCCTTTAATAACCGCCGCTGATTTTCAATCGGATACAGCGTGCAGTCAAGTACGACGCCCTTCACCGTAGTGCGCGCCGCTTCTCTCCGACACGCCTCACTGAATTCGAGCTACTTCTTAAAAGGATTCTGCGCGCTGTCGATTACCAGAACCTCGACGGGCACCGTCGCCGGTTCCAACTTCAAGCCGAGTTGCTCACGGAGCGCTGCGAAAATGGCCTGACGCGCGGGTTCGTTGGCGGGATCGAGACCGCCGGCGCCCCTGACTCTCTCACTTGCCGAAGGAGACCACGTTAGGTCAATCTCAAATAGGTCTGTCAGGTTCGTTCTGTCGATGATCGGGCGTCCCAGCTCCGAACGAAGCGTATCGGCCAAAAGACCGATGCGGACGCCGCTGGCCTTAATTTCGCCACCTGCTGATCCTGAGTTTGTTCTGGTTGAAATCGGTGGGCCCGAACGACGGGCCGGGATCGATCGAAGCTTCGATCCGCCATCGGTTACAGTCAGCAGAAAGACCTCCATCGCTCTATTCTCGCGATGGATCTTCAGTTGAAATCGTTCTTCCAACAACGACCTCAGCATCGCATGTACGTCGGGGTCAGGAATTGCCGGCGCCCTTGCGTCGAGATCGAACTTCGCCATGTTGATCCAGCTGGGCCCTCCGGCCACTTGAAAGTCGCTGAGGTCATAGGCCTGCCGGACGAAGAACCGGAGCGTGACGTTGGTCGCCCTCATCGTGCCACGCGGAACACTGGATGAACTGAATGTCATTCGCGGAAATCCACAGACCGACAATCCGAAAGACAAGGGACACTTCCATGAGGTGTCCGGAGAATTCTGGTTCATCCTTGAAGGCCAGATCGAATACAAGATCGGTTCTCTGCCGATCTTCCTCGCCAATCAAGGCGACATTGTTTACGTGCCGAAGGGAATGTGGCATCGGGCACATCACGGCGGGACAGGAACGTCGACGCGTCTTGCAATGAACGGCTACCCGGAAATGCTGCATAACTATCAGCCGAGTGAAGAGCTGAGATAGTTCGCTGGATGACGAGCATGGAGATCATGGCGAGTAATGTGAGGAGGTTTGCGATGCGCGTGTCATCCTTTATCGCGGCAGTTGCCGTTCTTGTCGGTATTTCATCGTCTGCTCAGGCTCAAAGCACTACGCCTTCGTCATGCAATTTGTCCCACGCCTCGGGCATCCAGCAGCGGCAGATTATGTCTGGACAGCGGCAACGGTCTTACAGATTGTTCGTTCCCTCTCGATATGACGGACATACACCCGTACCGCTGGTTCTCGACCTGCACGGCAGCGGGGGAACGGCGGAGGGTCAGGCGCGAACCAGCGGTTTCGAGAGTGTGGCCGCGCGAGAAGGATTCGCCGTAGCGAGTCTGCAGGCGGATGGCGGAAGGTGGAATGTGCCTGTCCAGGAGAATCGGGCCGACGACGTTGCCTACGTCAGCGATGTGATCAATGACGTGGCTGGGCTCCTGTGTACCGACGCCGCACGCATCTATGCCACTGGATTCTCCGGGGGCGCGCGGATGTCGTCGCTGCTCGGGTGCATGCTCAACACACGCATCGCAGCCATTGCGCCGGTATCCGGACTTCGTTGGCCCGCGCCCTGCGGCGGGCGTCCCATTCCGGTGCTGACTTTTCACGGACTAGCCGACCCACAGAACCCCTACGACGGACACGCGCAAGGTCGAGGCGATGAGTGGCTGGAAAGCGTTCCGGACGCCCTCGCGGGTTGGGCCAAGCACAACGAGTGCAACTCTGACGTCATCCTGGATGATCCGCCTGGGCCCTTGTCCAACATGTACTACGCGAAGTGTCGCGACGATGCCGAGGTCCGAATGATCCGCATCGACGGCCTCGGCCACACCTGGACCAGGAGAGAAGTCGATACCACAGAGGTAATGTGGCAGTTCTTCAAAACCCATCCTAAGCGGTAGCGCGTTGGCTTTGTGTTCTTTGTGCCTTTTTGCGCTGTGAACGTCACGAGTGCTCGCGGCTCACTTGACGGGATGGGGCTCGTCACCCAGGTGTGCTTTTACCCAGTCGATCCACAATCGAAATCGTTCGCGTCCATTGACAGGATCGGCAGATGCGTGTGTCCGGCCGCCAAAAGCCATGAACTGAGTTTCGACTCCGTTGTCTCTTAGCGCGTGATAGAGCTCAAAAGCTTGGGTCGGAGGCACGCGAAAATCTTCGATATTGGACATCACGAGTGTCGGCGCCTTGATGCGCGTTGCGTAGCTGATCGGCGACTGCTCACGGTAGGCGGCCGCCCTGTCGCCGGTCCAGGGAGAGCCGCCGAAAGCGTACCGCACAGTGACATTTCCATCGGAAAGATTGTATTCGTCTTCCCAGTTCGTGAGAGGGGCTCCTGCCACGGCGGCGCGCCACTCGGTGGGATAATTACCGGCGAGCCACGTCGTCATATATCCTCCATAGGACCATCCAGTAACTGCAGTCCGCGATCTGTCCACGTATGGGCGCTTTCGAAGTTCGGAAATTCCGTCCATCACGTCGCGGCCCGGCCCTTTTCCCCAGTCTCCAAGGATTGCTCCGAGATAGGCATTGCCGAGATTGTCACTGCCACGATAGTTCGGCATCAACACAAGCCAACCTTCAGCAGCCATCAATTGTGCGAGCGGATTGAAATTTGTTTTGGATGCTGCGGTCGGGCCCCCGTGAATATTTAGCACGAGCGGGTACGAGCGCGACGCGACGAAGTCTGGCGGATAGACGATGACGCCGTCCTCGTCCAGGCCATCGGAGCTTTTCCAAGTCACACGCTCCATCCTTCCCCACGTCACATCTTTCGCCCACGCATTGAAATCCGTCAACCGGCGAGGCCGGGCTGACGGCGTGTCCAGCAAGTAAACTTCAGCAGGCCGTGCCGGACTCGTTGCCACAAAGAAAATGGTGCCGTTACGCGCGACGGCGATTTCAAATCCGTAGGCTCCGTTGATGACCAGATCATCAAGATCGATGCGGCGAGCCGGTCCCTCGACCGGCTGAATCCATAGGCCGACGGATGTTCGATCATTTCCGGCAACGAGAAGTTCCTTCCCGCCCGGCATCCACTCAGCCGCGTAAAAGTTGCGATCGATTGCGCGTGTCAGGTTTCGACCCGGACCGCCCTCCACAGGAGCAACATAAATTTCATTGACCCAGTTCAAGTCGTAGCGGCCATCGCGCGGATACCAGTAACTGACCCACCGTCCATCGGGCGAATACGAAGGGTTATTTTGAAAACTTTGAACTCCGTTGAGAGAATGAACCTGTTTTGTTGCCACATCCACAATCCAGACGCTCACCAGATCGAGCTTGCCACTCTCCGGCGCCGGGACTCGTGCGAACGCGATTTGCTGTCCGTCAGGCGACCAACTGAGATGTGAGGGCGCCGAGCCCGGAGGAAGCGCGAATTCGAGGCTCCATGGACCATTGGTCAGGCGCTCCGATTCCCGAGAGTCTGTAGATATCAGCCAAATATGCTCCGGCCGAAGGGGTGCGCGCAGAAATATATCCTGATCGCCAACCTGGAACGTAGCGAGATGGCGGGATTCGCCTTCGAGCTTCGGCGCTTCATCCTCGGCGACATACGCGATGGCTGTGCCGTTCGGCCGCCAGGCAAAATGTTCGATATCGGTGGACGAGGCCGTTAATTGCCGAACGTCTCCACCTGACATCGGCATCAGCCAAATCTGGTTCTTCTTGGCTGTGTCGGGCGCAAGAAAAGCGAGAACACTCCCATCCGGAGACCAGTGAGGGGCGGCTACACTCTTCCGGCCAAGCGTAAGCTGCCTTGTCCTACCGCTGCCAACTTCGACGGCATACAGCTCGGATTCGTTGACATTGTCCGCGTAATTAGAACGTGTGACGACAACTGCAACGGTTGCGCCATCCGGTGAAGGAGCGATATTGGAAACGCTGACGATTCGCCGCATCGTATCCAAAGAAAATGTCGATGGCTCGGCAAATACAGATTCTGCCGATATCAGAGCCAAACCCAAAATGCAGTACATCGAACAACGCGTCAAATGCATCGAAACCTCCCCAGAGTTGCCGTATGCGCTCTCGGTTGTGCGATGTTATTTGACCAGATTACGACTGACGAGACAAACATATCGGCTGGCGCGGGTGGGTACGTGCAAACACGAGCAAACCGACCGTGGCGATGACTGGCAGACCTTCAGAGATGGCATTGTGGGATGATCAAATTCTTCAACGGTGCCCGAGTCTTGTTGCAACGCAACATAGAGGCATTCTAGGTTTAAATCACCGTGTGTCGAAGTCTATGTAGAATGCACCGATGGGTCGATCTGGCCTGCGAGGACGCGATTCGCGGCGAACTCTCACAGGCGATGGATACGACTGGCGAATGGAGTCTGAAGACGTGCTCGCTTACGTTGGCGCCAAACGAGCAACTCCGCAACGGCCTTCGAACGCTGGTTTTTAATCTTTAGGAGTCATGGTCAAAAGTTATTTCGCTCTTTTTGTCGCCATCGTCGGCTCATCGCTCCTGCCGGTTCACGCGCAGAACCTGCAACAGCCTCGGCGAGTCGTGGGAATCGCGCTGAGCGGAGGAGGAGCTCTCGGGCTCGCTCATATCGGAGTGCTGCGATACCTGGAAGAGCACCACATTCCCGTCGACCGCATTGCTGGAACCAGCATGGGCGGCGTGCTTGGCGGCCTCTATGCCACAGGTCACGATGCCGCCGCGCTGGAACAGATCATCAACGAGGCAAACTGGGACGACCTGTTGCGCACGACGCCGAAGTTCGAAGATCGTCCCGTAGCCGAGAAGCAGGACTGGAATCGTATCACCGGGCAATACTCGCTTCAGCTCGCGAAGGGATTCGCTCTTCCATCAGGTTTGAATCGCGGCGAATTGCTGGTCCTTCTGCTCAGCTCGAAAACGGCCGCGTATTCGGACGTAGAGAACTTCGACAATTTGCCGATTCCATTCCGCTGCGTCGCAACAGACCTTCTTTCAGGAGAGGCATTCGTCCTGCATGAGGGCCGTCTGACAAAGGCGATGCGAGCGACAATGGCCATCCCTGGAATTTTCACTCCAGTGGATTGGCAGGGTCGCGTTCTCAGCGATGGCGGCCTCGTCAACAACCTTCCCACTGACGTCGTGAAAGCGATGGGGGCCGATGCCATCATCGGAGTGACTCTACGCATTGCACCCGCGAGCGCGCAGGAACTCTGGAGTATCCCGAACATCGTTCGCCAGTCTTTGAATGTGGCCCTCGTCCAGAACGAGCTTCGGAACGCGCCGCTGGCCGACATCAACATCGAAGTGCAATTGGGAAACCGTGGATCGCTCGACTTCAGCGACACGAAACCGATCATCGAACTGGGTTACGCTGCCGCACAGAAGAATCAAGCCGGGCTCGAGAAACTCTCGATCTCGCCGCAGGAATGGGAGCAGTACGTTCGCGTGCGTAGGTCGCGGGAGCGGACAGCGCCGGACTCCGGACCGCTCATTGAAGTCACAGCGCCTCAGCCCAACATTCAAAGAAACGCCGCAAGCGAGCTTGAACGGAAGACGGGCGCTTCGGTTTCGAGAATCCGCCTCGAAGACAGTCTGACGGGATTAACAGCTACCACCGGCTTGCCGAACGCTTTCTATGGCTGGCATACGGTTTCCGGAGAGAAGTCCGGGTACAGGGTTGAACTCGAGTCTCGCCGCAACACCGAGATCCTGGTTCGTCCATCTTTCTTTTACCAACTCTCAAAAGGCGAAGCCGGCCGCACCACTTTTCGATTGAGCGGGGCCGCAATTTCGAAAGACGCGTACAAGTCTCGCGTGCTCGCGGACCTGTATCTCGGCATAGATCCCGCGCTGTTTCTCGAATACTACCGTCCTCTCGGCGGGAGCGCGTACTTCGTGGCTCCCGGCGTGTCGGTCGAACGCGTCCACTATTTCACCTACAACGGAGACGAGCGCAGCGATCAGACTCGCAGTCGATTCGCCGGCTCGATGTATTTCGGGATCGGCACGTGGCGCCACCTGCAACTGCGAATGGGCACGGAGGCGGGTTACGACAGATACAGCGATCGCGTAACGGTCAACGGAATTGAGGCAAGCAGTACCGCGTTCGCGAATCCCGAAATCACAGGGATCATCAACACTCAGGATTCGGGCCAACTCCCGAGCCGGGGGTTCCGTTTGAATGCCTCCGGCGGATGGAGTTTCAGAAAACATTCTTACCCCTACCTTCGAATGAGCTTCGATCACTTCCAGCCTACCGGGCGCGACTTCTCAATGTTGATGATGGGACAAGCGGACTCGACCCTGGGACGCAGCGTATCGTTCTACGATCAGTTCAGCACCGGTGGACTCACCCAATTGGACGCTTACCGTTACCAGGAACTTCGCGCGGATACTGTACTCGCGGGTGGCGCAGGAATTTTGTATCGGGGCGTCAATCGCAACAATGCGACGCTTCGTCCGATTTTCGGAACGTGGTACGAAGCCGCAGGTCTCGATACCTTCGACAGAAACGCGCGCTTCAAACATAGCGCCGCGATCGGCGTTTTTGCGCCCACGCCTGCGGGTCTCGTGGGTCTGACATTCAGTGTGGACTTCAGAGGCTCGACACGAGTGCGGCTCTCCATCGGCAGTTTTTGGAATCGGCCTTAAGTCATCCTATGCTGTAGCGCATGGCGAATTTCGATCGCGGCACAATCCCGTTTCCTTCGCATCCTTCGCCGAATTTCAACGAAAGGCCCAAGGGCATCGTCATCGACACCGTCGTTCTGCATGCCACAGTCTTGAACACCGTTCAAGAAGTCGTGGATAAATTCGCTGATCCTGAAAGTCAGGTTTCCGCGCATTACACCATCGACCGGGACGGCACCGTCGTTTGGCATGTGCCCGAGGATCAGCGCGCCTGGCACGCGGGACAATCAAAGATGAAGGACGGACGATCCGATGTGAATGATTTTTCGATCGGGATTGAGTTGGTGAATCTCAATGATGGCATAGACCCGTTCCCGGATGTTCAGATTCAGGCGATGAGGAGTCTCGTGAAGGCCATCATTTCACGGCATCCCATTCGGCACATCGTTACCCACTACGAATGCGCCGATCCGCCAGGAAGAAAGTCCGATCCTGCTGGATTTCACGAAGGCTGGATCGAGGGCCTCCTTTTCACACCACGGTAACTGCGACCATGAGGGCATGACATAATGTGCGATCCGTGGAGGACGCATGAGGATTCTTGGAAGCATTTTGTTGGCGTTGGTTTTTGCGAGTATTGTTTCCGCCCAGAGCGCTGATGCCTGTGCGGGTTTGGTGAAAACGGATGTTAGAAGTCTGCCCAATCCGTCGACGGCCCTCACTTCGGCTTTGATAAACGCACCACGAGCGCCGCAAGGTACCGCGCCTGCGTTGCCCGAACATTGCGAGGTGCTGGGCAAGATCAATGAACGCACCGGAGCGAATGGCCAACGCTATGCGATCAAATTCCATTTGCGTCTTCCAACAGCATGGAATGGAAAGTTCTTTTTTGAAGGCGGCGGCGGTTCAAACGGGAATCTGGGAAACGCGTTGGGTAATCTACAAGGGCAGCAGCGCACGAATGCGCTCACGCTCGGTTACGCCGTTGTTTCGCAAGATTCCGGTCATGACAATCAAGTGAACAACGATCCCAGCCGGAATGGCACGGTAACTTTCGGCTTCGACCCGCAGGCGCGTCTCGACTTCGGCTACAACTCTTACGACCAGGTCACACAAGCGGCGAAAGCGCTCATCATGCGTTATTACGGACGGGCACCCGAACGGTCGTATTACGTCGGCTGCTCTGAAGGCGGCCGCGAAGCGATGATGATGTCGCAGCGTTTTCCTTCGTACTTCGACGGCATACTCGCATGCGCACCTGGATTCAATTTGCCGAAGGCTGCGCTGCTCGGACACGCTGTGGACGCACAAGCTCTGGCAGAAGTCGCGAAGGCCACGGGTGTCTACGACCGCTTCGGCCAGCCGTTCCTGAACAAGACGTTCACTGACGAGGACCTCGATCTCGCCGCTCAGGCGATCTCGTCCGCATGCGATGCACTCGACGGCCTTAGCGACGGCATCATCGATAACTTCCCCGGATGTACCACGGCCATTGTGACTCCCAAGCTCAACGCGCTTGCCTGCAAAGGCCCCAAGCGCGCGACTTGCCTTTCGACTGCGCAAATCACCGCGCTTCAGAAGTTATTCGCCGGCGCTAAAAACTCGAACGGTGAAATTCAGTATGCGGATTGGGCTTGGGATCGTGGTGTAGGCGGAAAGGTCGGCGAAGCATTCAACCAAGGGTGGCGCATTTGGAAGATGGGAGCCTACGATTCTGCTACGAATTCTGCAATCATCGCGGGTCTGGGAGCTGCAGCAGTTTCGGCCGGATTCACCACGCCTCCCATCCCGATTGCGATGTCAGGCGCTGCGCCGCTCGCACATCTGCTCGGAATCGATTTGGATCGCGATGCGGCGAAGCTTTCAGCGAAGTCCGGAGAGTTTACGCAATCCGCTCTCGAGTTCATGATGGCCAGCTCGACGGATCTTGCGCCATTCAAGAGTCGCGGCGGCAAATTGATGATCGTGCATGGTGTCAGCGATCCGGTGTTTTCAATCAAAGACACCATCAATTGGTGGACAGCCGTGAATCGCATCAACAGCGGACGAGCCGATGAGTTTGTTCGTTTGTTTGCCGTCCCTGGAATGAATCATTGCGCCGGCGGTCCCGCGACAGATCAGTTTGACGCTTTCGCGGCATTAGTGAATTGGGTCGAAAAAGGCGGCGCGCCTGATCGCATCGTTGCCACGGCCGGTAACGCGTCTCCTTGGCCTGGCCGCACGCGTCCGCTATGTGCGTTTCCCAAACAAGCACGATACAAGGGATCGGGCAGCATCGAAGACGCAGCCAATTTTACTTGCGCCGAGCCAAGTGCCGGCACCCGGTGACGCGCGACGTGGAGCGACAGAAGTAATTCAAGCCGGAAATAGGCAAAAACACAAAGGCACAAAGAAAGGCCGCGTTAAGAATCTCTTGATCGCGGCCTTTCTTTGTGTCTCTGTGTAGCTATACCTAAAAGTTCACTCGAAGCGACGTGACGATCTGGCGAGCCGTGGTGCCGGTCGAAGCCGCTGTGATTCGGCCGAAGCTGTTGCTGTTGATATTCGTGTTGGGATTTCCGAACACCGGATGATTCAAAACATTAATCGCGTTCACCCGGAACTCGAGTTCCTTCCTTTCCTGAAACCGCACCCGTTTGATGACGTTCAAGTCGAGCTTGAAATCGCGTGGTCCTTCAATCCACGTCAGCCCCAACGTTCCGTATGATCCCGGCGCGGGGTTGACCAAGAGCAAATTGCCCTGCGCATCCGTGATCGCTTTGTTGCTGAAGCTGCCTGCGGTGGAATTGAGCGCGGTCACTTGATTCTTCGATGGATCTTCAATCTGCTTCAGATCCGGGAAGTATTGAATACCGTTCGCCACGTATGTCACCTGGCCGCTGCGTTTCGGAAAACCGCCGACGACAGTGGGCACGATATCGGTACTGCTGTTGGTTATCGTGGACAATCCCGTGGTGATGGTCAACGGCTGGCCGGATGTCATATTGAAAATGCCGCCAAATTGCCAGCTTTCCACCAACCGCATCATCCAGCCTGGTCCGCCGTTGAGAAACGCACGATTGGGACCGAAAGGCAAATCCCATGTGCCGCTGCTGGTGATCGCATGAGTGCGGTGAAAACCGAGCAGCGATTTGCTGGCGTGCCAGTTCGTTGGATCTCGATACGTTGTCCCTCCGTCGCCATCGGCTTCGCCCAGCGTACGGCTCCAGGTGTAGGCTGTAGAGTTGGTAAGGCCGTTCGCGAGGCGTCGGGTGAATTGCAACTGAAGCGAATGGTATGTGGAGCTGCCCGGATTGCTTCGAAGGTTCACGACGCTGAACTGTGGATTGAGCACGACGAAGTTCTCCGGGAAACCATTCGTGCGCAGCAATCCGCCACCTTGACCGGTCCCGGTCGTATTTCTGTTCAGAAAGTCGGCGAGAGCACCGGCATTGCCGTTGGCGATCATCGTCCGCGTTGTGCTGTTGCTGCGGAACGCGGCCGACCCCGACAAAGCAGGCCCCACAACACCATTCCCAAGATTGATTCCTCTCAGCATCTGGTCGAACAACGGCGCGTCCTGCCCCGTGCGCGTTTGGTTGAAAGCCTGAAGGATCCCGTTGTTGAAAATGTTTTCGTAATTGAGATTCACGGCGCCAAAAAGTTTGGTCCCCTTCGATCCCACATAACGCACTTCAAGTGTTGTGTTCTTGGCGAGCTCCCGCTGGACTTCAATGTTGAAGTTCTGAACGTACGGCGTGATTTGATCGTACGCCTCCAGCGTTTGCGTGCGGTCCGTCGCCGGCAGCGGAAGAAGCGCCTGGTTCAGCGGTTTGGGAATCGGCAGCGTCACGGTCGAAACTGTGGTGAATGTCGTTGGCGTGTAAGAAACGCCCGTTCCAACGCTCCCAAGGAACATCCCGGGTGTGCGCAGAACGCCGCCGACAGTGATGAAATTCCTTAATGCCCCGGCGTAGTTCACGCCGTATCCCGCACGAAGCACGGTCTTCTCTGTTCCGAACCACGGCACGGACCAGCTCAAACCGACGCTCGGCGCGACATTGTTCCAATCCACGCGGCCGTTATACGTGTTCAGGTCTGGATTCGGAGAATTCTTACCCACGAGTTGAACGGAGATTGGACCGCAGGCCCAACCGCACTTCAACGCTGCGGGTCCACCGACGGACACTCCTGCCAGACCGTGCTTTTCGTAGACTGGCGCGAACCATTCATAGTGGATGCCGAGATTCAATGTCAGGCCCGGCCGGAATTTCCAATCGTCTTTGAAGAATCCACTGAATTCGTTCTGGAAAAGAATCTGGCGATTGTTTGGAACCTCGGGACTGCCGTAGAAATTCAGGTCGCTCGAGTTCTTCATGGCGAACGCTTCGTTCACCGAACCGACGGAACCGGTCAGATCCAGCAGGATGTTTCGCGCCACGCCTTGATTGGTGCCGGTCAGGCCGTTAACGCTGCTGTCAATGCCCTGGACGGCGTTTGCGCCCGCGCCGATGACGATACGCGGCGTCATATCGGGATCGTTGAATCCGTTGGACTGGGTGAAGCGGAACTCTGCTCCGCTCTTGAACGCGTGTTTGCCGTGGCTCCAACTGATATTGTCCGAAAGTGTCTTTTGTGGATTGAGTCCCTCGCGCCATGTTCCGAATCCGCCGATCGTCGTGAAAGGATTGGTCAGGACCGGCACAACCCTGAACTGAATCCCGTTAGCAGAGGGGATATATTTCAGCGCTTCGCGTCCATGGTCATCATTACGATTCGCGGCGGCGTATGCCCAGTTCAGCGATCGTTTCCGCGACACCGTGAACTCGTTGACCAGATTGGTTGACAATGTCGACACCAGCTTGAGCGTATAAACATCGGGACGCTTCACGGTCGTGCCGTCGAAGCCCGTCGGCCACACTCGCACTGCAGGTTGACCGAAGCCCCAGTCCTTTTCCCGCGTGGCGATCAAGCTGAGTTTCTCTCGCGAACTGAAGTTCTGATCAATCCGGAGGTTGTACTGATCGCGATTGATCTCGTAGCCTTCACCGACGCCGATATCACGGCCTGGAGTCCGGCGGAGAAAACGCACGCCTGCCGTGTTCAGGCCATCACCGGTGCCAAAGTCATTCGGCAGAGGCATGCGTGCCAATTGCTCGCGGCCGAATGCGCTGGCGTCGAAGCTGGCACGGAGCGGATCGCGAGTGAATACGTTGAACGACTGCGGCGTCGCTGGAGCGCCGTTCAAGACGGGATTGCCGTCGCGGTCCACTGTCGGATTGTTGGATTGGGTGTTTCCGTTATCCACGCCGGGGAAGTAACGGAAGATGCCCTGACGTGCTTGCTGGGTCAACACGGTGCCCACCACGGATTCTTTGGTGAGCATGCGTTGGCCGTTAAAGAACGCGAAGAAAAACGTTTTGTTTTTGATGATCGGCCCGCCCAACCGAACGCCGTATTCGTTCCGGTTGCTGTAGTTCTTGCCGACTCGATTGAAATTGTTGAACCAGGTGTTGGCTTGCATTGCCGAATTGCTGTTGGTCCAGTACGCGCTTCCGTGGAAGGCATTCGTACCGGATCGCGTCACCATCTGCACTGCGCCTGCGCCCCGCGCCGTCTCCGCATCGGAAGGTCCGACGATCACTCGCACTTCTTCCACAAGATCGGGACTCGTGAACACAGCGGCATAGGCACCGAACTCATAACGTCCATCCTGAATGTTGACGCCGTCTCGCGTGACGTTCGACGCGCTCGTGCGTTGGCCCGCAAAATTCCCTTGCCGGTCTCCCGCCCGCACAGCGCCCGGCGTCGTCGCGATAAGGTCGAGCACGTTGCCGAGACGCAGCGGGAGATCCCGAATCTTGTATTCGGGCAGTACCGTTCCTACTGATGCCGACGATGTCGCCAGCAGCGTGTCGGCTGCGACCGTCACGTCCAGGGTCTGCGCCACGCCGCCGACGTCAAGCGCGAAGTTCTGACGCACCTGTTGAGAGACTCCTAGCGTGACATTGGTATACCTTCGCGTCTGAAACCCTGCCAATTCCGCCGACAGCGTATAGGTTCCTGTTTGCAGGCTCGGGAAGTTATAAGCGCCGGCTTCATTGGTGATGGTTGTGTTGACGATGTTGGTGCCGGTATTGGTCGCAGTTATGGTCACACCGGGAATGTAGGCGCCGGATGCATCCGTGACCGTGCCGCCCAGACTCGCATTGCTCGTCTGGGAGTAGGCAGGCACCGCCATGACGACTAGGCAAAGACACATTAGAGCGAGGCATCCCTTCATTGGAAGTTCCTCCTTCACACAGGCGTTTCTAATTTTGGGAAAAGCTAATAGATTTGCGGATAATAGATCTTCAAACGGAGTCCTGTCTAGAGTAGACTCGCTGCCACCAAAAGCATTCCAAAGGAGATCACCTGTATGCGTTTGATGAAATCGACGACAGTCATCCTTCTGCTTTCGTTGATCGTTGTCCTGCCCGGAGCGTCGGTTGCCGAAACTCCCAGGGCAGCGAAGCCCGAAGACGTCGGCATTTCTTCGCAGCGATTACAGCGAATACACGACCTTATTCAACGCAACATCGACGCAGGAAATTTTTCGGGCGCCGTCACGCTGGTTGCGCGCAGCGGCAAAATCGCTCATCTTGAAGCCCAGGGGCTGATGGACGTTGAATCGAATAAACCGATGGCGAAGGACGCCATGTTCCGCATCATGTCGATGACGAAGCCCGTTGTTGGAGTCGCTGTATTAATGATGATTGAAGAAGGCAAGGTCCGGCTCAACGACCCGATATCGAGATTCATTCCGGAGTTCAAGGATCAAAAAGTGGGTGTCCTGCTTCCGAATCAACCGGCAGCGCCGGCTGGGCAACGCGGGGCCGCGCCGAAGTTCTACACCGTGCCGGCCGAACGGGAAATCACAATCAAAGATCTCCTTACGCACACATCAGGGCTGGTCAGCGGTCCAATCAGCAACAGCGACGCGGGGAAGGTTGCGCTGAAAAGCACGGAGTCCAACGCCGACTTCGTGCCGCGGCTCGGCGGAACGGCGCTTGAATTTCAGCCGGGCACACGATGGGCGTATAGCGCAACAGCGGCGTTCGATACTTTGGTCCGCGTGGTCGAAGTCGCGTCCGGGCAGAAGTTCGATCAATTCGCAAATCAGCGGATATTCACGCCGCTTGGAATGAAAGACACCTTCTTCTATCCGGCCGAATCCTACAAACCCCGCATCGCCACTCTGTATTCGCGGAGCAACGGCAAGCTTCAAAAATCGAACAATCCGCCCTTTATGAATGGCGTGTACTTCTCGGGCGGCGGCGGGCTGATCTCTACTGCCGAAGACTATCTTCAATTTGGATTGATGCTGCTGAACGGCGGCCAACTCAACGGCAAACGGCTGCTCAGCCCGAGGACCGTCGAAATGATGCGATCCGTGGTCATCCCCGACACGTTGCCCGGTCGTGCCCGTGGCGAAGGTTATGGATTGAGCGTCCGCGTGCTAAGCGATCCGATTCAAAGAGCGACTGCGCTCTCCACTGGCAGCTTCGGCTGGAGCGGCGCCTACGGAACGCACTTCTGGGTGGATCCCAAGGAAAAGGTCGTCGCCGTCCTGATGACTCAGACGTCCACACCGGGAGTGAACGTAGACTTTGAAAACGCAGTGATGCAGACAATCGTGGATCCTGCCGAAAGCCGATAGCTGTAAGAAACACAAAGACACCTTAGGTGGTTGGACTCAGACAAATATGGCATCGAAGCAAAAGGCAGTCGCCAAGCGAATGCTAAAACGTTAGCAAGGTAGTTTGACGCGCGTGAAGCTGGAATGCTAAGATTTTAGCATTAAGTGGAAGGTGGCCTATGCTTCGATCGGTAATCGTCTTAGTCATTGGCTCTGCGGTCGCGTTGCAGATACCAGCAAGGCCCACATTTGACGTTGCATCCATAAAGCCTAGTACGAACCTCAATAATTTCGGGCAGATTGGAAGACCCGCGGGTGGGCGGTTCACCGCCACCAACGTTACATTGAAGTTGCTCATTCAGAATGCCTATCGAGTGAGACTTTCAGGTGTTCGGTGGGCCGAATTGGCTGACAACGGACCGCTGGAACATTGAAGCTAAAGCCGAGGAAGTGAACATCCCAACACAAACAGGCCCATTAGATCCCAACATTCCAGACGTCATGTCTCTTAGGTTACAGGCCCTGCTTGATGATCGGTTTCAACTGAAGCTCCATAAGGAGACACGAGAATTGCCGATTTATGTTCTGTCCGTCGCAAAAGGCGGTATCAAATTGAGGTCGGTGCAGCCACCTACACCTCGCTTGCCGGGACAAATGCCGGTTAACGGTCGACCCCTTTCGGGTGGTATCGGAATCGGGCCGAGCAATCTTGTGGGCTCAGCCATCACGATGACACAGTTCATTGCCGCCCTTGCTGGATTGGTAGGCCGGCAGATTGTCGACGACACAAGTTTTGCAGGATATTTCGATGTAACCTTGTCTTTCGCTCCAGAAAGTGCTCCAGGAAATCCTCTTGGGCCTGGTTTAGCATCTGTCACGCCAGGGGCAACTACCATCGATGCCGAGGGTCCATCGTTTTTCACGGCGATTCAGGAGCAGCTTGGTTTGAAGTTGGATTCAAGTAAGGGGCCAGTCGAAGTTCTTGTGATTGACCGCGTTGAGAAGCCGACTCCAAACTAGGAGGCAATCTTTTTTCGTAGCTGAACATTGATAAGCGCAGTCAGCTCTAGGCGTCAGAATCTCTTTAGCGTTCCCTTGGCCTGAAGACCTTCGTAGCAGAAGTAGAACTCGTTGCCGTCGGGGTCCATGATGACCATGACCCGGTAGCCCCAGACTCCTTCCTTCACGTCCACGCCACGCCCTTCCAACTCGGCGCGCAGGGCGTCCACGACATCGTCACCGTCGAGCGAGATGAACATCAGGCCTTTGCCCATCTTTTCGGGCGATTCCGCCGTCAGAATGAGCTCCATGCCCGGGCGCGCGACCTGCGCTACCGACGCTTTTCCTCCTACCGACTCGAAGCGCCAGTTTTCGGTGAATCCGAACTGCTTTACGTAGAACTCGACGGACCTGTCAATATCCGACACGAAAAGCACGGGGCGTGAATACCACTCGTTGCTCATGTTCTCCAACCTCCGGTAGTGACTCGCTGGTATCAGTTGCTAAACGCTCTGGACTTGCCGAGAGTTCGGTTGATTGTCATGATTTTCGCGCACGTCTAATAGATTCAACGCATCATCGTGCTATAAAGGAAGGAGCGCGCGAGGGGCGCACCCAGTCCGCGGAAAGGGCCGTGCCCACCCAAGTCTAATTCCGAAGATTACGAACCCTTCTTTCAGCCTGATTAGGGCGGACTCCAGGCATCAACTGAAAGGAAGGTTGTAATGGAATCAAGACAACTACCGCTTCACCCCAATCTCGATCAATATAAGAAACAAGCGAAGGACCTTCTTAAAGCTTTCAAGTCTCAGGATTCGAGAGCAATTGAGCAAATCCGCCAGTGGCACCCTGACGCACGTGAGCTCACCGAAGCGACTCTGGCTGACGCGCAACTGGTCCTCGCGCGCGAGCATTCCTTTGCAAGCTGGCCCCGATTTGCCAGGTACGTTCAGGAGCTAACCCGGGCGAGCTCTCCCTTCGCCAGATTCGAACGCGCGGCGGATGCGGTGGTCACCGGAAACGCGGCAACACTCCGGGAAATGCTGCTCCAGAACCCAGAGCTGGTTCATGCACAATCCCCGCGCGAGCACCATGCCACTCTTCTGCATTATGTTTCGGGAAACGGAGTCGAGGATTACAGGCAGAAAACCCCAAAGAACGCCGTCGAAATCGCGACCATATTGCTTGAGGCAGGCGCGGAAGTGGATGCCGTTGCGGATGAGTACGGCAAAAGTACAACCCTTGGGCTCACCGCCACCAGCATTCATCCGTTGCGAGCCGGCGTTCTGATTCCTTTGCTCGAATTCCTGTTGGCGCGTGGCGCGTCAATCGATGGCGCTCCTGGCGGATGGAACATCGTCAATGGCTGTCTTGCCAACGGGCGTAAACTCGGGTCCGAGTTCATTGCGAGTCGTGGCGCAACGCTCGATCTGGAGGGGGCTGCCGGCGTCGGCCGTCTCGATTTGGTAAGGAGTTTCTTCAAGAAAGACGGCTCCCTAAAACCACGGGCGACCAAGACGCAAATGGAATCCGGCTTCATTTGGGCCTGCGAGTATGGCAGGGCGGAGGTGGCCGATTTCCTGCTAAATATGGGCGTAGATAAGAACACATACCGTCAGCACAAGCTGACTGGACTTCACTGGGCGGTCGCGAGCGGCGAACTCGATACCGTGAAGGCCGTTCTGAAACACAAGCCTGCGCTCGAAGCGAGGAATGTCTGGGGTGGGACACCATTAGCCGGCGCGATATGGGCCGCTACCGAATCCGATCCGAACGATCCCGTCTGGCCTCACGCAGATTGGGTTCCGATTATCGAGGTGTTGCTCCAGACTGGTGCGAACGTCCATGCAGTCGAGTACCCGACAGGACACTTGCGCATCGATGAGATTCTCCGACGTCACGGAGCCAGGGAGAGAACCTAGAATTCCGCCCCTTCCGCGTGCTAATCCGCAGATCGCACAGCATTCTTCAGGGGATGAATCAACGTCTCACGCCGCGGGCTTCCCGATGCTTTACACCGGGCGACGCCTGTGTTTCGGTTCCAAGATGTCGATGCCGAAGAGTTCGGACAGGTCGTCGGTTTGAAGGAGTCTGGTGGTCTTGGGCTTGGTCATCCGCCGTCCGGCGTTGGTGATCAACTCCTCCAGTTCGACATTTCTCAGGACGAAGAGGAGTTCCGGTTTCTCGTCGAGGCGGGCGCCTATTCCGTACAAAACGGCAGCGATGTGTTTGCACATGCGCGCCGAGTCGGGACACGAGCAATCGAATTTCAACTCGGTGGGCAGTGGGAAGAGGCCGGTCTTTTGTTGGCAGAGGCGTTCCATTGTGATTTTTGAAAATCGGCCTGCGAGCAGTTCAACCAGAGAATCGATCGCGCCGGCGCAGTCGTGGCATACCGCTTTCCAGCGCGGCTTCGGGATGGGAGACACTTTCACTTCGACGCTGTAGACGCGGGAGCCGCTGACCAGCGCCTTCACCGTTCCAGATTGGATTTGCAGGTCGAAGACGCAGCCACTCCGCACGTATGTCCGCCCGCGGGGGAGCCGATTCGCGTAATCGCTGTATCGCTCGAGGTTCAGGCACCAGGATTTACCCCAGAACGTCTTCGCGATCTGCGAACCGTTGATGACGATCGGTGAGGTACCTCCGCGTTTGGCCGCTTCGCGCTCGGCTTTGCGGCGGCGTTCCGCTATCGAAACATATTGTGGAAACTCGTCGTCATCGTAGAACCTGGCCATCGATTACTCCGTCGACGCGGCATGAATATCCAGCGCAACCAACCGGAGAAGCTCTTCGTTGTTCATTTCGGTAATCATAAGGTCCGCTCCGCCTTCAAGCACATCCTTTGACATTTGCTGTTTGGATTCAATCAAGGCGTCGATCTTCTCTTCCAAAGTACCTCGGCATACAAATTTATGCACAAGGACATTCCTGGTCTGACCGATGCGAAATGCCCGGTCTGTCGCCTGATCTTCGACAGCGGGGTTCCACCATCGATCGAAATGAATCACATGTGTCGCCGCGGTCAAGTTGAGACCGGTACCGCCGGCTCTGAGCGAAAGAACGAAGAACGGCGCCGCTTCGTCCTCCTGGAAACGGCGAACGAGGATCTGCCGTTGCCGCACTTCCGTCTCACCGTGCAGGACAAGGCCGGGACGTCCGAACACGGATTCCAAAAACGTCGAAAGCGCCGAAGTAATTTCCCGAAACTGCGTAAAAACCAGCACCTTCTCCTGCCGGGCCGCAATCACCTCGACGACCTCGCGCAAACGCGCAAGTTTGCCGCTGTCTCGCTCCGCCCACTCGTCGTCCCCGAGCCATTGCGATGGATGATTGCAGATCTGTTTGAACCGCATCAGGAAAGACAGGACGATGCCGCGGCGCTCCATACCCTCGACCCTCGTCTCCAGCTGGCGCGCGAGTTCTTTGACGCCTTCCTGATACATCGCGGCTTGCCTTCTCGTGAGCTTGCAGAATGCCTTCACTTCTGTTTTTTCCGGCAAGTCGCTGATGACGGACTTATCGGTTTTCAACCGGCGCAATATGTACGGACGAACCAGCTCGCGAAGCGGCGCGTATGGATTGTGTTTTCTCTCGGCGAGCCTCTTCGCAAACGCAGTGAACTCCTTGCCGGATCCGAGCAAGCCCGGGTTGATAAAATCGAAGATAGACCACAGATCGCCGAGACGGTTCTCTACGGGCGTGCCCGTCAGTGCAATTCGGACTTTGGCTTGAATCTGCTTGACCGTCCGCGTTTGTTTGGTGCCGGGATTCTTAATGGCCTGAGCTTCATCGAGTATCGCCAACTGCCATGGAATTTTTAGCAGTCCAGGAATGCGAACGAGCGATCCGTAGCTTGTGATGACGAGGTCCGCATCCTTCACCCGGTCTGCGTCGATGGAGCGCAGTTCTTCGGCCGGCAGCAAGGAAGGGTGCGCAACGATCGTCCTCATGCTCGGCGTGAATCGTTCGATCTCCGACGTCCAGTTCGCCAGCAGCGATGCCGGAGCCACAAGGAGACTCGGCCCGCTCGAATAGCCAGTGCGTCGCAGGACCAGCATCAGCGCGAGCACTTGCATCGTCTTGCCCAGTCCCATATCGTCCGCCAGGCATGCGCCGAGGCCAAGCGTAGACAGGAGATGGAGCCAGCGGACACCGGTCTCCTGATAAGGCCTCAGTGTGGTGTGCAGATCGCCTCCCGTCGTCACGCGTGCGAGATTCGCGGGCTGCCGGATGTGTTCCAGTGTCTTCGCAAGCCACTCACCGGCGGAGACCCCGGACCATTCCAAGGCCTCTTCGTCCGCAAGATCATCGCCGGGAGTTTCCGCTCCCGAAAGCAATCGCATGGCGTAACCGAAACTCAGACCGGTTTGGGCGGCGGTTTTTTCGGCGGTCTTGAATTGTTCGAGAAGCTTGGCAAGCTTATCCCGATCGATTTCCACCCAGCGCCCTCGCACAAACTGCAGGCCGCTCGAACTTGCGAGCAACGCGTTGATTTCGGTCTCCGTTAAACGTTCGCCATCGAGAGTGACTTCGACTTGAAAGTCGAGCATCGCTTCGACACCCACGCCTACCGGGGATTCCTCTCCGACTTTCGCGGTGACCTTTGGCCTTGGCGGCCGCGTGCTGCGCCATCTGCCCGGCACACGAACAATGACACCGGCCGATTCCAGAAGCGGAGTGTCGTTCAAAAGCTGCAAGGCTTCGGAAGGTGACCAGCGCAGTGGATGATAGATTTCTTCCGATTCGACCATTTCCTTCAACCATCCACAAGTTTCAGAGGCGCGTTTTACCGGCAACAGCAAAGAGAGCAGCCGGGATTTGTTCGCAGAACCAGCGTATTCCGTCAAGGCTCGGCCGAGCGGAACATGCTGAGCCTTGGCGCCGGCCGATAAGCGGTGGGTGTAGGTCGCCAGAAACGCGAATGGCGACTCATCATCCTTTCGATTCTCAGCCAAATTGAAGTGCACGCGGCCCACGAGATTCCACGCTGGGTTTTTCTGTTTCAGAAAATCTTCGACCGGCACCTTGGATTCCGACAGCTCGAGCCGGAATGCAGCGTCGATTTCGGACCACAACGACGTCAGAACGGAAGCCGACAGGTATTCGGCCCCGGTCATCACTGGCGGTGCGAGTACCAGCGGCTGGAGTTCCGTTTCAGGAGGCGCAGGAATCGAAGGCGGAAGAGTGGGAAGCGTTCGCACCGCTACGACGTAACGGGACGCGAACTCCCTCCAATATGCAAAGACCGCCGGCATTGCGGTCTGCACCTCCGCAGCGCCGAGTTGCAGGAGTCCGTGCCCCGGTCCCCGGGCGAATGCGTTTGCCAATCTTTGAGCCAACTCCGGCGCGACTACCGAATCGGAATCAACGGCTTGATCAAGAAGCAGGCGTCCGTGCGGTGTGAGAATCGGCGCGAGCACTATCCACTCCCAATTGAGTCCGATAGGATAACGCTTCCGGTCAGTTCAGTGAACCAGGCATGTTTCGAAAAATTCAGGGCGACATCAGCGGCACCAGCGGTTTGTCCGGCGGCGATCCGCGTATCATTCAGTTTGCCCTGAAGTACATGTGTTGAGTGGGGGGCATGCCGCCGCCGAACTGCAAGTTCACGTGATCGGCGATCCACATCGCGATCTTTGGTTTTTCGGAAGGAGCATGATGGTGTCGATACACGAAATCACCGATGAAAAAACCCATCGCGGCACCGGCGATTGCGTCTGACGCCGAGTGCCGTCGACCTCCGAATCGGGCGATGCTCACTGCAGACGCTGCGCCGTAGGCCACAATGGGCACAAGCTTCGACTCCGGGAACTCGCGAGCAGTGACGCGGGCCAACGCCCACGCTTTAATGGAATGACCGGATGGAAAGGCATCCCCACCGGTGAAGAACTTTACCGAATCGCCTTTATGTTCAGGCCGCGGTCGCTGTGTCACGAGCTTCAAGATATTCACCGTGATGTCTGCATCGATTAACGACTCTATTCCGATTCGCGCCGTATCGCGTGCCCGCGGGTTCTCGCCCGCCTTACCTACAAAGTAGAAGCTTGCCCAAAGTGGATAGATTGCATAATCCGCGCCAATGCGCGATGCCCACTTGCTCGGCGTCGTCAGAGCAGTTTCCTGAGGCATGGTGTCGGAGATTCTTTGGTCGAATGCAATCAACGTGCCGGTGAGGCCGCCAAAGAAAATCCACCATTTCGCGTTATCCCGATTGATGTGAAATGGGCTCAAGAAAATATGTTTCTCGTCGTGAAGCACGTTGCGTGGAATATCCTGCCAGCGAAGACGTGTGCCGTGGCTTTCGGGTTCCGGCGGATTCTCCTTTTGCTTTACAGGCTGGGCGCCGTTATTGGTGACGTTTTGATTTTGCGTGTCCTGAGCAATCGCGGTCGGCTCGTCTTGTTGCGGCTCTGATTGTTGCGCATCCTGTGCGATCCCCTGCAGACAGAAACCGGCTACAAAAAAAGTGATAAGAACGGCTCGGCGTATCATGGCATGACACCATATCTTAAGGATTAGCCAGTGTCAATCTGTCGCATTCGTATTGCCAGTCCGCTACCGCCCCATATTTTCAACCTTTAAGAGCCGACCGCCTCAGGAAATTTCCTAGCCTGTGGATGGTATTCCGATGCTCCAAAGGGTGGACGAAAATTCCAGGACGGTTGCGTTGTTTCCCTAATTCCGAAAAACGGACTTAGGGAAACGACCCCACCTGCCTGGAATTTCCGTCCCATTTCACCGACCCTGAACCCTCAACCAGGTCCGAAAG
>JACXTT010001574.1_pt1 | contig 37682 bp, 26 predicted proteins | sample 9270951 | NCBI WGS metagenome assembly JACXTT01 (sample SAMN15532306, study PRJNA645909) | rock metagenome | isolation source: weathered quartz diorite | place: Puerto Rico | collected 2017-06-21
ATGCCCCAGGCGTGCTTCATTGTCTTGCAAGCGCTGTTCGTGCAAGCCATGACGGTGCTCCAGCTCTCCATGCAGCCGGGCAATGTCATCGGTGAACTTGCCACGGTCCGCATCTTGTTGCTGGCCGCGCTGATCGACGGTGTCAAACAAGCGCAGTATTTCGGCGTCGGCGGACTGGCGGCGTTCTACCAGCGGCGCGACATGCGATTCCAGTTCCTTGATGCCTTTGCCGACGCCGATCAGGTCCTGGCGCTTCAATTCTTCCTGGCGGTCAAAGCGCTGCGCCATGAATTCAAAGGACAGGCCAAAGTCGGCTGCAAATGCCCCGTCAAACGCCTGCATGGCACCAGCTGGCGCGGCCTTCTGGCCAATGACGGCGTAGTCGGGGCTGACACCATCCAGCACCTGCTGCAAACGCGTGATGGTGGCGTTGCGCAGGGCTGGGTCTTCCTGCAGGCGCACGATGCGCTGGCGCGCAAAGCCGCTAAATTCAACGGCGAACAGCATCAGCTCCGGCGGCAGCGGGCGCAGGTGCGAAGGGTCGCGGTAGAAGCTGTGGGCGCCGACCGACAGGTTTTCGGGATTGGGCGTTTCCAGGATCAGCAGGCCGCCCGGCTGCAGTACGCGCAGCGCTTCGCGGATCAGTTCATGGACGGCGTCAAACGGGATGTGTTCGATGAGGTGGAAGGCCGATACCAGTGCCAGGCTGTCCGCGGGCTGGGCGCGCAGGGTCGCCAGTGCATCGGCCGTCTCCACCTTGAGGCCGCGCTCACGGCAGGCCGACAGCATGCCGTCGTCGAGGTCGACCCCGCGCGACGCAAAGCCGTGTTCACCGGTCAGCTCCAGCCATTCGCCACGGCCACAGCCCAGGTCCAGTGCCGTTGCGGGCGCATGCAGCTTGGCCAACGGCTGCAGGAAGGGCAGGTAGGCCGATTGCCGCTGCTTGATCGTCTCGCGCGAGCCGCGGTATTTGTCTTCAAACGCCTTGTAGAAGTTCTCGCTCATTTACTTGTTTCCAGGCGCATGACTTGGACTTTGGGCTCCATCCAGCTGGTGCCAACGAACTCTTTGCGGTTCATGTTCATGACGATGAACAGGAAAGCCAGGTCGCGCCATTCATAGTTGTCGCTCAAATGCGTCTCCGTGCTGGTCAGCGCCGTGGTGACGGAATAGCTGCCCGGCCCCAGGTTGAGCGGGAAGGAGAAGCGGAATTCGGCTTCGTCACCCGCGGCCATGCCGTCCAGCGGCAGCTGCATGTGGTGGGTATTGGTGCCGTACATTTGCTGGCCAAGGCGATCCTTGATCATATAGCCCAGTACCAGGCGCTCGATCGGCGCATTGACGCGCACTTTGACGCACAGGGTCACGTCGGTGCCAACGTTGACGATTTCAAGCGCTTCGCCGTCGCTATTGCGCAATTGGATGTCCGTGACCGTCGCTTCGCCGGTGCCGGAACTGGTCTGGGTGCGGCCTTCTGCGTCGGTGTTTTGCGTCACCGTGCTGTCGTCGCCCCGCTCGGCAATGCGCGCATTGTAAAAGTCCATCACCTCTTCCGGGTTGCCCTGCTTGGCCAGGCGGCCGGCATCGAGCAGGATGGCGCGGTCGCAGATGGACTGGATGGCGGCTTTATCGTGGCTGACAATCAGCAAGGTGGTGCCCAGCTTGCGGAATTCGCGGATGCGCTCAAAGCTCTTATGCTGGAAGTAGGCGTCGCCAACGGACAATGCTTCGTCGATGATCAGCACATCGGGGCGGCGTGCCGTTGCCAGCGCAAACGCCAGGCGCACCTGCATGCCAGACGAGTACATGCGCACCGGCTGGTCAATGTATTCGCCGATGTCGGCAAAGGCTTCAATGGACGGCATCAAAGTCGTGATCTCGTCGACCGTCATGCCCAGCAGCTGGCCCGCCATATAGGCATTGGCGCGGCCCGTGAAGTCGGGGTGGAAGCCCATGCCCAGTTCGAGCAGGGCCGACACCTGGCCGGTGATGTGGACACTGCCCATCGTTGGCATGGTGGTGCCGGTGATCAGTTTGAGCAGGGTGCTTTTGCCGGCGCCATTGATGCCGATGATGCCCACCGATTCTCCGGGCGCCAGCTGGAAGCTGATGTCCTGCAAAATCCATTTGAGCTTGTGGCGCAGGCCAAACATCGGCAGCACCCATTCGGCCAGGCGCGACCAGCGGGTTGGGTATTGTTTGTAGGCCTTGCCCAGGTGGCGGACGACGATCGTACCCATCAGAGTTCATCCACCATTTCGCCGGAGCGCTTGCGGAACAGGGACATGCCCAGAACGCAGAACACGAGACCGAGGACCAGCACAGGAACCAGGCTGGCCCACTGCGGTTCCAGGCCGTTTTGCAGCACGCCCTGGTGGGCCGCGCTGACGGCCGTCATCGGGTTATACGACAGGTATTCGCGGAATTCGGCGGGCAGGGCCGATGCCGGATAAACGATGGGGGTGAACCAGAACCAGAACTGCAGCAGGATATTGAAGAACTGGCCCACGTCGCGGAAGAACACATTGAGTACGCCCAGCGATACGCCCAGGCCGATGGCAAACATGATCTGCACCAGCAGCACCGGCAGCATGTACAGGAAGGCCCAGCCAGGGAACTGGCCCGTGGCGACGAGGAAAGCGACGAACAGGCCAAAGATGATGGCGAAGTTGACCAGCGCATTGAGCACCACGATGATGGGCAGGCAGATGCGCGGGAAGCTGAGCTTCTTGATCAGGTTGGCGTTTTCGATGAAGACGGACTGGCCGCGCGTGGTGATCTCGGCGAACAGGCCCCAGGTCAACACGCCCGCGCACAAGTAGATGCTATAGCCATACACGCCAGTATTGCCGGGCAGGCGGCTGTTCATCACCTGCGAAAAGATGACCGTGTACACGACGATCATCGCCAGCGGATTCAGGATAGTCCAGGCGGCGCCGAACAGCGAGTTGCGGTATTTGGTCTGGAACTCGCGCTGCACGCTGCCAAGGATGAAGCCGCGGAACTTCCACAGGCCAGCAAGCATGGCGGGTATTCTCATCGGATATAGCCGGGGTCAAAAGTGGCCCGGATTATACCACGCCAGGGTCGGAAACTTACTCTTGCATCAACTTTTTGAGGCCGTCCGGATTGAGGATCACCAGGCGGTGCGTGCCCTTCTGGACAATGCCTTTCTGGATCAGGATCTGCAGCGTCCGGGTGACCGTTTCGCGGCTGGTGTTGATCATATTGGCGATGTCCTGGTGGGTCGGCAGGTTTTCCACCACTTCCAGGTCGCCCGCCTGTTTTTGCTTGAGCAGGTCGATATACGAGTAAATGCGCTTGGCCGTGTTGTTGATGCTGAGGAGGGCGCGGAACTGCGAGTCGCGCTGCACCTTTTCGGCCAGGAAGCGCAGCATCTGGTTGGCCACGGATGGCGAATTGGAGAACAGGTGCAGGGCGGTGGCGCGTGGCAGCAGGGCCACCAGCACGGAGGTAACGGCCACCACGGAAGCGGACCGTTCGGAGCCGTTGATGACGGCGATCTCGCCAAAGAAGTCACCCGGATCGAGCATGCGCAGGCCAATGGCGCGGCCGTCTTCGGTAATGTCGATTACCTGCAGCTGGCCCGCCAGCAGGAACAGCAGGCTGTCGCCCACGCCGCCTTTTTGCAGCACGACGTCGCGCTTGGCGTACTGGCGCAGGCGGATTTCGCTGCGCACGCGCAGCATCTCTTCGTCCGACAGCCCCGCCAGCAGGGGAATCTTGCGCAGGTGGATCTGCAGCGTGGTCGATGTTTGCGTCACACCGTCCTGGCCAGGCACGGGCACGGACTCCTGGGGAGGTCCGTCCATGGACAGGATGGGCAGGTAGGGTTTGGGAGCGGCCATGTGTTCGATTCTGCGCGGAGTCAGGCGGTGGGCAGTAAGACCAGCACCAGGCCGGCAGCGGCGGTGCCGGCGGCATTGGCCGCCATGTCGCGCCAGCAGAAACTACGGCCCGGCACCCATTTTTGCAAATATTCGATCAGGCCGCTGGCCATAAAGACAGCCAGCAGGGCCAGCACCAGCATGCCTTGCGGGGCCAGGCGGCCTGCCATCAGGGCCATGCCGCCAAAGGCCACAAAATGCAGCAGTTTGTCGTTGGGCAGCGGCGGCAGCCAGGAAGCGGGCAACAGGCAGCCGATGGGGATGGCGACCATCCCGACCAACAAGATGATCAGCTCCCAGCGCATACGTGCCACTTCCTCAACATTCAAAACCCGTTCCAGCGCCAGCTCAATTGCAGCGCATGGCCATTGTATTGGTATAACGAAATATTTTCCTTATTTCGTACATGGCGCAATTCTAACAGCAAGCTGTGGTGGGGCGCGGCGTTTAGCGTGAGGCCCAGGCGCCACTGCTGGGTGTCCTGGTTGCGCACCACGTCGATGCTGCCGGGCGAGTAAGGGGTCTGGCCGTTCCAGTGCTGGCGCGACCAGCCCAGTTCGCCTTGCCAGCTCGGATCAAAGCGATACTGCAATTGGGCATTGGCGTAAGAGCCGTGGCGGTTGCCGCCCAGGCGCGCCGCGCTGCCATGGTCAACCAATAGGCCCATGCCGGCCTGGCCCTGGGTCGAGCTGCCCCGGTAGCTGGTGACCAGGCCCGCTTCGGCCGTGTTGGCATTAAAGCTGCTGCGGCTGGTGTAGTCGATGCGTCCAATGGCGGCCGTGCCCAGGATGTACAGGTGGTCTGGCAGCGTGATGGGTGGCGCGACCCAGCCTTGTAGCTGCACCTGGCGCTGGTACATCTTGCCGCCCAGGGTCACCATGCCCATATTACCCACAGTGCGGAAAGACCAGCTGCCCAGCTCAAAGGGGCGGTCCAGGCCAAGCACCAGGGCAGCCGTGTCCTGCTCGCGCAGGTGGTCATGGCGCAGCGCGCGCATTTGCACCATGCCGCTGGTGCCTTGCTGGGTCAGCTCGCGCGTCATGTCAAAGGCGACCTGGGAGTAGCTGTCGCGCTGGGGCAGGAAATCGTCGGCCAGGTGGACTTCAATGCCACCGGTGACAAAGATCGGATTGCTGGCGCCCTGGTTGACATTGGTGTCGACGGCGCGCGTGAAAGTCAGGTTGCGGGTCGACTTTGGCTCCCAGCCCAGGCAGCCATTCTGGCGACGCGCATTGATGACGTCCATGATGCCGGTGGACGGCTTGAAGCGCTTTTCGATTTCGCGGAACAGCTGCTCCGCTTCGGTCTTGTTGCCCAGTTCGCAGTGGGTGATGGCCAGCTCCAGCCATGCGCCTGCGTATTGGGGCGCTTGCTTAAGCAGCTTTTCCAGTGCGGCGCGCGCTTCGTCGTAGCGGTTTTCGGCCATCAGCTCCACGGCGCGGGCGTAGGCTTCCTGTTCCGCCTCGTCCGGCGTGCGCGCGGGCGCCTCTTGCGCCCACGTGGGAGCAGCCAGGCAGCAAGCAGCTAGAAGCCAGGCAAGGCGCTTCAAGTTCCGTCCTCCAGCGTGAACAGGGTGATCAGGTTTTCCTTGCCGCGCAAATGGCGCTGGCCCAGCATCTTGAAGCGGTGGCGGTTGGAGCAGCCCACCGTGCCTTCGCCGATGATGACGTCGTGCGGGAACTCGCGCGCCATCTGCTCCAGGCGCGAGGCCGTGTTGACGCTGTCGCCTACGGCGGTATAGACGCTGCGGAAGCCCGTGCCATAGTCGCCCGCCATCGCCAGCCCGCTTTCAATGCCGATGCGCACACGCAGGGGCGGCAGGCCAGCGCGCACGCGCGCGCGGCTGAAGGAGGCCACTTCCTGCACGATCTGTTGTGCGGCGTCGAGGGCCAGGTCGGCATGGTCGTCATTGGGCACCGGCGCACCCCAGAAGGCCACCAGGCCGTCGCCCGTGTATTTGTCGAGCGTGCCGTGTTGTGCCAGCACGGGGCGCGTGAGGCAGTCGAGGAAGTCGGTGGTGAGCTTGGCCGCTTCTTCCACGGGCAGCGATTCGACCTGGGTCGTATAGCCTTCCATATCGGCGATCAGGGTGGTGACGTGGGCCTGGCGCGGCGCCAGCGGGTCCTTCAGGCCCAGGCGCAGCAGTTCGTCGACGACGGCCGTGGCCACGTATTGGCGCAGGGTGCCGAGCAGCTGGCGGGACTTTTGCTGGGCCAACTGCCAATGGAAGGGCACGGCAAAAGTCAGCAGGAAGAGATTGGCCAGCAACGGACTGCTGATCGACAGGTCAGGGTCGTGCGGCACAAGGGCATAGGCCAGGCCCAGCCAGATCGCGGTGGCCACCAGCAGCATGCCGACATTGGCAATGGCCGACAGGCGCGGGAAAGTATAAGAAGCCAGCAAGACAACGAGGATCGTGAACAGCAGGGCAAGCGGGCGCCCCGGCCAGTGTGCCGGCGCCAGCCCTTCTTGCTGGTCCAGCAGGTTCGACAGCATGGCAGCATGGACCAGCAGGCCCGCCGTGTTCTCGGACAGTGGGCTGGCCACGCGGTCGCCAATCGACAAGGCGGACGATCCAATCAGGATACGGCGGCCAGCGATCCATTTGGGCGACACTTTGCCCTCCAGCACCTGCGCGCCGCTGGCGACCAGAAAGGACGGCCAGTCGCGCCGGTAGGGGATGCGCATGGGGCCGAGCACGGCATTCGTGTCCAGCTTGGCGGCCTTGCTGGCCTCGTTGGCGGCGCAGCAGTTCAGCAGGGCCAGCGACAGGGTAGGGTAGATGCGGCCCTCATACCAGCTGTGCATGGGCACGCGGCGTAACACCCCGTCCCCGTCCAGGATAATGCCAATATTGCCCACATGGGCGGCACCGGCCATGCCGGCATGGTTGGCCATATACCCAGTCGCCTGGCTGGCGGGGCCTGGACCGGTCGCCGGCATGCCCCCGATGAGCTTGCCTTCTTTCAGCGCGTTGCCTTTGTTGTAATCAAACAACTGTGCCAGCACCAGGGGACCGTGGGCAGCCAGGTGGGCCAGGCGGGCGTCGCCGCTGGCTTCACCGGGGGCAAACAGCACAATATCGAGACCAATGGCCTTGGCCTCGTCGGCCATCAGCTGTTCAATCAGGTCGGCCATGCGGCCCCGTGGCCAGGGCCAGGGGTATTTGGCCAGGGTCGCTTCGTTCAGGTCGACCACGAGGATCCGTTCATCGAACTGGTCGACCGCCTGTTGCTGGACGATGCGATCGCGCAACCATTCGTCGGCCAGCAGGGTGCCGGTCAGCTGTCCCTTCCACTGGGCCGTGGCCGCCAGGGTGATGGCGGCGGCCGAAATGGCCAGTCGGATCAGCACAGCAGGCGACGGCAGGTGGCGCAGGAAGCGGAAAGCGGTCATCGAACTTGGGATGAAGGCGCCATCATTGCGCCGGAATAGGTCGGAAAATAGTCGCTCAGTATAGCGCCTTGTCCTTTGGGGCAGCAATGTAGCGGCCTTTCAGAATTTGTACCGAATTTTATATGAATTGCAATAATTTGTCGCAAGCAACCCATTTCTTACGCTCCGTTACAACTTGAAATACAAACCTAGTAAAATCAGCCGTTTACTTACCTACAATGTGATACCCATCACAGAATTGCAGCTTGCTACGAGAGCACAATTCGGTCAAGGAGAATTTTATGTTACGCAGTCTATCCATCATTGTGTTGCTGGCAGCCAGCGCCGCCCAAGCCCTCGCGGCTGAGGCTGGTCGCGTTGTGTTTGTCGCCGGTGATGCCCACGTGGCCAAGCAGGCCGCCAAAGTTGACCTCGCCGTCCAGGAAGGCGACGAACTGTCGACTGGCGCCGATGGCTATATATATATGAAGACCGTGGACAACGGCTTCCTGATCTTGCGCCCCAAGAGCAAGGCGCGCGTCACGTCTTACCACATTGACAATGCCAATCCCACCAATACCCGCGTCAAGCTGGAATTGCTGAGCGGTGTGGCGCGCAGTATTTCGGGCGAATCGGTCAAGCAGGCTCGCCAGAACTTCCGTTTCAATACGCCGGTGGCCGCCATTGGCGTGCGCGGTACGGACTTTATCGTCCACACCAATAATGACAAGTCCTGGGTACAGGTCGTGTCCGGCGGTGTGATCGTGGCCGGTTTTGCCGGCGCCTGCGGCCCAGAAGGATCGGGCCCCTGCGAGGGAAGCTCCAGCCGTGAGCTGTATGCCGGCCGTACCGACCTGCTGCTGCAGGTAGAACGTGGCCAGAATGTGCCGCAGTTGCTGCAAAGCACTGTTATCGCACCTGAGCTGAAAGTGCCTGCACGTAGCGACGAGCCGATCGGCAAAGTGGGTGCGGCGTCGAGCGGTGACGCCAGCAAAAATAGCGCTTCGCTGGGTAATGTGCCAGCCTTGCCCGTGGTGGTGACGCCGCCAGTGGCCATTGCCGACCCGATCCTGGATCCGGCCAAGAACCATACTTCGGTGCCAGCGCCTGCGGTCACCCCGCCGAAGGTGGAAACGCCTGCGCCGCCGCCTGTGGTGGTGGTCGACCCAACGCCGGTCACGCCGCCCGTGGTGGTGACGCCGCCGGTGGTGACGCCGCCCGTGGTGGTCACGCCACCCGTTGTTGAACCGCCCGTGGTGGTCAATGCTGGTCCCGAAGTCTTGTGGGGTCGCTGGCAGACCGTGGCCGGTATCGCGCCCGACCAAGAAATTAATGCAAAACTGCACAGCAAGGACTACACTGGTAACTTGACCATCGGCAGCTACGAGATTGCTCGAGTAACCAATAGCGCCTTTGTGATGCCCAATGAGGGTAAGGCCTCGTTTGCCATGGTTGATTCTGAAGCGGTATTGGACAAGGCCGGTACGTCCCTGGCAGCAACGGTCAGCAATGCCAAATTGAATGTCGACTTCGTGGCCCGCAGCTTCACGACGAGCCTGACGGTTTCCAATTCCTTAGGGCAACTTGATTTCAGCAGCCACGGCGACGTCACGTCCAATGGCGGCTTGCAAAGCACGATCCTGACCTCGTCGCGGGTGGCCGGCTACCTGGGCGGTTCGAAAGCGACGGAAGCGGTGTATATCTTTAAAGGCTCATCGTTGGACCTGACGGCCAATGGTGTTGTTCGCTGGTCTCGTTGATAGGACGATAAGCTTGGTAATTATTTCCAACATTCAAGACACTATCTATAATAGCCACCCATCGGGGTGGCTATTATTGTTTTAAAAGCAACAAAATTCAAATTGCACCAGTGAGTTTCTGAGAGAGTTTTGAGGAAACACCTAGTGATGTTGTAAAAAATTCGCTGTTTCATAAAAAATCATCAATGAAACGCAACAAAATTCAAGTGGTGTGATGTCCATCACAACATTTGAATGGGGGTATGGCAATATACTCCCAGTTCTGCAAAAAAGGGTTTAGAAGCTGTAGAGCTATTAATACCGTAAGAAGCAGTAATTGAGTTCAATGAAGTTCTTTATAAGGAAATCACCATGGCTGCAACAACTACTACCGCAGTAGCCTCGGATTACACTAGTGTAGTCCAGCAGATTTACATCGCGTACTTCGGTCGTCCAGCTGACACCCTCGGTCTGGCGAGCTATGCTTCGCAACTGCTGGCACTGAACGCACCAACCACGATGTCGGGCATCCTGACCTCGATGAAGACCAATACTCAGTTGGCCACCCTGGTCAACAGCTTTGGTTCGAGCGCTGAATCGGTTGCCCTGTACGGCACCGACACCATCGCCTTCGTTTCGGCTATCTACACCAACGTGCTGAACCGTGCTGCTGACTTCAACGGCCTGCTGTACTGGGCTGGCGAAATCAACGCTGGCCGCCTGACCAAGGCAGCTGCAGCCCTGAACATCGCCCAAGGCGCACTGGATAGCAAAGATCCACAAGGCCAGATCGACGCACAAGTTCTGGCAAACAAGACCACCATTGCAACCAACTTCACCGCCTCGATCGACACCGGCGCTGAACTGTCGGCATACACCGGCGCTGCTGCTGCTGCTGCTGCACGCTCGCTGCTGCAAACCGTTACCTCGACCACCGTTGCTTCGGACTTCCAAGCTTCGGTTGACTCGACCCTGGCTCAACTGGTTGTTGCTAACACCCCAGTGATCCCACCGCAAACCCTGAACATGTCTGTAAGCCAAGACACCCTGGGTAACGCTTCGGCAACCGCGGTTCAAAACTTCGTCGCTTCGACCGCTGACTCGTTCTCGGCATTCGACAAGATCACCGGCGGCACCAGCGGTTCCGACTCGCTGACCGCTAACCTGACTGGCGTCACCCTGCCATTCGGCGTGACCGTGACCAACGTTCCAACCGTGACCATCAACGCCACCGGCGCTGGCTTCACTGCAAACGTTACCGGCTACACCGGCCTGAAGACCTTCAACCTGTCCGACACCAACGCTGCAGCTGATGCAGTATCGGTAACCGCATCGACGACGACCAACGTTATCGCTAGCGGCGCTGGTACCTTGGGCGGCTCGATGACGATCGTCGGCGGTAAAGACGTCAACACGACCCAATCCGGCTCGGCAACGGGTAACCTGTCGATCACCGGCGAAACTGGTGCTGTTACGGCGAACATCGCTCAATACGGCAACACGGTCAACATCACCGGCGGTACCGGTGTCACTGTGACCGCAACCAGCCAAAACAATGCCACCGGCACGATCACCGTTGGTAGCGCAACCGCAATGCCAACCGGCGCAGTTGTTGTCAACGCAACGACCGCTTTCGCTGCAACCGGCACCGAAGGCGCGATCAACGTGACCGGCGGTTCGGCAGTGACCATTAACGAAACCCTGGCCCCTCTGACTGCTAACGATTCGGCAACGACCGTTACCGGTGGTGCTATCACTGTTACCGGCAGCTCGGCAACTAAGTCGGTTTCTGTCACTGAATCGGCAACCGTGACCGCTCGCGCAGCACAAGCTGCACAAGCTGGCCAAGTCCTGGTGAACGCCGTAACGGCAGCTCCTGGTGTGCAGGGCGTGACCGGCATCGCCGCTCAAACCGCTCAGCCAGCCAAGACCGCAGCTTCGGGCGTGACCGCTGGCACCGTCAGCATCACCGACGCAGCTTACAGCCCAACCGCCGCTGGCACGATTACTTCGGTAACCCTGGCCAACACCGGCGCTGCTACGATCAACGACAATGCCCTGGCTACCCTGTCCGTATCGGGCTCGATCGGCAACGTCACGATCAACAACAACAACACCGCTGCCCTGGTAGCTCACACTTCGGCTCTGGCCATGACCGTCAATGGTCTGCCAGCAACCGCAGCAGCTAACGCCGGCAACAACTGGACGGCAACGACCGCAGCAACCGTCATCGACACCAACAACGAAATCGCTACGTTGAACGTGACGACCGCTGGTGCTGATTCGACCCTGGCTGGTTTCACCGACACCAACCTGCTGACCCTGAACGTTGCTGGTACCAACAAGCTGACCCTGTCGGCCATCAACGGCACCCTGACCGCCCTGAACGTTACCGGTGCAGCTGGCTTCAGCGACGGCGCAACGATCCACGGCCAAGGTCTGGCAGCACGTGGCGCGGCTCTGGCCATCACCACCACCTCGACCGGCACCTTCTCGGCTGTTCTGGATGCAACGACCCAGTCGTTCACCGGCGGCAAAGGCACCGACATCATCACCATCAGCTCGCTGCAAGACGCTACCAAGACCATCACGGCCGGTACCGCGACGAACAACCAGCTGGTGATCGAAGGCGGCGCATACGCTCTGACTTCGGCTACCGCTGCAAAGGTCACTGGCTTCCAGTCGATCGGCGTGGCAGCGAACGTTACTGGCACGATCGATATGTCGGTTCTGGCAGCTACCGCTAGCAACCTGGAAATCTTCGGCGGCACGCAGACCTACACCAAGCTGGCTAAGGGCGCATCGGTAACGATCGACGCAGCAGCAACGGCAGTGGTTGGCTACGCTGACTCGACCGGCGCTACCGACACCGTTACCGTGAACATGGCTCCTGTTGGCACCAACACCGCCATCACCGTGACCTCGCTGACCCTGGCTGACGCAGCTGGCGTTGGTATCAACACCGTGAACCTGGTCAACAACATGGGCCCAACGGAAGTTGCAACCAACGGTGCTCACGTGATCACCACCCTGGTGGACAACGGCCTGTCGGCTCTGAACGTTACCGGCAATGCTGGCCTGACGATCTCGACGCTGAACCAAGCAACGACCCCAGCAACGACCTTCACCCTGACCAACAACTCGACGGGCCTGCAAGGCGTGACCATCGGTACCTTCACCGATAACTCGCTGACCACCCTGGCGTTCGCTGGTTCGGGTAGCTCGACCATCACGACCCTGCGTGACACCGGCACCACCCTGAGCGTAACCAATGCAACTGGTCTGACCCAGAACATCGGCACGATCACTGCAAACAGCCTGACCAGCCTGACGCTGGGCGCAGGTGTTGCTCTGGGCCAAACGAGCACCGCTTCGACCACCAACGGTCTGCAAGACAGCAACACCGCTGGTGTTACCGTTTCGGGCGCGAACGACAATGCACACGTTACCATCAACCTGAGCGGTGGCGCAGCATCGGGCAAGACCGATACCATCACCCTGGGTAATGGTAACAACGTCATCGTTGATGCTTCGACCGCTGGTACCGTCAACATCACGTCCGGTAACGGCGCGAACTTCATCAGCCTGGGTTCGGCAACGCTGAACACCACCGCTGTCTACAACGTGACCCTGACCGCACGTGCTTCGACCGCAGCTGTCAACACGATCAACGTTGGTACCGCAGGTAACAACTACGCTTCGGCACCTAACCTGACCGTCACCGGCGTCACCCAAGGCGACATCATCGGCTTCGGTAACGACATCGCATCGGCCAGCACCACCCTGACCGCGATCAGCCTGACTTCCGCGACCAGCGTTGCTTCGGCAATCACTACCCTGGAAGCAGCCCTGACCACCGGCCACGCAGTTGCATACGGCGTGTATGGCGGCAACACCTACATCGTTCAGTCGCCAACCGGCACCCTGGGCGCTGCAGACACGACCGTTATCGCTCTGACCGGTTCGCAAACGCTGACCGCTAGCACCGGTTATGTGACCGTTGGTTCGACTGCTGGCACCTACACGCCAGTGGCTCTGACCGGTGGCGCATTCAACGTGTCGGCTGGTACGGCATCGACTGTCACCCTGCTGGGTGGTGGCAATACCGTCAACATGTTCGGTACGCAAGCTTCGGTCGTCACGACCATCAATCCTGTCGCAACGACCTCGTCGCTGGTTGTCAACAACAACGCTGGTGTTGGTGGCCAAGTCAACACGATCACGCTGGGTGCAACGACCACCGCACTGTCCAGCTTGACGATTAACAACCTGGGCACCGCGGGCGTGACTGGTATGACCCTGACCGGTTTCACCGGCAACGCGTTGACCAGCGTAACGCTGAACAACTCGTCTGTAGCAGCTGCAACTGAAACGATTGGCGCAATTACGAGCTCGTCGCTGAACACCATTAACTTGACCGGTACTCAGAATCAAACGGTCATTGGTAGTGTTGTGGCTAACTCGTTCTCGATCACGGCTCCGATCATCACCAGCACCGGTACGCTGACGATCAATGACTCGCTGCAAACCACCGCAACGGTTACTGTGCCACTGAACATTTCGAGCAGCAGCACCGCCGCTCCAGCGACGGTTGTTGTCAACTTGAACAACCCAGCACTCAGCACCGGTAACCTGACCTTGTCTGGTCTGTCCGACAACTTGATGACCACGGTGACTTTGAATGCGTCTGGTGTATTGGGTGGTACGATCGATGCTGGTGGTACGATTTCGTCGACCGCGTTGGCGACGATCAATCTGTCCACGTCGGGTGCAGCTGCGGTCACGACCGGTGTGATTACGGCTAACGCTCTGTCGACCATCAACATCAGCGGTAGCGGCACGGGTACGGTTACGACCGCCGCCATCACCGACACGTCGTCGACGGCTGTTACCATCAACAACAGCACCTCGTCGTCCGGTGCCGTCGCGCTGAACCTGTCCGGCATGTCGGCAGCATCGTCCCTGACCGTCAATGACACTGCAGTAGCAGCGGCAATGTCGCTGGGCGCGATCAGCGACAGCAGCCTGACCACGCTGACCGTCAAGAACACCGGTACCGGTGCTCTGTCGGCAACGTCGGTAGGCGGTGGCACTGCACTGAACACCGTGAACATCCAAGGTAGCGGCTTCGGCTCGATCTCCCTGGGTACCATCACGTCGACCAATGCAGGCACCTTCACTGTGAACGACACGACCGCGTCGACTTCGGCTCAAACCCTGGATATCTCGGGTGTGACCGCTGCCGCAACGATCACCATCAACCACAGCTCGGGTGGCGCAATCGCAACGACCTTCGGTACCGACACCACGGCTACCACGTTGAACTTGAACCACACCGGCACCGGTGCATTCACGACCGGCACGACGCTGACCGCAGTAGCGATGGCTAACATCAACATCAGTGGTTCCGGCACCGGCACCAATGCTCTGTCGATTACCAACGCTGGTGGCTCGACCCTGGCAGTGACGGACAGCAGCTCGTCGTCTGGCGCAACCACGCTGACGCTGGTAACCCCAACGTCGGCAACGGTAACCGTCACCAACAGCAGCTCGAACGCACTGACGATGGCAGCCTTCACGGACAACACGCTGACTTCGCTGACGGCAAGCAACAGCTCGACTGGTACCCTGACTCTGTCGGGTATCACCGACTCGTCGACCAGCGCAATCGGTGTGACCGACTCCGGCGCAGGCGCAGTGACGATCTCGTCGCTGACCCTGAGCGGTTCGGCAGCAGTGACCCACACCATCACCAACTCGGGTGCCGGCGCTCTGACGGTTACCTCGCTGGCTGATGCTGCGACCACTGGCCTGACCTTCGCTAACTCGTCGACCGGTACGATCACGGTTGGTACGGGTTCGACGACGACCGCAACGACCGTTACCCTGCCGACTGGCGTAACGGTCTCCGGTCTGACCGACAGCGTAGCGAGCGTCACGGTTTCGGGTGCTAACGACAATGCAAACGTTACCCTGACCCTGTCGGCTACCGGCGCAAGCTCGAGCACTGTTTCCCTGGGTTCGGGTTCCAACAGCGTCACGATCTCGGGCACCACCTCCGGCACCAACAGCATCACGTTGGCAACCGGCAGCACGGGTACTGAGACGATCACGGTTGCTGGTGCATCGGGTAGTACTTCGATCACCAACATCACGTTGGGTTCGACGCACACCGGCGTGAACACCATCACGTATGGTCTGACTGGTACGAACTATGCAACGGTTGCTGGCAGCACGCTGACCAACGCTAATACGACCGACAAGATCATCTTTACGGCTGATAGTGGCGTAACGACGATCTTGCACGGCACCGATAGCGCGGTAGCTGCAACGGCAATCACCAATGCAATCGCTGCTGCGAACGCCGCGCATAAGGTTGGTTACACCTACTGCTCGGGCAACAATACGACGTACATTGTCGACTCCGTATCGGGTACTGTTGCAACTTCGGATACCACCGTTATCGCAGTCGTCGGCAACCACGTACCAACCATTTCCGGTACTGGCATCCTGATTGGCTAATTGGTGAAGAATTCACCTTGCGAGGATTTTTTCGCAAGGTGGTTCCAAACCTTGGTTTTGCCGTGCATCGCAAAACCTGGTTAATCCTGAAACTCCACCTCCTCAAAGGGGTGGAGTTTTTTTTTGAGGGAACGCTCTCCACAGCGTCAATGATAGAATTTGGGACATCAAAGACTTCCCTTACTTTATGCCCCCCATGGCCGACCACGAATCTTCACAGACTACTACTTTGACTGTCGAGCAAGCACTCGGGCGGGCTATTTCTCACCATCAGGCTGGGCAGTTGCAGAATGCGGAGCAGCTTTACCGTGCCATTCTTCAGGTACAACCGGGGCACGCGGACGCCAATCACAATTTGGGCGTGCTGGCTGTGCAGCTGAATCAATTTGCAGTAAGTCTGCCGCATTTCAAAGCAGCGCTGGATACCAATCCGAACCAGGCACAATACTGGTTAAGCTATGTTGATGCGCTAATAAAGACCAATCAAGCTGATGTTGCCGCTCATGAGTTAGAGCGATGTCGCGCGCTGGGATCGAATCAGGCACTCATTGGTTCGTTGGAGGAGCTACTCGACAAAAGCCGACACGGGAAAACGGGTGAGCTTGGATCAGCTGAAAAGCCAAAGGCAGGCAGATCGCAAAACAAATCTATTTCGGGCAAGGCAAAAAATCCGAGTCCACAAGAGATAGAGTCAATCGTCTCAATGTTTAACCAGGGACACTTTGCCGAAGTAGTGGTGAAAGCAAAGGCATTGACGACGCGCTACCCTCAACATGGATTTGGCTGGAAGGTGTTGGGTGCGGCGTACCAAGAGCTGGGGCGCAATCTGGATGCATTGTCCGCAAAACAGAAGGCAGTACAATTGTGGCCGAATGACGCGGATGTTCACAGCAATTTGGCGAACACCTTGCAGGAGCTTGGCCGCTATGCGCAGGCCGAGAAGAGTTGTCGTGCGGCGCTTTACCTCCAGCCGGATCATCTTGGCGCACTCTGCAACCTGGGCAATGCGCTCAACAAGTTAAACAGATTCGTTGAGGCCGAAACGGTCTGTCGCCGGGCTTTATCGCTTAAACCTGATTTTGCGCCAGCGTGGAATCTCTTAGGTATCGCCCAAGCCAGCCTAAATCGTATTGATGAGGCAATGGCGAGCTATCAGCAGGCTTTAAAATACAGACCAGATTATGCCGAGGCGCTTTTCAATGTGGGCAATGCCTGGTCGTCCCTCGCTCGCTGGGATGAGGCGGAACGCAGCTATTTGCGCGCATTGGCGCTGACGCCGAATTATCCAAATGCGCACAATAATCTTGGTCTGGTGTATCAAGGTACTGGGCGGTTTGCTGAGGCCGTATTGAGTTACAAACGAGCCATTGATCTCAAATCAATGCTCAGTGAAGCACACAATAATCTGGGCACGGTCTTTTTGGACCTGGGCCAGCTCGATGAGGCAGCGCGCAGCTGCCAGCAGGCGCTGCACATCGACAGAGGTTTTGCCAGTGCCCACATCAATCTGGGCACCATACAGTATTTCATGGATGACTTGCCCCAGTCGGTGCTCTCATACCAGAAAGTATTGGAGTATGATCCTGCTGGCCTGGGGCTTGAAGCGGCAGTCAATTTGGCGATCTTGTCTTACTTAAGTGACGACACGGTCCGGTGCCGACGCCAGTTGCAGGCGTCACAACCCATCCTAGAGCAGAAACAAAAAAAACAGGACAATTCACGCCACTATTGGCGCCAACTTGACCAGCTTCTGTCCTTGGACAGGAATTCCAAACTGGCGGATACGAACGCTTCGCAAGTCAGGCCGCTTTATGTGATCGGAGAAAGCCATTCGCTGAGCGCTCACGGCGCCCGCATTGTCTACCGAAATCAAGAGATGCGTTGCACGGCCGAATGGATCATCGGCTGCAAACAATGGCATCTAGGTAACGCTCAGCCAAACAAGTACAAGCATAAGTTCAATGCCATCATGGCACGACTACCAGGCAATAGCGTGGTTCTGTTGACCATTGGTGAAATTGATTGCCGTCATGACGAAGGCATGATCAAAGCCGCCCAGAAGAATCCACATAAACCCATCAACGAGATCTTGCAGGCGACGGTGGACGCCTATGTACAATATGTTGTTGCCGTTAATGCGCAGCATGGACACCAAGTGATCGTATGTGGCGTGCCGGCGCCCAACAAGTCGCTGGGTCAGTTCGCTGGCGTGGACTTGGCACGGCAGGCATCCCTCATTCGAGACTTTAATGCGCGACTAAAAGATCAGGCGATGAAGTCAGGCATGGATTTCCTCGATGTCCATTCTTTGACTGATCGTAGTGATGGCATCTCAAACGGTGAATGGCACCTCGATAATTTCCACCTCCTGCCAATGGCTGTTGAGGAAGCGTTTCGAAGACACTCAGCGCTCGATACAGTGAGTGCATGATTTGACAATGCAAGAGCAACTAGATGATCTTGGCTGGCAGGTAATGATTGGAGAACGCTTCGACGGTAGCACTTGGTAGCAAATGGATGGGATCCAAATGCCATGTTCCGCTTGCAACACCGTCGCCCCGGTCAGTGAGCGAATACATATCTAGAAAATCCATACCGGCCTCGAACGCTTCAGCTTTCAGCAATGTGTTGAATAGTCGAATCAGCTGCGTATGTCGGGTTGCCAATTCGATCGATATCTGATCAACCGGAAGATTTGGAGCGGGCACGCCGCCAATGATCAGGCGATGACCATATTGCTGGGCTTTGCTTGCGACGTAGGTAATATATCCACGTGCTGTAGCGAGAGCAATCTGTTCCAGACTGTTTCCAGATGCCTTTTCGGCGGCAACGATCATCCCTTCGTCGGAACGGCAATCGATTTCGCCAATGGTCAGCAGGATTGTTGATTGGAGTGGTAGGCGGGCAAATATCGCGTTAAAGCGGTGTTTGTATTTGTTTGACTTGCCATTGCCAAGATGCCACTGTTTGCAGCCATCGATCCATTCAGCTTTGAGACATTTGTCTGTTCCATTGTGATGAACTACCGTCCGATGGGCGGCCAGCGAATGGCTCTCACCAACAACGAAAATTGTTTCCAAGTCGCTCGTTGATTTTTTACGCTGTGACGCTTGCCACCAATTCAATAGGGTGACGATGTAGCGCCGGTAATCCTTATTGAATTTGAACTTGGCGTCGGGCTTTTGCATCACCGCTTCCGACATCAGTAGATACTTTTGACACTGTTCAATGTCATCATTCAAATAGCACAGCGCTGACAGAAATACGGCGGCCTTGAGTCCCGTATGGCTTGGATTGCTCGCCAATGCTCTTTGATATTCAATCACTGCCTGGTCGAGATCGTCCAAATAGAATAGTGCGTAACCAAGGCTCAGCATCGAATCTGCCGCAAGGGCAGGGCCCGATGCAATGGCCTGACGTGTCGCCTGTTCTGCTTCAACGTGCCGCCCAAGTTCAATAGAAGCGACCGCCCGGTTGATCAAAAAGGCGCAATTACTCGGCTCCTGCCGTAGTGCCCGGTCAAAGCAGCGCACCGCTTCTTCCCAGTCTTTCGCTTCTACGGCAATCGCACCGAGGTTGCTGGCAACTGCCGCCTGATCGGGAGCCAGGGCCAATGCCTTGGTGTAGGCAAATTTGGCTTCGGGTATGCGTTGGGCCTCTTGGTAAGCCGCACCTAGGTTGACCCATGCACCAGCATTGGCCGGTTCGGCAGTGGTCGCTTTTTCCAGAATCGAAATGGCCGCGTCAAGCTGGCCCAGCTGCCGCCGGATATCGCCGGCATTGACCAAGTGCCCGATGGCATGATCATGCGCGTACGCTTGTTCGTAAGCGGCAATTGCACCGTGAAGGTCTTTGAATTGATAACGCAGGGATCCGACAAAGCCCAGCAATTGCACCAAGTGCGGCTTGATCGCCAGGGCTTTTTCGGCGTCGGCCAGTGCGCCGGCTGGATCGTTGTTGCGGAACTTGAACAATGCCCGATTGGCGTAGGCTTCGGCGTAGTCGGGTTGGCTTTGCAACGCAGCTTCCAGCAGCAGAGCAACTTGTTCATGCTGATTGTTGGCCCCCAAAGCCATTGCGAGAATTAATTGGTTTTCCGCATTGCCTGTGTCGCCCTGGTAGGCAGCCTGCGCCGCATGCAGGGCTTCAGGCAGGCGCTGCTGTTTCAGCAAAAGGCGGGCATGACTTCGCTGAACAATTGGCAAGGCCGGATCAAGGGCAAGCGCGGTCGTCAGTGCCGTCCAAGCCGGCCCATCTTGCTTGTCGAGTGACAAGACCTGCGCCAATACAGCGAGAGCAGCAGCATCGCTTGGATTTCGTGCGATCCATTCCTGTAGAATCGTTGCCGCCTCATTGTAGCGGCCGCATTCCCTATGCTGCATGGCTCTGGCCAGTTCCGCCGATATATTGGGCAACGCCGAGCTGGATTGATCCAGCCGGGCGTTCAGCGCATCAACAGCGCCTCCTTGCAGCCCGCGTTGTCGACCCTGTTGCAGCAAATGGCGCGCTGTCCCGGTGTCGCCAATTTGAATCAATGCGTCGATATAGGCAAGCCAGTATTCGCCCTTCGAGGCATCCGCTGCCAGCGCTGCTTTCAAGTGGCGCAAACCGTCGCCGGCTTGCCCAGCCTGGACGGACAGCAACCCCATATGATAGTTCGCCTCTGCATTGGCAGGCTGGGCTTGGAGGATTGCGCGGTAGAGCCGTACAGCGTCTTGCCGCTGTCCCGTGCCCTGAAATGTGATGGCTTGCTTTAGGGCATCCTCCACGCTGTAGGCCACTGATTGCTCTGGAGAATTTGCGGTAGTCACGTATCGGGCCCCATATTCGGATGAAGACAGTTGCATTATCACTTGTGGCAAGCGTAGCGCAAAGCCCAGGCCAAGACTCTAGCTGTATCACAGTAACATCATCGATGGAGCGCCATATGGTTAATTCGGCCAGTTTAAGGTGCTTTTAGGTGAATTTAATGACGTGTATGTCCCGTGCGGTCTTTGACTCTGCTCGGGGGATCCCGTACAATTACGGATTTACGCTCCGGTCACCCTGGCTCGGGGCAAGAAACTTAAAGGATTTGACATGCCAACGATTAACATCGACAACAAAGAATACGATTTCGAAAAACTGTCGGACAATGCCAAGATGCAACTGACCAATATCCAGTTCGTTGATGCCGAAATGCAACGCCTGAACGCCAAGGCAGCAGTTTTCCAGACCGCACGCTCGGTCTACGCCCAAGCGCTGAACGAAGAACTGCAAAAGTCTGAAAAATAATTAAAGCTCGACCATTGAATTGACCAATTCAATGTAAGTTTTGTTGAAAGAAGACTTGTTCACCTGATCAAGTCTTCCTTGAACGCACATGAAGGAAGATGCAATGTCCAAGATCAAGATTGATGATCGTGAATTTGAAATCGATTACCTGTCTGACGACGCCAAGGCTCAGCTGGCAAGCCTGCAGTTCGTCGACAAAGAGTTGCAGCGCCTGAACCAGGAATCGGCTGTCATTGCTGCTCAAACCGCTGTGCTGCAAACGGCCCGTGTCGCCTATTCCAATGCGCTGCGTGAAGCATTGCCGCCCGCAATGGGCGAAACCATCAAGTTCACTTGATCGTTTGATATAAAGAATTGCGGAAGTATTTGGCCAAGCCAACGCTTCCGCATCAGTTCCCCTCCACATGCAACACCGTCTGCAACGTCTCACTACCCGGTATGTCGATACCGAGGACAGAATCCAGATCACTGGCACAGTAGAAACGGGTGCCTCCGTCCTGATTTGGATCACCCAGCGTTTGATGCAGCGCTTGGTAACCACCATGCTCGCTTGCCTCACTGGGTCACAGCAAAATAGTCATTCCGAACTGGTCAATGAATTTGCCCAGCAAGCAGCTCGGGCTGCGCTCGAGCCGCAGGCAGCCGTCGTTGCCAATGCGGAAAGCGCTGCCTGGATGGCCATTGCGATAACGGTCAACCGCCACGAGAACGGCATCGAACTGATTTTCCGCGCACATGGCGACGCGCATTTGGCGAGCTTGTTCTTTGACGAACTGCAACTTCGCCAGTGGCTCAATATTGTGCACGGCCAGTACGTGGCCGCAGAATGGCCGCTCGGTGCCTGGCCAGACTGGGTCCAAGAGAGCGGCATGCCGGCCAGCGCCGCCACCGGCCCTTTGCACTGATTCCCCCGCTGTCCGCGCTACCCGTTTGCGAGCTTTTTCTCTCGTGCCAAATCTAAATGTTTCCCGTGGGAATCAATTTATTTCAAGAAAACAGTAAAAATTTGTGACGCAAATCACATTTTCTGTTGATTTTGAGCGATAATGTCCCGTCTTTAGAATTTTCGGACTGTATTCCGACATCCGCGACTGGGTGTAGTTGTTCAGTTTTAGGCCGGCGCCCGCGCCTAGGCCTCATGTAACCAACGCTATGTAGACTCACTATGAAAACAAAGCTTCTTAACTCCAAGAACGAAATCGAACAGGCGCTAATCCGTTTTAAGCGCACGTTCATGACGGTCGGCGTGTTTAGTGCCATTTCGAATTTGCTGATGCTGGTACCGTCCCTGTACATGCTGCAGGTGTACGACCGCGTCTTGGCCAGCCGCAATGAAATCACCCTGCTGATGCTGACCGTGATGATGCTGGGCGCACTGTTCCTGATGGGCGCCCTGGAGTTGATTCGCAGCTTTGCCCTGGTACGTGTGGGTGCGCATTTGGACATGACGCTCAACAAGCGCGTGTACACGGCGGCCTTTGAGCGCAACTTAAAGAAGACCGGCGGCAATGCTGGCCAAGCTTTGAGTGATCTGACCACCATTCGTCAATTCCTGACAGGTCACGCACTGTTCGCCTTTTTTGATGCCCCGTGGTTCCCGATTTACCTGATCGTCATCTTCATTTTTGAACCGGCACTGGGCTGGTTTGCTTTGGGTGGTACGGCTATCCTGGTGGTACTTGCCTATGTCAACGAGCGCGTATCGCATCAGCCGCTGACGGATGCCAATACGATGGCGATCGCCGCAGGCAATCTGGCGACCAACAACCTGCGCAATGCTGAGGTCATCGAGTCCATGGGCATGTTGCCGAACATGCTCAGCCGCTGGTTCGCTTTGCACGGCAAATTCCTGAACTTGCAGGCAGAAGCCAGTGAAAAAGCGGGCCTGGTTCAAGCGCTGACAAAGTTTGTGCAGATCTCCTTCCAATCGCTGGTACTGGGCTACGGCGCGTTGCTGGTGTTGGAAAATAAGATTACTCCAGGCATGATGATCGCCGCGTCGATCTTGCTGGGTCGTGCTCTGCAGCCAGTGCAGCAAGTAATCGCTGTGTGGAAGAGCTGGGCCAATACCCGTACAGCCTACGAACGCCTGACTACCTTGCTGCAAGAAAACCCAGCACGTCCAATCGGCATGGAACTGCCAAAACCGAAAGGCGCCATGGCGATCGAAAACGTTGTTGCTGCGCCACCGGGCACGCAACTGCCTGTTTTGAAAGGTGTCAACTTTGCGTTGGCTCCGGGTGACGTCGTCGGCATCATTGGCGCAAGTGGTTGCGGCAAGTCGACACTGGCGCGCCTGCTGGTCGGTGTTTGGCCCGCTGCCTCTGGCACTGTGCGCCTCGACGGCGCTGACATTTACACTTGGAACAAGGAAGAACTTGGCCCGAATGTCGGTTACCTGCCACAAGACATCGAATTGTTTGGCGGCACTGTGAGTGAAAACATTGCCCGTTTTGGCCCGATCGATGCTGAAAAAGTGGTGCACGCAGCAACCCTCGCCGGTATCCATGAACTGATCCTCCATCTGCCAAAAGGCTACGACACGATTCTTGGTGACGGCGGCGGCGGTTTGTCCGGCGGCCAACGCCAACGCCTGGGCCTGGCCCGTGCCATGTATGGCGACCCGGCCCTGCTGGTGTTGGATGAACCTAACTCCAACCTGGACGATGCGGGCGAACAAGCTCTGGTGGTCGCGATCAATCACATGCGTCAACGCGGTAAGACGGTCATCCTGATCACACACCGTACCAGCGTCATTAGCGCGACCAATAAATTGCTGTTGCTACGAAATGGTATCGCGGAGGTCTTCGGCCCTACCCAGGAAGTATTGCAGTATCTGCAAGAGAACACCATCAAACAGCAGCAGGCGCAGCAACAAGCCTTGCTGGCGCAGCAAAAAGCCCAGCAACAAGCGCAGCAAGATGCGGGCGCTGAACATAACGCCGCGACGTAAGCGAGGAATTAATCATGAAAGCATTAAAAGAAACGGCAGCTAACGCTACCGAGGTAATTGCACACGATGTTCGGCCCTTAACGGTCAATACGGATGCACGTGCTTATACCAAACTGGGCTGGTTCATCGTCCTGGCCGGCGTCGGCGGTTCCCTGCTGTGGGCCCTGCTGGCACCGCTGGACAAGGGTGTGCCTGCCATTGGCACCGTGACCAAGGAAACCAATAAAAAAACGATTCAATACCTCAATGGCGGTATTGTCGATGACATTCTCGTCAAGGACGGTGACATCGTTAAAGCGGGACAGGTACTGGTCCGAATGAATTCGACCGCCACCAAAGCACAGGCCGATATCAACCGTATTCAGTTGTATACGTCCCGCGCAATGGAAGCGCGCTTGCTTGCTGAGCGCGACGGCAAAGAAGCCGTGACCTATCCTAAAGACTTGCTGGCCCATAAAAAGGATGATGCTCGCCTTGCCAGTATCATCGAAGGACAGAACCTGCTGTTCTCCTCGCGCCGCCTTTCCTTGCAAACCGAAATGGCCGCGTCGAAAGAAGGCTCGGAAGGCATTGAAACGCTAATCCGGAGCCAGATGGAATCGCAAGAGAGCAAGAAGGTTCAATTGGCAATTCTCAAAGAGCAGGTTGATAATATGCGCGACCTGGTCAAGGAAGGGTATGTGGCACGTAGCCGATTGATGGACCAAGAACGCCTGTACGCCCAAATCTCCGGCTCGATCGCCGAAGATACCGGCAATATTGGTCGCGGCAAGAAACAAATCCTGGAACTTTCCTTGCGCCGTGAACAACGCCTGCAGGAATACCAAAAAGAAGTCCGCGCCCAGCTGACCGACGTGCAAAAAGAAGCCGAAGCCCTGAGCAGCCGTATGACTTCGCAGGACTTTGACTTGGCTAATACGGACATTAAGGCGCCCGTCGACGGTGTTGTGGTCGGAGTAAACCTGTTTACCCGTGGTGGCGTGGTTGGTGCGGGCGCCCGCATCATGGATATTGTGCCGATCGATGACGCCATGGTTGTCGAAGGCCAGATTCCGGTCAACCTGGTGGACAAATTGAAGACCAATTTGCCGGTCGAACTGAACTTCTCTGCTTTCAACACCAACAAAACGCCACATATTCCTGGCGTAGTGACCCAGGTCAGTGCTGACCGCATGATCGACGAGCATACTGGACAGCCTTACTACAAGTTCAAAGCCAAGGTTACCCCCGAGGGCCTGAAGCTGATCGCCAAACATAAGCTCGAAATTCGTCCTGGTATGCCTGTGGACCTGTTCGTCAAGACGGGCGAACGCACCATGATGAACTACCTGCTTAAGCCGATTTTTGACCGTGCCAAATCGTCCCTGACCGAGGAGTGAACATGTTGACACGTTTGACTTTGCGCCCCTCGGCCATGGCTAAGGCCATGATCGGATGCGGTGTCGTTGGCTTCGGTATGCTGGCCGGCCAGGCACATGCAATTGGCCTGCTGGCTGCCTATGAGGCGGCGCTCAAGAACGACCCGACCTATAAAGCAGCGTTTTACGAGAACGAAGGCAGCAAGGAAAACCGCATTATGGCGCGATCCGCATTGTTGCCTAGTTTGACGGCTTCCTATAGCGCGCAGAAGTTCCACGAAGACGTGGACACGATGAGCGAAGGCATCCTGGGACCGGAAACGCACAGCACGCAGCCAAAATTTGTGAGCCGTTCGGCAATGCTGAACCTGCGCCAGCCATTGATCAACTACGAAGCGACGGCGCGCTATCGTTCTGCGCTTGCGCAAACGGCTGCAAGCCAGGCCACGTTTACCGGCCGTGCGCAGGAAACGGCGATCCGAGTTGTAACGGCGTATTTGGACGCCCTGTATTCAACGGATATTTTGAACTTGGCCAAGGTGCAGCTCGAGTCCTATAAAGAACAGGCGCAGGCCAATGCACGCATGTTTGAAAAAGGCGAGGGTACGCGCACGGACATGATTGAAACCCAGGCCCGCCTGGAGCTGTCCCAAGTCCAATTGACCGAGGCAATGGATAACCAGGCCAATTCGATGGAAGCGCTCAACCGCATCGTTGGCGAAGAAATCAAGAGCCTTGACCCTTTGGTGCCTGACTTCAAGATTCCTCCTGTGGGCGACATGACGCTTGACGACTGGAAAAAACTTGCATTGGCAAACAATGCGGATATCCAGGTTCGCGTGCAAGAACTTGCCATGGCCAAAGAAGAAATCAATAAGGCCAAGTCAGGCCACATGCCACGCTTGGACGTGGTCGCCGGCTATGGCAGAACCGCTGCGGAAACGCTGCAGACTAGCAACCAGGATGCACTGGTACGCAGCGTTGGCGTGCAACTGAGCGTGCCACTGTATTCCGGCGGCTTCAACAGCGCCGCGTCGCGCCAGGCGGTCAGCAACTATGAACGCGCCAAATCGGTCTTGCAGGCAACGACGGATAAAGCCTATATCGATCTGCGCAAACAGTATTTGCTGCAATCGAGCAGTGCCAGCCGCATCGCTGCGCTGACCTCGGCAGTGGAATCGGCCAAGTTGTTGGTGACAGCGACGGAACAAAGTATCAAAGGCGGCATCCGCATCAACATGGACTTGTTGAATGCGCGTCAGCAGTTGTTTACGGCGCAGCGTGACTTGGCGCAATTGCGTTATGGTTATCTGGCCAGCCGACTGCAATTGCGCAGCACTGCCGGCACCCTGAGTTTTGACGACGTACGCGAAATTGCCGCGTATTTTAAATAACCCGGTCGTCATGACGATCTGTATTTCTTACGGAATAAATAAGATGTTTCAGAATTTCAAAATCGTTTCTTCGCAAGCTGATGCGCAAACCCGTTTCTCGAGCTCCAAGGATTGGAAATTTGCCAGCGACCTGGTAATGACCCCGGTGACGAGCAAAGAGATTCCTACGCTGGCTTCGGAATATGCTGTGGTGTTCTCGGGCGAGGACACGCTCTTCCCTGTGGCCCTGTTCGGCCTGGAAGGCAAGAACCTGTACGTGTCGCCTGAGGGCGCCTGGTCTGCACAAAACATTCCATCGCGCATGCGTATTGCACCGTTCGGCACCATCGTGCAGGATGGCAAAGCCCACATCGTGCGCGATGTGGATGCCCCTCATTTCCAGGATCCGGCCGGCGAGTTGCTGTACAGCGCCGAAGGCAAGGAAATGCCAATCATGAATCGTGTCACCTTGATGGCTGCAGAAATGCACTTGGGCTTGGTCGATGCGGCACAACGCACCAAAGAAGTGGCGGACGCAGGCCTGTTGGTTGACGCTACGGTCACACTGACCTGGCCGGATGGCAGCCAGCGCAATATCGCAGGCTTCAAGGCCGTCAATGAAGCTGCCCTGGCCGCGCTCGACGCCAAGAGCCGCAAAGCCCTGGAAGAGAGCGGCGCACTGGCAATGCTCGAAGCACATCAGCAGTCGCTGATCAATTTGGGCCGCTTGACTGCGGACGCGCCAGCGGCGGACGAACAGCCAAAGGCGGCTGCAAAGAAACGCAGTTCGGCGGCGGCAAAGCCTGCTGCTGAAACGGCCAAAGCCGCCAAGCCAGCAGCTGAAACGGCTAAGGCAAGCAAGACTGCTGGCACGGCAAAAGCACCGGCCAAGGCAGCAAAGCCTGCCGCTGAAACAAAAGCAGCGTCTTCGGTGACGAAGTCGGTTGCGGCAACTGCTGTCAAGAAAGCAGCCAAGCCGGCAGCCAAAGCAGAAACGGCGCCGGCGCCAAAGCGCACTGCCAAGAAAGCTGGCTAAGCCGAACTGCCAGAATCCACCGTTGACGAAATAGCCTGCAGCGATGCAGGCTATTTTTTTACTCCGCGAGGACGCCGTGGATTCCTTAATCGACGCGTTGGCATGTCGAGCCCAGCGTTCCACTGGCCGCTAGTATTGGGGAGTTTTTGGCTTCCAAGTTGTATTATGATGGTAGGCGAGTATTTGCAAAGAGCAACACACGAATGAGTAAACTTCCTTTGGTTTTCCAAGTGCTGGCAGAACCCCTAACGGCCAAGAAAATCCTTGAATTCCGCAAGGATGCTGGCTGGAAGGATAAGGTGATGCCGGTCCAGTATCAAGACCCGCGCGGCTTCGTCCAATGGGCGGCAGTGATGATTGGAAAGCGTCAAATTGGCATCGTCCGGATGGAATTGGCGCCGCCTGAATTCTGTTACGTATCTGATTTGATCATCAGGAAAGAATTCCGCAGCCAGGGCGTAGGCCACTGGTTCCTCCAATGCATCGAGCAATTCTGCCGTGAGCGTGGCGTCCCGCGATTGGTATTGCAGGCGGCAGAGGGAAGCACCAGCTTCTACGAAGAACTTGGTTTCCAGCCTGATCCTGGCGTGGCAACGCTGCTGAGAAAAGACATCCCTTTCCTCAAGCCCAGGTCTTTTGTCGGCTAATTGCCGGTAGTACTTAGCCCTGCGCTTGCCCAGCTTGCTGGCCGATGCAATGTGGGCAAGAAACACCATACACATAATCAGGTGACAGCTGCTCGCGCGGCGTCACGACGGCGCGGCAAGCAAAGCATTGGGTCGTCACCGTCGGCTGCAGCTGCGGATTCAGCGCGGTTCGGTAGTCGAACACGAAGCAGTCGCCCGTGTAATGATCGCCGCCCACATCCTCAAAATACTTCAGGATGCCGCCTTCGAGCTGGTAGACGTTGTCGTATCCGATATTTTGCATGTGGATGGCAGCCTTTTCGCAGCGAATACCGCCAGTGCAGAAAGTCACCACGGTCTTGCCTTCAAAGTCGGCCTTGTGCTTGGCCACTACCTCAGGAAATTCTGTGAACTTGCTGATGCGGTAATCGACCGTATTGTTGAAGGTGCCGACATCGACTTCGAAGTCATTGCGGGTTTCCATCATCACGACTTCTTTGCCATTGTCGTCATGTCCCTGGTCCAGCCAGCGCTTGAGCGTCTTGGCGGTTACATGGGGCGCACGACCTTCTTCCGGCTTGATGAGCGGCATGCGCATGGTGATGATTTCTTTCTTCAGCTTCACCAGCATGCGTTTGTGCGACTGCTCTTCGGACAGGCTTTCTTTCACCTCCAAATCAGCCAGACGGGCATCGGCACGTACTTCGGCCAGGTATTCATCAATGTTCGCGCGGGTACCCGACAGGAACATATTGATCCCTTCCGGCGTCAACAGGATGGTGCCTTTGAGCGACAGGCGCGCGCATCGCTCCTGGTAGACCGGACGCATGGCCTCGGTATTGTCCAAGGTAATGAATTTATACGCGGCAATATTGACGAATTGTGAAGAGGTTTGCATGATGCGGGTCAAAGAAAATCCAAGGCGACATTATAAACTGGCTGGCCCTGGCTGGCCTTAATATGTCACCCAAAGCGCCGACGAGGCCGACGGCGAGGTACGCCGGCCACCTCTGGCATTGTGCCTCCCAGTAACGTCAATCGCTGAGCTACCCGAACCTGCACAAACGTCTTGATTGCTTCTCGGAATAGATCGGACTTGTCCATGGACGGATCAGCAACTGCAATCGCCTTGTTGAAAAGCTCGTCGTCGATCGTGACCGTTATTCTCATCGCAGTCTCCTGAATCCATATTGACGTAGTTGTGCGCCAAGACGAAGCGCAGCGGCTTGATCAAGGTGGCTTGGTGGACTAATATGGACTAAGTCCGACGAGGTCCCCTATGCAAAAAGTCAACATACATGATGCCAAGACGAATTTCTCGAAATTGGTCGACGCAGCGGCAAATGGTGAGGAGATTCTCATCGCCAAGGCGGGAAAGCCGGTTGCCCGACTGGTTCCCTTGGCGCCAGTTAAACCTGTCAGGCAGTTGGGTGGCCTCAAGGGGAAGATCGAGATTGCCGACGATTTCGACGCCCCACTTCCTGACGAAATACTAGATGCCTTCGAGGGAAAATAGTGCGCGTACTTCTGGACACGCACATTTTCCTTTGGGCGGTATCGGACCACTCAAGATTGACCGATGTCGCCCGTGGGCTGATTCAAGGGGCGGATGAAGTATTTGTCAGCAGTGCAAGTATTTGGGAGGTTTCGATCAAAGTCGCGGTAGGCAAGTTAAAGGTCGATGTGGCAGACCTTATCGCACAGATTGGGGGCGCGTGTTTCCTGGAATTGCCGGTTATGGCAAAGCATGCCAGGACGTTGAGCTCACTGCCTCCACTTCACAGAGATCCCTTCGACCGCATGTTAGTAGCACAGGCAATTTGCGAGCCACTTTATTTGCTAACGTCGGATCGCAAACTGGCGCAATACAGTGATTTGGTCAGGATCGTGTGAACGACGAGCGGCGTCACAAAACTGCCATTCGATTTGGCTGGCACGGTAAAATAGCCGGATGACTGCTCCGATCTTCACCCACCTCCGCGTCCACACCGAATACTCTATCGCCGACGGCCTGGTCCGCATCGACGACCTGATTGGCGCTGCTGCCAAAGACCAGCAAGCCGCACTGGCAGTGACCGACCTGGCCAACCTGTTCGGCATGGTCAAGTTCTACAAGGCGGCGCGTGGCAAGGGCATCAAGCCCGTGATCGGGGTGGACGCCTGGATCAGCAATGACGACCACCCGGACAAGCCTTTCCGCCTGCTGCTGCTGGCCAAAAACCGCATGGGCTACCTGCAGCTGTGCGAGCTGCTGTCCCAGGCCTGGCTGACTAACCAGAACCGCGGTCGTGCCGAGATCCGCCCCGAGTGGCTGGAGGCGCTGGCCACCAATACCTATGAGGTGATGCCCGGCGAAAGCGGCGCCAATGGCCTGATCGTGCTGTCCGGTGCCCATTTTGGCGACGTCGGCATGGCCATCGAAAACGGCAACCTGCCCGCCGCCCAGCGCGCGGCAGAACGCTGGGCGCGCATTTTCCCCGGCCACTTCTACATCGAGATCCAGCGCGCCGGCCAGGCCAACCAGGAAGCCCAGGTGCGCCACGCGGTGGCGCTGGCCGCCAAACTGGGCCTGCCCGTCGTTGCAACCCATCCGGTCCAGTTTATTGGCCAAGGCGATTTCATCGCCCATGAGGCGCGCACCTGTATCGCGGAAGGCGAAATGCTGGCCAACGCCAAGCGGGTCAAGCGCTTTAACGAGACCATGTGCTTCAAGTCGCAGGCCGAGATGGCCGAGCTGTTTGCCGACCTGCCTGGCGCGCTGGCCAATTCGGTGGAAATCGCCAAGCGCTGCAATGTGGTGCTCACGCTGGGCAAGCCCCAGCTGCCCAACTTCCCCACGCCGCCTGGCATGACGATTGACGAATTCCTCGTCGCCGAATCCAAGGCCGGCCTGGAAGTACGCCTTGCCCATTTGTACCCGGACCCGGCGGAGCGCGAAAAGCAGCGCCCCCGCTACGAAGAGCGCCTGAAGTTCGAAACCGATACGATCTGCAAGATGAAGTTCCCCGGCTACTTCCTGATCGTGGCCGAGTTCATCAAGTGGGGCAAAGAAAACGGTGTGCCGGTTGGCCCGGGCCGCGGCTCGGGTGCGGGCTCGCTGGTGGCATACTGCCTGCTCATTACCGACCTGGATCCGCTGAAGTACAACCTGCTGTTCGAGCGCTTCCTGAACCCGGAACGCGTATCGATGCCCGACTTTGACATCGACTTCTGCCAAGAGAACCGCGACAAGGTCATCCAGCACGTGAAGGACCTGTACGGCCGTGACGCCGTATCGCAGATTGCTACCTTCGGCACCATGGCGGCCAAGGGCGCCATCCGCGACGTGGGCCGCGTGCTCGACTACGGCTACAACTTCTGCGACGGTGTCTCCAAGCTGATTCCGTTCAAGCCCGGCAAGCCGGTATCGATTGCCGAGGCGATTGAAGAAGAACCGCTGCTTAAGGAACGCTACGAAAACGAAGAAGAGGTCAAGCAGGTACTGGAGCTGGCCCAGCAAGTGGAAGGCATTACCCGCAACATCGGCATGCACGCCGGTGGTGTGCTGATCGCGCCGGGCAAACTGACGGACTTCTGCCCCTTGTACACACAGGGCGGCGAGGGTGGTGTTGTTTCCCAATACGACAAAGACGACGTGGAAGCCGTCGGCCTCGTCAAGTTCGACTTCCTGGGCCTGACGACCCTGACCATCCTTGACCGCGCGGTCGGCTACATCAAGCAGCTCGACCCGGCCAATGCCGACTTTGCGCTGGAAAAGCTGCCGCTGAACGACAAAGCCTCGTATGAGCTGCTGACCAAGGCCAAGACGGTCGCCATCTTCCAGCTTGAATCGCGCGGCATGCAGGGCATGCTGAAAGACGCGCGCCCTGACCGCTTTGAAGACATCATTGCGCTGGTGGCGCTTTATCGCCCGGGCCCGATGGACCTGATTCCGGACTTCTGCAAACGTAAGCACGGCGAAAAGTTTGATTATCCCGATCCCCGTACGGAGGTGATCCTGTCCGAGACCTACGGCATCATGGTCTACCAGGAGCAGGTGATGCAGATGGCGCAGATCGTCGGCGGTTACTCGCTGGGCGGCGCGGACATGCTGCGCCGTGCAATGGGTAAGAAAAAAGCCGAAGAGATGGCCGAGCACCGCGAGATCTTCCGCAAAGGTGCTGCCGTTGGCGGGCTGTCGACTGAGAAGGCCGACGAGATCTTCGACTTGATGGAGAAGTTTGCAGGCTACGGCTTCAACAAGTCGCACGCGGCCGCTTACGCGCTGCTGTCCTACCATACGGCCTACCTCAAGGCTCACCATACTGCAGCGTTCATGGCGGCCAACATGTCCTTGGCCATGGACGATACGGAGAAGGTCAAGATTCTTGTCGAAGACAGTATCGATGTATGCGGCCTGACCATGCTGCCGCCCGATATCAACTACTCCAGCTACCGGTTCGTGCCGGAGGGCGAAGCGCCTTCGGTGACGGGCAAGCGCGTGACGAATATCCGTTACGGCCTGGGTGCTGTCAAAGGCTCGGGGCAGGGCGCCATTGAAGCGATCATCGCGGCGCGTGAGGCAGGCGGCCACTTCACCAGCCTGTTCGATTTCTGTAAGCGGGTTGACCGCAAACAGATCAACCGCCGCACCATTGAGTCGCTGATCCGCGCGGGTGCCATGGATTGCTTTGGCGTGGACCGTGCCGTGCTGCTGGCCTCCGTGGCCTTTGCGGTGGAATGCGCGGACCAGGAGCAGGCCAGCGCCAACCAGGTGAGCTTGTTTGGTGGTGATGACAGCGACCTGGTGGCGCCGCCGGAATACATCAAGGCGACCGCGTGGACGGACAAGCAAAAGCTGTCTGAAGAAAAGACGGCCCTGGGCTTCTACCTGTCTGGCCACATGTTTGACACTTACGCGACCGAAGCACGTCGCTTTGCGCGTACCAAGCTGTCGGACCTGGAGCCTTCGCGCGAACCGCGCATGCTGTGCGGCGTGATTACCGGCATCCGCACGCAGTTAACCCAGCGCGGCAAGATCCTGATCGTGTCGTTGGACGACAAGACGGCCATTGTGGAAGTGACCGTGTATAGCGAAGTGGCCGAGGCGAACAAGAATATCTTCAAGGAAGACGAATTCCTCGCTGTTGTGGGCAAGGTGTCGGAAGACCGGTTTACGGGTGGCTTGCGGATCACGGCGGAGAAGGTGTTCAGCCTGGCGTCGGCTCGCATTCAGTATGGCCACTATCTGAGCTTGTCGCTGCCGCCCGGCGTCCCGGCCAGCAAACTTGCCGACGTCTTGCAGCCGCACCGGCAGGCTGACGGCTTGCTGGTGGCGATGCGCCTCAAGCCGCAGGGCGTTGAGTGCACGATGCAGCTGGGCGAAGAGTGGAGGGTGGCGCCGTCCGAGGCCCTGCAATTGGCCCTCGAGCAGTCGCTCGGCGCCAAAGAAGTCGCCGTCGACTATTAATCCGGTGGGTAACGAGTTACCCACCGTTCTACAAAATCCAGCCACGTAGGGTGGGCACTTTGTGCCCACGCGTCTACATGTCGTGTTGGCCCAAACCCTTGGTGGACCGTACCGTGCCGTTTTCGGCCCGTTCCAGCACCACCTGGCGGTTGCTGGACTCCTGGTCGCGCTGGGCCTCTTTGTGCCACAAATGGAACACTTCCGTGGCAAAGGCACCGTCCTTGCGCAGCACGCCGCCATTAAACAGCCTTACCACCAGGTCCGAATCTTCGTGCCCCCAACCAGTGAAGCTCTCATCAAAACCATTGACCAGTTCCAGGTCGCTGCGCCAGACAGCCAGGTTGCAGCTCTTGATCCGCCGCCAGGAGAAGCGCTTGCGCTCCCGGCCGCGGTCCGGCCAGCGCACCATCAACTGCAGCACCTTATTGAGGTCGCCCCGCAGGCGCAGGCGCAGTTTGTCGCCCAGCCCCAGCCGGTTGGGATCGGCCTGGCCGGCCAGTACCTGCCCCGTATAGCCCTGGCTAAGCAGGATCCGGCTACCCGAGACCAGGTAGCCCCGCTTGGCCAGCTTCCTGTGCTGGGCCACAAAATCGGGCTGGGGAATGCAGTCCCCGTCCAAAAACACGATGTAGTCGCCATGTGCCGCCAAAGTGGCCCGGTTGCGGGCCATGGCCGCCCGGAAGCCGTCGTCCGGCTGCCACACGTGCCGGATGGGGACGGGTGCCCCTTGGGCCAGCCTTTCTATGCATTCCTTCGTGTTGTTCGTAGAGCCATCATCAGCGATAATGACCTCGAAATCTGTATCAGTTTGGGCAAAACAGGCCCGAATCACGGTTTCCAGGGCGTCTGGCCGGTTATACGTGGTGACGACGACGGAAATGCTGGGTGCCTGCTGCATGATCGATCAACCTGGATGGACAAGGCCACAAGAATATCGCATTAGAAGATGAATGAACAATAACCCGACACAAAAGATGGACCCCAAGCAGATCGCTGTCGGCGCGCTGGTCTTCATGTTCCCCTTCCTGAGCCTGATCACCAAATCGGGTGTCAGCATCATCAGTTTCCTGTTCGTGATCGCGTCCCTGCTGGTGTTGGGGCAGGCCCGTGCACTGCTGGGCCGCCACTGGCAGGACATCCGGCTGGTACTGCTCGCTTTCCTGTTGAACTTCCTGTTTGCCGTCCTGCTCCTGGTGATTCACGCCGGCGCTCATCTTGGCGGGCTGGAAAAACCGCTGCGCATGCTCACTGCCGTTTCGGCCCTGTTGCTGGTGTTGGCGACTAGGCCCAGCCGCAAATGGCTGTGGTGGGGCGTTGCCCTTGGCGCCCTGGCTGGCGCCGTCTTCGTCGGCTACCAGCGTTGGGCCGAAGACCTGGACCGCCCGGGCGGCCTGATTAATGCCATTACCTTTGGCGACCTGTCGCTTTGCCTGGGCCTGATCGGACTTGTCAGCGCCATCGACCTGCGCGGTACTGCGCTGCGCTGGTTGCCTGCTGTTGGCGCCATCGCCGGCTTTGTGGGCATGATCCTGACGGGCAGCCGCGGCGGCTGGGTGGCCTTCGCGTTTTCTGCCCTGGTGTTTGTCCGTTATAGCAGCGTGATCATGCGCGGCCGCCTGGTCGGCTTCCTGGTCGGCCTGACCTGCGTGCTGGCGGTCGGCGCTTACCTGATGCCGCAGTCGGAATTGCGCGAGCGGGCCAAGGAAGGCGTGGCCAATGTGACGACTTACTTCAATGGCGGCAGCTCCCACACCAACGTCGGTTTGCGATTGGAATTGTGGAAGGGCGCAGTCATCATGATCGAGGAGAACCCACTGCTGGGCCGTTCCACGAATGCCTACCAGGAGCGCCTGGAAGACATGGTGGCCAAGGGGCAGATCAACAAGGGCGTCATGCCCGTACAGCATGTGCACAACGATGCCCTGCATTCGATGGTCACTGGCGGCCTGGTCGGCTTGCTGGTCTGGGGCTTTACGCTGGTGGCACCATTCATTTTCTTTGCGCGCCGGCTGGTTGGGCATGGCGAGCTGCCAGGTGACCAGGTGGCCCTGTCTTTGGCGGGTCTGCTGGTGGTTGTCTGTTACTTTAGCTTTGGCCTGACGGAAGTGATCTTCTGGTCCGTCGTGGGTAGCCTGTTCTATGCGCTGATGATTTTCCTGTTGATGGGCTTTTGCCTGATTGCGAAAGGCGAAGATGCAAAATAAGTCCGTCGTGTCGCGCCTGCTGCGCGTCGTTAAGCCTTACCGGTTTCGCGCTATCCTGTCCCTGTTAGCCATGGCCGGCACGGCGGCCACCCAGCCGATGCTGACGCGTGCGCTCGAGCTCCTGCTCGACAACGGCTTTGGCGCGCACAAGGTCACCTTCAGTCTTTGGTTGATCCCTGCCATCCTGCTGTCGATCTTTATCCTGCGCGGCGTGTTCACTTTTTCGACGGCCTATTTGAACAACTGGGTCATGAGCCGTGTGCTCAATGACTTGCGCGGTATGGTCTTTGATCGACTGCTGCGCCTGCCGGTCGCACGCTTCCACGAAGAGTCGACGGGCAAGATCATCAACACCGTTATCGGCGACGTGCGCCAAGTGGTGGACATGATCAATTCCGTCTTCCTAGCTTTTGTACGCGATTCGCTGGCGGTCATCGGCTTGCTGATCGCGCTGCTCTGGCTGAACTGGAAGCTGACCCTGATCGCCATCGTCATCGTGCCCTTGACGGCGGTGATTGTGCGCACCACAACGGGCCGCCTGCGCCGCCTGAATCGCGAAAACCAACGCGTGACCGGCGAAATGACCCAGGTCGTTGAGGAAGCGGCCCGAGGCCACCAGGTGATCCGCGTGTTCTCTGGTGAACGTTACGAGCGCCGCCGCTTTGAGGCCCGTAGTGAGGCCCTGCTCGGCTTCTCGCAACGCATGACAGTCGCCCACGCCGCAACGGTGCCCGTGACCCAGATTGCGACGGCACTGGCGGTGTCCGTGGTGATCATCATGGCCATCAAGTCGGACATGAGCGTGGGTGAATTCACCAATTTCATCGCTATGATGTTGATGCTGCTGCAGCCGCTCAAGTCTCTCGTCGAAGTCAATGGCCCGATCCAGCGCGGCATGGCCGCCGCTGAAACCGTGTTTGAAATGATTGATGCGCCAGGTGAAGTCGACCATGGCATCCGCGAGCTTGGCCGCAGCAAAGGCAATTTGCGGCTGGAGCACGTCAGCTTCCGATACAGCGAGAATAACGGGCTGGCGCTGGAGAACATCAGCATTGATATCGCTCCGGGCCAGACAGTCGCCCTGGTTGGCATGTCCGGCGGCGGCAAATCGACCATCGTCAACTTGGTCACGCGCTTTTACGCGCCGAGCTGTGGCCGCCTGCTGCTCGACGGCGTGCCGTTTGAAGAGATCAAATTGGCCAGCCTGCGTGCCCAACTGGCGATGGTGAGCCAGAACGTGGTGCTGTTCGACGACACGCTGGGCGCCAATATTGCCTATGGTGTGGCGCAGCCTGACCCAGTGCGCCTTGACGCCGCCGTCAAAGCAGCGCACTTGACCGAAGTGGTGGCTGAGCTGCCAAATGGGCTGGACACGATGATCGGTGAAAACGGCATGCGCCTCTCAGGCGGCCAGCGCCAGCGCGTGGCGATTGCGCGGGCCATTTACAAAGACGCGCCAATCCTGATCCTAGACGAGGCGACATCGGCACTGGACAACGAATCCGAGCGCGCCGTGCAGGCTGCACTGGATACCCTGATGGCGGGCCGCACAACGCTGGTGATCGCCCACCGCCTGTCCACCATCGAGCGGGCGGACCGCATTGTGGTGCTCGACCACGGCATGATTGTGGAAGAGGGCCGCCATGAACAATTGCTCAACGCCGGCGGCGTGTATGCCAAGCTGCACCGCCTGCAGTTCGACAAGGAACCCGCATGAGCGCTGGCCGCACCCTCGTCATTTCACCGAACTGGATTGGCGACGCGGTCATGGCCCAACCCTTGGTCGCGATGTTGAAACGGCAGCATCCTGGCCGGCCGATCGATGTGCTGGCTCCACCTGCCGTCGCACCGGTGTGGAAAGCCGT
>JACXTT010001575.1_pt1 | contig 37681 bp, 34 predicted proteins | sample 9270951 | NCBI WGS metagenome assembly JACXTT01 (sample SAMN15532306, study PRJNA645909) | rock metagenome | isolation source: weathered quartz diorite | place: Puerto Rico | collected 2017-06-21
CGCCTCCGCGACCACTCCCTGGTTCGCCGCTAGACCCAGGCCTTTGATCGGGCCCAGCCCGTACAAAATCGTGGCGTCGTCTTTTACCGTGAAGGCATAGTCGCAGCTGTTGATATTGGGCGACAGAATTTTTAATCCCATCTCGCGGCATTCATCAATCAGCGTGACGACCTTGTCGGTGTGGTCCATGTCGGACGATAGCACCGCAGCCATGAACGCCGCGGGGTAATGGGCCTTGAGCCAGGCGGTCTGATAGGAGACCATCGCGTAGGCGACGGAGTGCGATTTGTTGAAGCCGTAATCGGCGAACTTCTCCATGAGGTCGAAGATCGCGACGGCCGTCTTCTCCGCCACGCCGCGCTGCTTTGCACCGCCGACAAATATCTCGCGCTGCTTGGCCATCTCCTCGGGTTTTTTCTTGCCCATCGCACGACGCAACAGATCCGCCGCACCCAGCGTATAGCCCGCCAGCACCTGCGCGATTTGCATCACCTGCTCCTGATACAGAATCACGCCGTAGGTCGGCTTGAGGATGGGGATGATGTCAGGGTGCGGGTAGTTCACCTTGGCTTTGCCGTGCTTGCGCACGATGTAATCCTCCACCATGCCGGATTGCAACGGCCCCGGACGGAACAGTGCGACCAGTGCGACGATGTCGTCGAAACAATCGGGCTGCAGACGTTTCACAAGGTCTTTCATGCCGCGCGATTCAAGCTGGAAGAGCGCTGTCGTGGAGCGCGATTTGAGCAGCTCGAAGGCCGCCTTGTCGTCCATCGGGATTTTGGTGATATCCAGCGCCTGTGACGTACCGGATGCGACATTGCCGCGGTTAATGGTCTGCACTGCGCGCTGGATGATGGTGAGCGTGCGCAAGCCGAGAAAGTCGAACTTGACCAGGCCGATCGCCTCCACATCGTCTTTATCAAACTGCGTAACCACGGCGGCCGAATCTTGTTCGCAGTAGAGTGGGGTGAAGTCGGTGAGCCGCGATGGAGCGATCACGACGCCGCTCGCGTTCTTGCCGGCGTTGCGGGTGAGACCCTCCAGGACGCGCGCCTGATCTATGAGGATGCGCACCTCCTCGTCTTGTTCATAGCGGGCACGCAATGCGGGTTCCTGCTGCAAGGCCTCGTCGAGGGTGATGCCGATATCGAAGGGGATCAGCTTGGCGATGGCGTCTACGAAACCGTAGGGTTGACCCAGCACCCGGCCCACGTCGCGCACCACTGCCTTGGCCGCCATGCTGCCGTAGGTGATGATCTGCGAGACACGCTCACGACCGTAGCGCTCTGCGACGTAGGCTATCACCTCGTCGCGCCGCTCCATGCAGAAGTCAATATCGAAATCGGGCAACGACACGCGCTCAGGGTTGAGGAAGCGCTCGAATAGTAGGCCGTAGCGCAACGGGTCCACACCGGTGATGCCCAGGGCGTAGGCAACCAGCGAGCCCGCCCCCGAACCGCGCCCTGGCCCGACCGGAATGTCCTGTTGTTGAGACCACTTCACAAAATCGGCCACAATCAAGAAATAACCCGCAAAGCCCATGCTCGCTATCACGTCAAGCTCCGTGGCGAGCCGCTGATAATACGCTGCGGCGTCGCCCGCCGCGGGCGGGTGAGTGCTGAGCCTGCGCTCCAAACCGAGCTGGGCCTGCTGACGCAGGTGTTCCACCAAATCCACTCCTTCGGGCAGCGGAAAGTCGGGAAGATAATTCTGCCCAAGGCGCAATTCGAGATTACAGCGCTCGGCAATCCGTATACTGTTCTCGATGGCCTCGGGAATGTCTGCGAACAGTTCGGCCATCTCCGCCGTGCTGCGCAGATATTGCTGCGCGCTGTACTGGCGCGGACGGCGCGGATCGGCGAGCAGCCGGCCTTCGTGTATGCACACGCGCACCTCGTGCGCCTCGTATTCGTCCGTTTTCAGAAAGCGTACGTCGTTGGTGGCGACGACCGGAGTATGCGTCGTCAGCGCCAGCTCGACGGCGGCATGAATATAGTCTTCCTCGCCGGCGCGGCCGCTGCGTTGCAGTTCCAGGTAAAAGCGGTTTGGAAACAGCGCCTGCCACGCCGCGAGCAGCGACTCGGCGAGTGCCGATTGCCGGCTGAGCAAGGCCTGTCCGATGTCGCCCATGCGGCCACCCGACAAGGCGATCAGCCCCTCACTGTTACCCGTAATCCAGTCTTTGTGTACGATGGGAATGCCGCGCTGCTGACCGTCGGTATAGCTGCGCGACACCAGGCGGGTCATATTACGGTAGCCGGCGTCGTTCTGGCAGAGCAGTATGAGACGATGTATTGGACTCGCCCCGGCCGAGGTCCCTACGCCCACGCCGTCTTGGATCCACAACTCTACGCCGATGATGGGCTTGACGCCGCGCGCCTGCGCGGCGCGGTAAAACTTCACCATCGCAAACAGGTTGCACTGATCGGTCACGGCCACGGCCGGCATACCGGCCTCTGCGGCCGCCTCGACCAGAGACTCGATACGCACGATGCCGTCCACCAGCGAATATTCGGTATGCAGGTGCAGGTGTACGAAGTGCGGTGAACCGGTAGGCATGTGACTATTTGAACCCAAAGCGTGACTAATTTGAAGAGCCCGGAGTCAGCCTCTCACGCACCGGCGAAAATGAGCGACGATGGATGGGCGTGACGCCCAGTTGTAACAAGGCCGCCAGATGTTCCGGGGTACAGTATCCCTTGTGCCGAGCCAAACCATAACCGGGATAGAGGTTATCCAATTCCAGCATGTGGCGGTCACGGGTTACCTTGGCGATGATCGAGGCGGCGCTGATGGCGGGGATCTTGGCGTCGCCGCCTATCACTGCCACCGTGGAGCACTCCAGCGGCGGACACTGATTGCCGTCCACCATTACGCATTGCGGCTTGCATCCCAGACCCGCCACCGCGCGCTGCATGGCGAGCAGACTGGCTTGCAGGATATTGAGCTGGTCAATCTCCTCTACGCTGGCGAACCCCAGCGCCCAGCTCAGCGCGCGCCGGCGTATCTGGCTGTCCAACTGTTCGCGCCGCAGCGGCGTCAACAGTTTAGAGTCGGCCAAGCCTCTGATCCGGCGGCCGGGATTAAGAATTACCGCGGCCGCCACCACCGGCCCTGCCAGCGGTCCCCGGCCTGCCTCATCCACCCCGGCGACCAAGCCCCCGCTGTCTTGCAGGCTCAACCCCAATTGGGCATTGTTCATCGCTTGGCCGCCACCACATCCAGCACCGCCTGCGCCGCCTGTTGACTGGCGTTCCTGCGCAATACGCGGTGGATGGCGGAGAAGTCCTGGCGTAGCTGTTGGATGTGTTGCGGATTATCCAATAAATCCAGCAAGGCCTGGCCGAGATTTTCGGCAGTCGCCTGATCCTGAATAAACTCCGGCACCAGTGCCCGTCCCGCCAGTAAATTGGGCAGAGCAAATCGATTGATGCGCAGCAGCGGTTTGGCAAGCTTGGCGGTAAGCCACGCTACCCGGTAGGCCACCACCATCGGCCGCTTCAGCAGCAACGCCTCCAGGGTCGCCGTGCCGGAAGCGATCAACGCGATATCGCTGGCCAGCAATGCCTCATGAGTTCGGCCGTCCAGCAGGGTCACGGGAAGATCGGGCGCATAGGCCGCCACTGCCTCCGAGAACAGCCGGCGCGTGGTTGAGTTGGCCTGCGGCGCAACAAACCATAACCCCGGACGTCGCTGCCGGCAGCCGTTCGCCGCCGCGACGAAACTCTGCGCCAGATGCTGCAGCTCGCTGGCGCGACTGCCGGGGAGCAATGCGATGACGGTGGCCTGCGCTGGAATACCCCACTGCTCACGTAACGCTATGCGCCGCGCGGGCGGCGGCTCCTCCAACGCTATGCTGTCGGCCAAGGGATGACCGACAAAGGTGACCGGGACGTGATAGTCCGGATGCGAGGCGTAGAAATCCGCCTCGAAGGGCAGCAGAGTGAGCATGCGATCCACCGAGCGCGCTATTTTCCTGATGCGATACTGCCGCCAGGCCCACACCGAGGGGCTGACATAGTGCACGGTGGGAATCCCGGCCTGCTTCAGTTTGCTCTCCAGGCCAAGATTGAAATCCGGCGCGTCTATGCCGATGAACACATCGGGCGGCTCCGCAATAAAATAACGGATGAGCTGTTTGCGCATGGCGCGCAATTCGCGGTAGTGGCTCAACACCTCCACCAGCCCCATCACCGCGAGTTTCTCTGCGGGGAATAACGCGCTACAGCCTTGTTCCACCATACCCGGCCCCGCCACGCCCTCGACTTTGAGATCCGGCACCCGTTCCCGCAGCGCCTTTATCAAACTCGCCCCCAGCAGATCGCCGGAGGCCTCGCCGGCCACCATGCCGATACGCATGGAGCTAGCGGACAATCCCGCGCGTTGAGGTTTTCAGGAACTGGATCAGCTCGTTCACCTCGGGGCAGTCTTGCGCTAGCACCTCGAGTTGCTCCACGGCCTGCCCTACGGTCAGACCGGACCGGTAGATGATTTTGTAAGCCTCGCGCAGGCTACGTAATACCTCGGGGCGAAAACCGCGCCGTTTCAACCCTTCGCTGTTGATCCCGTGCGGTTGGGCCGAGTGGCCGCCCGCCACCGTCACGTAAGGCGGCACGTCCTTGGAAATACCGCTGCCGAACCCGCAAAAGCTGTGCGCGCCCAGACTGCAAAATTGGTGCACCAGGGTGAATCCGCCCAGGATGGCGTAATCGCCGACCGCCACATGACCGGCCAGCGAGACACCATTGGCGAGAATGGTCTGGTTGCCGATCAGGCAATCGTGAGCGATGTGCACATAGGCCATGATCCAGTTGTCATCGCCGATACGGGTTACACCGCCACCCTGCACGGTGCCGCGGTTGAAGGTGCAATATTCACGGATGACATTGCGATCGCCGATCTCCAGGGTGGTGCGCTCGCCTGCGTACTTTTTATCCTGTGGCGCGTCACCGAGCGAAGCGAATTGATAGATCTTGTTGTCGGCGCCGATACGGGTGGGACCGTTAATCACGACGTGCGGACCGATCCGGGTGCCGTCGCCGATCTCCACTTCCGTGGCGATGATCGAGTAGGGACCTACCGTGACCCGCTCCCCCAGCTTGGCATCGGGGGCGATGATCGCACGCGGGTCAATCAAGCCTTGATTTCCTTCTGGGTGCACATCAATTCGGCCTCGGCGACCACCTTGCCGCTCACCTTGGCGATACCCGAGAACTGCGCCAACCCACGTAGCTTGCGCTTCAGCTCGACCTCCAGAATCAGTTGATCGCCGGGCTCCACCGGTTGCTTGAAACGCGCCTTGTCTATCCCCACCAGGTAAAACAACAGCTGCTCGTTGGAGCGGGCCTCCTGACTGCGGAAACCCAATAAGCCGGTGGCCTGCGCCAAGGCCTCCAGTATCATCACACCGGGCATCACCGGCCGGTGCGGAAAATGGCCTTGGAAAAAGGGCTCATTGATGGTCACGTTCTTGAGGGCGCTGAGTGATTTCCCCGCGGTGCACTGCAGCACGCGGTCAATCAGCAAGAACGGGTATCGGTGGGGCAGGTGCTTGAGCACCTCGTGGATATCCATCTGATTCACGTGCGTCTCCATGAGGTTTTACCAAGTGTTGTAGTTATACGTTATGTTCAAGAGGCCCGCTCATCGCCGCCCTGCTCCAGGACCTTGAGCCGGCGCATGATGTCTTCCAACTGCCGGAGGCGCACCACATTCTTTTTCCAGACAGCGTTGGGTTCCACGGGGATGCCGGAGGAATACACGCCGGGTTGCAAGATAGTTTTAGTCACCATGGTCATACCGGTGATATGCACATCATCGGCGATCTCGATGTGGCCGTTGATGCCCGCCCCGCCGCCTATGGTGCAGCGCTTGCCAATGGTGACGCTGCCGGCAATTCCGACGCAGGCAGCGATCGCGGTATGGGCGCCGATCCGCACATTGTGCGCCACCTGGATTTGATTATCGAGCTTTACGCCTTCCTCTATCACTGTGTCGTCGAGCGCGCCCCGGTCTATCGTAGTGTTGGCGCCGATCTCCACGTCGTCGCCGATCCGCACCCGCCCCAACTGGGGAATCTTCACCCAGACGCCGTTGTCATTGGCGAGCCCGAAACCGTCACTGCCTATCACGGCACCCGCATGTATCAACACGCGCCGTCCGATTTGGCTACCGGGATAAAGAGTGATCTGCGCAAGCAACATGCTGTCCTCGGCAATCCTGGAATTGCGTCCGATCGTACAGCCCGGCCCGATGTTTGCGTGCGCGCCGATCTCGACGCCCTCTTCAACCACACACAAGGGGCCGATCCAGGCGCTGGGATGAATACGGCTGGCGGGACTGACCACCGCGGCCGGGTGTATGCCCTGTTGGCGGGGAGCGGGATTCAGCAGTGCCGCGATACGCGCATAGGCGACGGAGGGATTGTTCACCACCAGCGCCGCGACCGGACAGATCTCCGCATCATTAGCCGTAACTATGACCGCCGTGGCCCGCGTGGCGGCCAGTTGTTTGCGGTAGCGGGGCTGCGCGAGAAAACTGATGTCGCCGGATTGCGCGCTTCGCAGCGACGCTACCCGGGTGATCGACGCGTCCGGATCGCCCTTAAGTTGACCACCGACCCGTTGTGCAAGTTGCCCGAGCGTCCAAGCTGTCTCGGCGCACATACCTGCCTTATTCTTTCTTCGGCGCGGCGGGTTCGGCACCTTTCGCGCCCTTGAGCGCCTCCAGCACCTTGTCCGTAATATCCACGCGGTCGCTGGCATAGAGGGTGCCGTCGCCCACGATAAGATCGTAACTTTCTTTCTTGGCCAGCGATACGATGGTGTCAGCCACCAGTTTCTGCAACTTTGCGAACTCTTCGTTGCGACGGATATTGAAATCCTCGCGGAATTCATCCTGGGAACGTTTGAGGTCGCGCCGTTGCGAGAGGATCTCGCGCTCCGCCTTGGCGCGCTCCGCTTCGCTAATCACCGCTCCGTCCTTGGCCAGCTTGTCTTCCAGGACCTTCAATTGCTTTTGAGACTCCCCCAGACCTTTATCTCGCGGCGCGAATTCCTTTTCCAGTTTGCTGCGCGCCGCCTCGGCCTGAGGCGCCTCTTCCGCTATCTTGGCGACATTCACGAATCCAAGTTTCAACTCCTGCGCGGAGGCAACCGACGATACCCAAAATAAGGCCGTGCACAGCGTGTAAAAAATGTTTCTCAAGCGTGTTCTCCTGGTCTAAAAGGCGGTGCCGATGGTAAATTGAAAGTTCTGCACATTATCGTTGTCTTTTTTGTTGATAGGTTGAGCGAGACTGAAGCTCAGCGGGCCTAGCGGGGAAACCCAGAGTACCGCCACACCGGCCGAATAGCGCAACAGGCCGGCGTCGAAGTCTTCATTGGTGCCATACACATTGCCTATATCCACGAAGGTACTGAGCCGCGCGGTCTTGCTGTCCTTCAAAAACGGCAAGGGGAATAACATCTCCACATTTCCCACCAGGCGCAGATTACCCCCCAGCGGCCTGCCGGTCGAGGCCTTGGGCCCTAAGGTGTTATCCTTGAACCCTCTTACCGAGCGGCTGCCACCGGCCAGAAAGTTTTCAAAGAAGGGCAGCTGCGTGGTGCCACCGTAACTGTCTCCATAACCGAGCTCGCCGTTCAGGGACAATACCCAGTCTTTGATCAGCGGGAACAATCGCAACTGACGATAGTTCACCTTGTAATACTCCAAACCTCCGCCCGGCAAGGCGGCGTCCAACGTCAGGTTTTGATAGGCGCCCTCATCGGAGAGAATAGCTCGATTGCGGGTATCGTGCGACCAGCCGGAGGTGAGTTTGATTGTATCAAATTTGCGTCCGTTTGCATCCAAAAACGCAATGTACTCAGTGGGAGTGTTCTCGGTCGTCTTGATGTGGCTGTTTTCATAACCCAGACCCACCCTGAAGGTATCGAACTCGTTAAGAGGGATGCCGAAATTGACAAATCCGCCTTTGACATCGGAAAGATAATTCGCCACGTTGGCGTTACCGGCGTCGGTGCTGCGCGAGAACAAACTGAAGCCCCGGCTGACGCCGTCCACCGTGTAGTAAGGATTGGTATAGGCAAAACTGTAAATCGTATTGATATTACTGTTATTGAATGCAATATTGACGTGATTGCCGCTGCCGAGAAAATTTTCCTGGTTGACGCTGGTATTGAAAATAATTCCCTGGGTCTGTGAATAGCCGACTCCCGCCAGGAAGTTGCCTGACGGTTTCTCCACCACCTTGAAATTAACGTCAACCTGATCCGGGGTGCCGGGCACCGCAGGGGTCTCAACGCTAACCTCATCGAAATAACCCAGTTTTTCCAGACGCGCCTTGGAACGCTTGATGTTTTCAGTGGACGCCCAGGCGCCCTCCAGTTGCCGCATCTCGCGGCGCAGCACCTCGTCGCGGGTCTTGGTGTTGCCGGCCATGTTGATACGCCGCACATAGGCACGCTTGCCCGGATCTATGAAAAAAGTGAGCGCGACCTGCTTGCTTTCCTGATCTATCTCCGGGATGGTGTTGACGTTGGCAAAGGCATAACCGTCTTGGCCCAGCCTTTCGCCGATCTTGGCGCTGGTCTCGGTGGCCGCCTTGCGTGAGAAGATCGAACCGGTCTGAACGCTGATGAGCTTAGTCAACTCTTCTTGAGGCACAACCAGGTCTCCGGCCAGCTTCACCTCCTTGACCGTATACTTCTCGCCCTCGGTGATATTGACGGTAATGTAGATGTCTTTCTTGTCCGGCGTGATGGAGACCTGGGTGGAATCAATATTGAAATTCAGATAGCCGCGGTCCAGATAAAAGGAACGCAGCGACTCCAGATCGGCGGTCAGCTTCTGCTTGGAATACTGATCGGTGTCGGTATAAAACGAGAGCCAGGTGGGGCCGCCCAACTGAAACGCGCCGAGCAGATCTTCCTTATCGAAGGCCTTGTTGCCGATGATGTTGATCTCGCGGATTCTGGCCGCGCGGCCTTCGGATATGTCTATCGTGACCGCCACCCGGTTGCGCTCTAGCGGCGTCACCGTTGGGCTGATCTTGACGCCGTATTTGCCGCGGCTGAAATATTGGCGATTCAGCTCTTGCTCCACCTTGTCGAGCAGCGAGCGGTCAAATACCTGGCCCTCGGCCATGCCTTGCTCCTTAAGGGCCTTTAACAGCGTGTCCGTCTCAATGTCCTTGTTGCCGGAGATCTTGATGCTGGCGACGGCCGGCCGCTCGGTGACGTAAATGACCAGCACGTCGCCCTCGCGCTCCAGACGCACGTCCTTGAAAAATCCGGTCTTGAACAATGCGCGGATCGCCTCAGCGGAACGGGCTTCGTCCAACGTCTCACCGACCTTGATGGGCAAATAATTGAACACCGTCCCCGCCGAAATGCGTTGCAGACCCTCGAGGCGGATGTCCTTCACCACAAAAGGCTCCGCCGCCCAGGCGCGCGCGATCAGCAAAATGGATAGCAGCACTGCTTGCAGCAAAATTTTCATTGGGCGCCCGATATTTTTGTGCGTAGTTAAGGAAACTCTGATTTATTCAGAGTTTCCGTGCGATGCAGGATGCATCGCCATTTTTCAAATACGGTCGCTCTCGGCATCCAGCCTAGCGCGACATTAGCACATCCTTGTGCGTTACAAGTATTTGAAAAATGAAGAAAAGCACCATAATTAATCTTATGGCCGCATTTTTGCTTTTCGTGCTCTGATAATTCCATGGATGGAATTATTCAGAGCTTCCTTAAAGGTCTGCTCAGCCGAACAACCGCGTCAAATCGTTGTAGAAGGCCAGCACGGTAAGCCCCAGCAGGAGAGCGATACCTATTCGCTGCCCCAATTGTTCTATCCTGGCGGGGACGGGCCGGCCGCTGACGGCTTCAATAAGATAATACATCAGATGGCCGCCATCCAATACCGGGACGGGTAACAAATTGAGCACCCCCAGACTGACGCTGACGAAAGCCAGAAAGCGCAGAAAGGACGCCAGGCCGTCTTGCGCGGAGTAACCCGCGTATTGAGCGATACTGAGGGGCCCGCTGAGATTTTCCAGAGCAGCCTGGCCGACCACCATTTTGCCGAGCACGCGCAGGGTGAGCGCGCTCATCTCCCAGGTCTTAGCAGCTGCCTGCAGCAGGGCTTCGGCGGGGCTGTAGCGCACCACGGCGCGCAGCGCCGCCGGAATTTCAGTCGGCGCTTCGGGCGCCGCGCCGATACGCCCTACGACGCCGGTTTGGGCCTTCACGGCCACGGGCTTCACCTCTAAAGTGAGCGGCGCACCGGCACGCTCGATCTGCACCGTGATCACCTGATTGGGACGTTTGCGGACCACATCCACCCAATCGTCCCATATCCGGATCGCCGCGCCATCGGCGGTGAGGATTTTATCCCCCTTGGCAAATCCGGCCGCCGCCGCCGCGCCGCCCTTCTCCACCTCGCCGATCAGCGCTGGGAGCACGGGCCGCACCGGCCTGATACCCAGATTTTCAAGCAGATCGCCGCGGTCCAAGCCCTGCGGAGCAGCTCTGAGATCAAGGGTGCGCAGGCGTTTGCGAGCATCCTGATCGCGGACCTCGAGCGCAATCTCTCCCTTGTCATACACCTTGTCCAGCATTACCAGCAACACCGCTTCCCAGGTGGGGGTTTGCTTGCCGTCTACGCTTACGATCTCATCGTTGCCCCGTACGCCCGCCTGCGCCGCGATGGAGGCGGGCCGGATCTCGCCGACGACCGGCTTCACCCCCTCGACGCCGATAGTAAACATAAGCCAATAGGCCAGGATGGCGAATAAAAAGTTGAACAGCGGACCGGCGGCTACGATGGCGGCGCGGCGTCCGGTACTCTTGCGGTTAAAGGCGCGCGCGAGTTCTTCGGGTTTGACCTCCCCCTCGCGTTCATCGAGCATCTTGACGTAACCGCCGAGTGGCAGTGCCGCAACCACGTATTCGGTTTGATCGGGCCCGGCGAGACGCCGCCACAAGGGCCGCCCGAAACCGATCGAGAAGCGCAGCACCTTGACCCCCAGACGGCGCGCGAACCAGTAATGCCCGAACTCGTGGATGGTGATTAAAATCCCCAAGGTGACCACAAAGGCGGCCGCTGAAATCAGCACGCTATTCATGCCCTGCCCCCGTGCCGGACTGCCGGGACCACAGGTCGCCTCTTGGAACCGATCACAGCGGCGTGACTCATGGCGGCGATACGCGCCGCGTTGTCATCTTGCAGAATGATTTCAAGCGAAGCGGCCTGACGCGGCGGCATGGCCTCGAGGGTCGCCTCGATGACCGGGGCTATGCCGGTAAACGGCAGACGTCCTTCCAGAAAGGCCTGCACCGCGACCTCGTTGGCGGCATTGAGTATGGCGGTGGCGGTGCCGCCGCAGCGCAGCGCCTCCAGGGCCAGACGCAAACAGGGAAAGCGCGCCGGGTCCACCGCCGCAAACTCCAGACGGCTCACCTCCATAAGATTCAGGGGCGCTGCATCCGAAGCGATACGATCCGGCCAAGCCAGGGCGTGGGCGATGGGCGTGCGCATGTCCGGGCTGCCCAACTGCGCTAGCACCGAACCGTCCAAATACTCGACCATCGAGTGAACCACACTCTGCGGATGCATCAGCACCTCGATCTGCTCGGGTCTGGCGTTAAACAGCCAGCTGGCCTCGATCACCTCCAGGCCCTTGTTCATCATGGTGGCGGAATCCACCGAGATCTTGCGGCCCATCACCCAGTTGGGATGGGCGCAGGCCTGGTCGGGCGTGACGCGCTCCAGCTCGCCCAGCGGCAGGGTGCGAAACGGCCCGCCCGAAGCGGTCAACAAAATGCGCCGCACCCCAGCCTGTTCGAGACTTTGTTTGGCGTGGGCGGGGAGACACTGAAAGATGGCGTTGTGTTCACTGTCTATGGGGATCAATTCGGCCCGGCAGGCACGCATCTCGTCCATGAACAGCCGCCCCGTCATCACCAGCGCCTCTTTGTTGGCGAGCAGCACGCGCTTGCCCGCGCGCAGCGCCGCAAGCGTGGGCAACAGCCCGGCGGCGCCGACGATGGCCGCCATCACGTATGCGGTTTGGGGAAGCGCGGCAATGGTCTCGAGGCCCGCCACGTTTGCGAGCACCTTGGTCTCGGCATGCGCCGCGCGCAGCCGCCGCTCGAGCAGCGCAGCCGCATCCTCATCGGCAAGCACCGCGTAGTCGGGGCGCGCGGCGAGACACTGCTCGTACAAACGATCCACATCGTTATGCGCGCCCAACGCAACCACCCGATAGCGATCGGGATGGCGCGCCAGCACATCCAGGGTGTTCACGCCGATAGAACCGGTGGAGCCTAGAACGGTTACGCCTATCATGCGCGCTGAACCAGCAGCACCAGTCCCAGCAGAAACACCGGGGCGGCGGCGCTAAGACTGTCTATGCGGTCGAGGATGCCGCCATGCCCAGGCAACAGATGGCCGCTATCCTTAACCCCCGCGTGACGTTTGAACATGCTTTTGAACAAATCCCCGACGATCGATACGAGCAAGGTCAGCAGGCACAACAGCACGAACAACCAAGGCCGAATCTGTGGCGCCAGCCACGGCTGAACCGCCAGTGCGTAGCTCGCCACCGCGAGCAGAGCGCCATAAACACCTTCCCAGGTCTTGCCAGGGCTGATCTCCGGCGCGAGTTTGGTGTTGCCCCAACGCCGGCCCGCGAAATACGCTGCACTGTCACCCAGCCAGATAAAGGTGAGCAGGAATAACACCATAAACGGTGTCATCATATCACGCATCGTCAGCAATGCGGCCCAGGGAGGCACCAGGACAAACAGTCCCAACAACGCGGCTACAGGCGTTGCCGACCAGAGGGGTCTGCCGAGCGGAAAAGCGATCACCCATAGCGCGGCCAGCAACCAGCCCAGCAAGGTGGGCCATAAAATCCACATCACGGGGAGATACTGCACACCAAACAGAACCCCCAGCAGCAGGCCGACATATCCGGATCTTAACGGCGTACCCCACTTCAACAGTCCGGCCCATTCCCAGGCCGCGAGCGCCACCACCAGGGCCAGCGTCAGGGCAAAATAGGCATGCGACAGGGTCAGAATACCCAGGACAACCAGCGGGATGAGAATGGCGGCGGTAATCAGCCGTTGCTTAAGCATTGTGATTTTGCTGCGCGATTTGATCGCCGGTGTGGCCAAAACGGCGCTCACGGCTGGCATAGGCAGCCAAGGCTTGTTCCAAATCGGGAACATCAAAATCGGGCCACAAGGTATCCGTAAAATACAGCTCGGTGTAGGCAAGCTGCCACAACAGGAAGTTGCTGATGCGCTGTTCCCCCGCGGTACGGATAAACAGATCGGGTTCGGGCAAATCATGCAGCGCCATACACGAGCCCAATACCTCCGCGGTCACCTGTTCGGCACGCAATTGAGCGTGCTCTATCCGGTAGCCGATCTGCCGCGCCGCCTGAGTGATGTCCCAGCGGCCGCCGTAATTGGCGGCGATGACGAGACAGAGGCCGGTGTTGGCCTGAGTCAGCTGTTCCGCCGCTTCCATTTGTTGTTGCAGCTTCGCCTCAAAGGCGCTGCGCTCGCCGATGATACGCACCCGGATATTATTTTTATGCAGATCCCCCACCTCGCTCTGCAAGGCCTTGAGAAACAACTCCATCAACAGGCTGACTTCCTGTTCGGGACGGCGCCAGTTTTCGCTGCTAAAGGCAAACAGGGTGAGCGCCTCGATGCCGCGTTCGGCGCAGGCCCGCACCGTCCTGCGCACCGCCTCCTGGCCCGCCCGATGCCCGGCGATGCGCGGCAACCTGCGCTGCTTCGCCCAGCGCCCGTTGCCGTCCATGACGATGGCGATGTGTTTAGGTAACATCAAGATATATATAAGGGCAAAGAGGGAAAGCAGTAAATTAAGTTCCTAATTACTCAGGAGTCACAAAGCAAGACTACAATGGTTATGGTGTGAGCCTGAGTAAATATCCTGTTTTACCTACCCCCACCCTGTCCCCTTTTGCGCTGTGCTATCCTTGCTCTGCGCAAAAGTCCAGCCAGGCCATCCTGGCCTAGCGTTCGGCCGCTACGCGGCCTCACCCCTACATAGGGAGCGGGGACATAGCGGGAAGTGTAGCCATACTTATTGACCTATGAGTAACCCCTTTGCCCTTTTCCCCACCGTCATCATACCTCCATCAACTCCTTCTCCTTGACCTCCAACAGTTTGTCTGTTTCGGCGATGTATTTGTCGGTGAGTTTTTGAATTTCGTCTTGGGCGCGGCGTTCTTCATCCTCGGAGATTTTTTTGTCCTTGAGCAGCGCCTTGAGTTCGTTGTTGGCGTCGCGGCGGACGTTGCGAATGGCGACCCGCCCGTGCTCGGTCTCGGCGCGCACCACCTTAATCATGTCGCGGCGACGCTCTTCGGTCAGCGGCGGTAGCGGCACGCGGATGACCGCGCCGGAGGTCGTCGGGTTGAGTCCGAGATCCGACGTGAGTATCGCCTTCTCGATCGGCTGGACCATATTTTTATCCCACGGCGTGACGATCAGCGTGCGCGCATCGGAAGCCGTGATATTCGCCGCCTGGCTGAGCGGCACCTGGTTTCCGTAATACTCTACGGTGACGTGCTCGAGCAGGCTGGGGTGGGCGCGGCCGGTGCGTAGTTTGGTGAGCTCAGACTTGAGTGAGTCCAGGCTTTTTTGCATGCGCGCGGTGGCGTTTTTCTTGATGTCGTTAATCATGCGGCCTCCTAAAACCCGTTACAAGTTACAAGATAAAAGCCAAATTTAACCTTTTCTTGTAACGTGTTACTTGCAACTTGTTACTTATTGCTAACCAGCGTACCTTCGTCCTCGCCCATCACCACCCGCTTCAATGCGCCGGCTTTGTTCATGTTAAATACGCGCAAGGGAAGTTTGTAGTCGCGACACAGGGTCATCGCCGCGACATCCATGACCATGAGCTTGCGCTCCAGGACTTGATCGTAGGTCAGGCGCGGATAGTAGACCGCGTCGGCGTGCTTCATCGGGTCGGCCGAATAGACGCCGTCCACCTTGGTGGCCTTGATGACCAGTTGCACGTGCAATTCGATGCCGCGCAGGCTGGCGGCCGAATCGGTGGTGAAGAAGGGATTGCCGGTGCCGGCCGCGAGTATCACCAGGCGGCCTTGTTCGAGGTGGCGCAAGGCGCGCCTGACGGCGTAATCCTCGCACACCTGACGCATCTTGATCGCGGACATCACCCGCACCTCGACACCGAGCCGCTCCATCGCATCCTGCATGGCGAGGGCGTTCATGACCGTGGCGAGCATGCCCATCTGATCGGCGGTAACGCGATCCAGGCCGCTAGCCGCCAGACCCGCCCCGCGAAAGATGTTGCCGCCGCCGATCACCACGGCCACCTGCACGCCCATCGTTAGCAGCTCGCGGATCTCGCCCGCCACGCGGCCGATCACGGCGGGATCTATGCCGTAGTCTTCCGCCCCCATCAACGCCTCGCCGCTCAGCTTCAGCAATATACGTCGGTAGGCGGGGGTGACGCTGTTATTTGCGGGGGTCATGTATTTACGATTTTAGCTAAACACGAAGAGCAAAGCGTCATGGCGTCGAGTTTTTATATATTCAATCGCGTTATTAACTTTTGCGCACCTGGGCCATCACTTCTTCAGCGAAATTCTCGGTCTTCTTTTCGATGCCTTCCCCGACCTCGAAACGCTGGAAGCGCAGGACCTTGGCGTTGCGCTCCTGCAGCAGCTTCTCCACCGTGATGTCGGGATTCTTGACGAACGGCTGACCCAACAGGGCCACCTCGGCCAAAAATTTTTTGACGCGCCCCTCGACCATCTTTTCGATGATCGCGGCGGGCTTGCCGCTCTCCGTGGCCTGGGCGGCAAAAATCTCCTTTTCCTTAGCGACCAGTTTGGCCGGGACATCGGCGCCGGCCACACACACCGGTTTGTTGGCCGCGACATGCATGGCGATGTCTTTGGTGAGCGCGGCGTCACCGCCTTGCAGTTCCACCAGCACGCCGATGCGGCTGCCAGGGTGCAAATAGGCGCCCAACACACCCTGGGTCTCGTAACGGACAAAACGGCGCACGTTTATGTTTTCGCCGATCTTGGCGACCAGATTCTGGCGCGCGCTATTCACGCTGACCGGGTCAGCGGCCTTGAGCGGCATCTCCAGCAGTGACTCCAGATCCTTGGGCTTGCCCGCTAAGATTCGCTGGATGACGGCGGTGACAAAGCTGTTGAAGTCATCGCCTTTGGCCACAAAATCGGTCTCGCAATTAATCTCAACCATCGCCGCCTGTTTGCCGTCGGCCGAGGACTGAATGACCACCACCCCTTCCGCGGCTATCCGCCCGGCCTTTTTGTCAGCCTTGGCAAGACCCGCCTTGCGCATCGCATCGGCCGCGGCGTTAATATCGCCGTTGGCCTCGACCAGGGCTTTCTTGCACTCCATCATGCCCGAGCCGGTCCTCTCGCGCAGTTCTTTAACCAGCGCCGCTGTAATCTCCATGATGATCTCTCTGGGTCTTATTTTGCCGAACCGGTTTTAGGTTTGGCTTTGGTGGTGGTTGCCGTCTTGGGCTTTGCGGCGCTTCTGGGTTTGGGGGCAGCGGCGCGCTTCTTGGGCGCCGCTTCGGTCTCTGCCTTGGTTGTTTCAGGTTTGGCGGTGCGGCGGCCCTCGCCCCTGACCGTGGTCTTGGTGACCTTTTTAGCCGGCCTTTCGACAGTCACCGCGCCAGTCTCGCTCAGCTCCACAAATTCATCGGGGGAACCGGCCATCTGGGCGACGGAACCGCGGCCCTCGATTACCGCATCCGCGGCGCCTTGGGCATAGAGTTGAATGGCGCGGATGGCGTCGTCGTTGCCGGGGATGACATAGTCCACACCCTCCGGCCGGTTATTGGTATCCACTACGCCCACCACGGGTATCCCCAGTTTGGCAGCTTCGCTGACGGCGATATTTTCATAGCCCACGTCAATGACGAACAGCGCATCGGGGAGACCGGCCATATCCTTGATGCCCGCTAGGCTGCGATTCAGTTTGGCCAGTTCGCGTTGCAGCATCAGGCCTTCTTTTTTGCTCATGCGTTCGAGACTACCGTCTTGCCCCATCGTCTCCAGCTCCTTGAGCCGCTTGATGGACTGCCGGACGGTTTTGAAATTGGTGAGCATGCCACCCAGCCAGCGGTGATTGACGTAAGGCATGCCGCAGCGCTTGGCCTCTTGCTCGATGATCTCCTGGGCGGCGCGCTTGGTGGCCACGAACAGGATGGTGCCGCGATTGGCCGCCAGGCTACCGATAAAATTCATCGCATCGCCGTACAGCGGCAGGGTCTTTTCGAGATTGATGATATGGATCTTGTTACGCTGCCCGAAGATAAAAGGCGCCATCTTGGGATTCCAGTAACGGGTCTGGTGGCCGAAGTGCACGCCGGCCTCCAGCATTTGACGCATGGATACGCTTGCCATCTTGAACTCCTAATGTAGGGTTGATCCTCCATACACTGTCAACCCGGCGCCAAAATCTGCGATTTCTGCGCTGGGTATATACCCAACCCGCCGTTGAACGGACAGGCACCCGGATATATCTAATAGGCGTATGTGTGTATTCTAGGGCTGTGTATGCCCCTAGTAGCCGCGCATTATATCCAAATGCGCCTTACAGGACAATCGTCAGAGCACCCCAACAAGCTTAAAATAGAATGTTTTATAAGGCCCCTATGAGCGTAACCATCAAAACACCGGAAGAAGTCCTGAAGATGCGGGTTGCGGGACGCCTCGCAGGCGACGTGTTGCACATGATCCGGCCCCATGTAAAACCCGGCGTCAGCACCGGTGAACTCGACCGCATCTGCCACGACTATATCGTCAACGTGCAGCAGGCCGTGCCCGCCCCGCTTAATTACCGCGGCTTTCCGAAGTCCATCTGCACCTCGGTCAATCACCAGGTGTGCCACGGTATCCCGGGCGACAAGGTGCTCAAGGAAGGCGATATTTTGAACATTGACGTCACCGTTATCAAGGACGGTTACCACGGTGACACCAGCAAGATGTTCTTTGTCGGCGAACCCTCGGTGATCGCCAAGCGCGTATCGCGTATCAGCTACGAATCCATGCGCATCGGCATAGAAATGGTGAAGCCGGGAATCAGGCTGGGCGATATCGGCGCGGCCATTCAACGTCACGCCGAGACGAATAATTGCTCAGTGGTGCGTGAATATTGCGGTCACGGCATCGGCCGGGTGTTTCACGAGGAGCCGCAAGTGCTGCATTACGGTACGGCCGGCACCGGCATGACGCTGGAACCCGGCATGACCTTCACCATCGAACCCATGATTAACGCCGGCAAACGCCACGTCAAGCTGCTGCCCGACCAGTGGACCGTGGTCACCAAGGATCATAGTCTGTCGGCGCAATGGGAACACACGGTGCTGGTCACGGATGACGGCTTTGAAGTACTTACGCAACGCCCCGGCGACGACATATAGGTATCTCTAAAAATGCTTCTTTTAATCCAACCCTGTGCTGTGCAGGGAAGCACGAATGTCGCGGGCGCAGGACGCGCAGGAGCGACCGTTGCAGCTTGTCTCCGCTGCTCACATACTATCGTGTGTGCTGTGCTGTACAGGGATGCACGAATGTCGCGGGCGCAGGATGCGTGGGGGCGATCGCCGCTCAACTGCGCTGCGCCTTTTCTTGAATCAAAATCCATCATTTTTAGAGATACCTTTTAGTCACTACATGTCGCTCACCCTACTCGATCGGACTCAGGCCGGTGACACGGTCAAGGCGTTGCGGGTATCTCTAAGAGAGGCCGATCAAGCGCTGCGGCAACGCTTTCTGGACGGCGCGCCTGTCCGTGAGTTGTTGCACGAACGCTCGCGCTTTATTGACCAACTGTTAATCGAGATGTGGGGCAAGGCGTGGGGAAGCGCGCCTCCCGATCAGGTTGCCCTGGTCGCGGTCGGCGGGTACGGCCGTGAAGAACTGCATCCTTACTCCGACATAGACCTGCTGATTCTACTTGACCCAGCGCAACACGACGCCTTCCAGTCGCCCATCGAGCGCTTCATCGGTCTGTTGTGGGACATCGGCCTGCACATCGGCCACAGTGTGCGTTCGCTGCAGGAGTGTGCGGACACGGCCCGGCAGGACATCACGGTCGCCACCACGCTGATGGAGGCGCGCCTGTTGTCGGGTCCGGCCGCGTTGTTCGACTCTTTGCGGATAGCCATCGGACCGGATCGGGTCTGGCCGGTAAAGGAATTTTTTGAGGCCAAGCTGCAAGAACAGACACGCCGCCATCATAAATATCATGACACCGCCTACAATCTCGAGCCCAATATCAAAGAGGGCCCCGGCGGCTTGCGCGACATCCAGACCCTGGCGTGGGTCACCCAGCGCCACTTCGGCTCGAGCCGCCTGCGCGATCTGATCGATCACGATTTTCTCACCGAAGGCGAATACGCCTCACTCATAGAGGGACAGGATTTTCTCTGGCGGGTACGCTACGCCCTGCATGTGACGACCGAGCGCCGTGAAGACCGGCTGGTATTCGATCACCAGCGCACCCTGGCTACCCAATTCGGTTACCAACATGACGGCCCGGTATTGGCGGTGGAGCAGTTCATGAAGCGTTACTACCGCACCATTATGGAGTTGAGCCGCCTGAGCGAGATGCTGCTACAACACTTCCAGGAAGCCATTCTGTACGCAGACAGTCCGCACCGGGTCATCCGCATCAACAGACGCTTTCAGACGCGCGATGACTTCATCGAGGTCAGCCACGACAAGGTTTTTAAGCACTACCCCTTCGCGTTGCTGGAAATCTTTCTGTTGCTGGCGCAGCACCCAGAAATCAAGGGCGTACGCGCCTCCAGCATTCGCCTGATCCGCGATCACCGCCACCTGATTGACGAAAGCTTCCGCGCCGATCTGCGCTGCCGCACACTGTTCATGGAATTGTTGCGCCAGCCGCACGGTATCGCCCATGAACTAAGGCGCATGAATCGTTACGGCGTGCTTGCCGCCTACCTGCCGGCGTTCGGCAATATCGTCGGGCAGATGCAGCACGATTTGTTTCACGTCTACACTGTGGACGAGCACACGCTGTTTTTAGTGCGCAATCTGCGTCGCTACTCGGTGCCCGAGTACGCGCATGAATTTCCGCTCTGCAGCAAGTTGTTTCAACACCTGCCTAAACCCGAAATCCTTTATCTGGCGGGGCTGTTCCATGACATCGCCAAGGGTCGCGGCGGCGATCACTCGGAACTCGGCGCGCAAGACGCCACGGCCTTTTGCCTGCTGCACGGTCTATCCCAATATGACGCGCGGCTGGTCACCTGGCTGGTCAGGCATCACCTTATCATGTCCACCACGGCGCAACGCTATGACATCTCCGACCCGGAAGTCGTTAACCATTTCGCCGCCCAGGTGGGCGATCAAACCCATCTCGATTATCTCTATCTGCTCACCGTGGCCGACATTCGCGCCACCAACCCTGTGCTATGGAATAGCTGGAAGGACGCGCTGCTGAGCGAGCTCTATCTCGGCACCACGCACGCCTTGCGACGCGGCCTGGAGCACCCTATAGACCAGATCGAACTGATACAGGAAACCCAGCATCAGGCGCTGGCGCGTCTGCATGACCTGGGGATTGATAAAACGGCGGCGGAAAACTTCTGGCGCGAGCTCGGCGACGAATATTTTCTGCGCTATTCCGCCGACGAGATCGTCTGGCATAGCCAAGCAATCTGTTCGAGCTATGCCATTCACCTGCCCTTGATATTGATCCGGCAGCGCACCGAGCGTGGCGGCACCGAGATATTCATCTACACGCACGATCAGGACCGCTTGTTCGCCGCCACCGCCGGCGCCCTCGATCAACTTGGCCTCTCCATTGTGGATGCGCGTATCATCACCGCGCGTAACGGTTACACCGTGAACACCTATATCGTGCTCGAAGAGTCCGGTGAACCGATTGATAATCCGCGCCGCATTGAAGAGATCAGCGCGTTGCTCAAACGTCAACTGGCGCAATCACCCTTGCCGGCGCCGCGTGTCACCCGGCGCGCGCGCCGCCAACTCCAGCACTTCCCCATTGCCACTCAAATCACCTTCGGCAACGACCCGCGCAAGCAGCGCACGGTACTGGAGGTTGTCACGGCGGACCGTCCCGGGCTGCTGTCGGACGTGGGCCGCGCCTTTGTAGACTGTAGGATCCGGCTGCAAAACGCCAAGATCGCCACCTTCGGCGCGCGCGCGGAGGACATCTTTTATATCACCGACACTCACAACCACCCGATCACCTCGGAAACCGCGCTCGCCCGCTTACGCGACACCCTCATCCGCTATTTAGACCGGCCTTATAAGCCATGACCTCAATCGGTGTCCCGCACCGCACGCGCCGAAAAATAAGCCGCGGCTATAATCAACGCCCCGCCCAGCCACTCCCTTACCAATAACACTTCATCGCTAAGTAGTTGCGCCGAGACCGCCCCGGCGATGATTTCAAACAGCAAGATCACCGCCGAGCGGTGCACCGGCATCTGCGTGACGCCGTACTGCACCGCCAGGGTCATGACTATCATTCCGCCGCAGGCGAGCGCCAGTATCATGCCGAGCAGGGAAAGGCTGATCCCGGGCATCGGAGCCGGCATGACCAACAGCCCCACCCCAGCCATCAGTACACCTCCCCACCACACCGCGATGGATTTGACTGAATACGAGATATCTTGCGCCTTACGCACTATTACATTTGACAGCGCAAAACTGAATCCCGCGGCGATCGCCAGGCCGTCGGCGCGCGTCTGGGGCGACGGCCAACCCAGCGCGGGATCCCACAGCATGATGACAGCCCCCGTCATGGCGAGAGCGAGGATAACCCAGGCGCGCTGCGAGAGTCGCTCGCCTAACAGCGACCAGCCCAGCAAGGCCGCCCATAACGGAGAGAGGTAGAACAACAACAGCACTCTCACCACGTTGCCCTCGATAACGGCAAGGATAAAGGCGACGTTGCATACGCCCGCGCTGAGGGCCAGGGCGGCCAGTAACCTGGGTTGTTGCGCCAACTCCCTGCGCCGCCGCCACAGCAGCGGCAGGCTGACCAGGCATACTGCGATATAGATCAGCAGCGACGCCCACAATCCGGGTATTCCCTGATCTTCCAGCCAACGCAGCGGATACCAAAACACGCCCCACAGCGTGGCGCCGATAAGAAGACTTAAAGTGGGTAAAACAGCCGGTGCGCGGTTGGATGGCATGGACTAAAGCTTTATACTATTGTGTTTGCAGCTCAGCAACTTTTGATAGCTATAATGAACCCGGATTTGTCCCTGCTCCAGCCCTACCCCTTCGAGAAACTCGCGCAACTCAAGGCCGGGGTCACTCCGTGCGCGGACGCCTTACCCATCGTCATGTCCATCGGCGAACCCAAGCACGCGACGCCCTCGTTCATCGCCGAAGAGCTATGCACCCATCTGCACGGCCTGGGCCACTACCCTGCCACGCGCGGCATCCCTGCGCTGCGGCAGGCGATTGCCGAATGGCTGCTGCGCCGCTTTCAGTTGAAGCCCGATAGCCTACACATCGAACGCCATATCCTGCCCGTGAACGGCACGCGCGAGGCCTTGTTCGCCTTCGCGCAGTGCTTGGTGGACCGCGCGCAACGGCCGTTGGTGTTAATGCCCAACCCTTTTTATCAGATCTACGAAGGCGCCGCGCTGCTGGCCGGCGCGCAACCCTGGTTTATCAACTCTACGCAGCAGTCAAATTTCCTCCCTGATTTTTCCTCCGTGCCTGCCGAAATTTGGCAACGCTGCCGGTTGCTTTATATCTGTTCGCCGGGCAATCCTACCGGTGCGGTACTGGATCTTGCCGCGTTGCAGCGTCTCATTCATCTTGCCGATGAGCACGATTTCATTATCGCATCCGACGAGTGTTACTCTGAAATCTACCTCGACGAGGGCAAGCCTCCCCCCGGCCTGTTGCAGGCCGCAGCCCGCATGGGACGCGACGATTACCGGCGCTGCATGGTGTTTCACAGCCTCTCCAAGCGTTCCAGCGTGCCGGGCATGCGTTCGGGTTTTGTCGCCGGCGATGCACAGCTCATCGAACAGTTTCATCTTTACCGCACCTATCATGGCAGCGCCATGCCGCCGCCGATCCAGGCCGCCAGCATCAAGGCCTGGCGTGATGAGCGGCACGTGCGGGAAAATCGCCGTCTCTATCAGGAAAAATTTGATGCGGTGATCGCCGTGCTTAGCGCAGTTACCGACGTTTACCGCCCCGCGGGCGCATTTTATCTATGGCTCAAAACCCCCGGTGACGATCAGGACTTTGCGCGCGAACTGTATGCCCAGCACGCTATCACCGTATTACCCGGCAGTTACTTGTCGCGCGAGGCGCACGGCATTAACCCCGGGGCGGGTCGCGTGCGCATCGCCCTGGTTGCGCCGCTCGAAGAATGCCTGGAGGCAGCGGCGCGCATTTCTCAATTCATCACTTCAGCATAGGAATCCATGAACACCTTACAAGAAACCATCGAACAGGCCTTCGAGCAACGCGCCGAGATCACTCCGCAAAAGGTACAGCCCAAGATTAAGGACGCCATCGCCGAGGCGATGGCGCTGCTGGATAGCGGGACGCTCCGGGTCGCGGAGAAAAACAACGGTGCGTGGTCAGTTAATCAATGGCTGAAAAAGGCCGTGTTACTCTCCTTTCGCATCGAGGACAATCACTTTATCAAGGGCGCTTACAGCGCTTATTACGACAAGGTCGCCGGCAAGTTCGGCGATTACGATGCAGCGCGTTTCAAACAGAGCGGCGTGCGGGTGGTGCCGCCCGCGATGGCACGCAGGGGATCATATATCGCTCCGGGCGTAGTTCTGATGCCCTCCTATGTGAATATCGGCGCCTACGTGGACAGCGGCACGATGGTGGACACCTGGGCCACAGTCGGCTCCTGCGCGCAGATCGGCAAGAACGTGCACCTGTCCGGCGGCGTTGGCATCGGCGGCGTGCTGGAGCCGGTACAGGCCGGCCCCACCATCATCGAAGACGACTGCTTCATCGGCGCGCGCTCCGAGGTGGTTGAGGGCGTCATCGTCGAGCAAGGTTCGGTGATCTCGATGGGCGTGTACATCGGCCAAAGCACCAAAATCCTCAACCGCATGACCGGCGAAATCAGCTACGGACGCATTCCCGCCGGTTCGGTGGTGGTGTCGGGAAATCTGCCGTCCAAGGATGGCAGCTACAGCCTGTACTGCGCGGTAATTGTAAAGCAAGTAGACGAAAAGACTCGCGGCAAGGTCGGCATCAACGAATTACTGCGCGACATTTAACAACCCCCTTCTCCCTCGATAAGAGGGAGAGCGTAGCGAGGGGACCATGGGATGGGGGATATGACTGTACTCTACGGCATCACCAATTGCTCTACGGTAAAAAAAGCGCGCGCCTGGCTGGAGCAGCGCGGGGTGGACTACCGCTTTCATGACTTTCGTAACAACGGTCTTGACCCGGACCTGCTGCAAAAGCTGGTAAAACACCTGAGCTGGGATACACTGCTCAACAAAAGCGGCATGACCTGGCGCAAGCTCTCCGAACAAGATAAAACCCGCCTCAATGAGAAAAAGGCGCTCAGCCTAATGCTCGCTCACCCAACTGTTATCAAGCGGCCGGTGCTTGCGATCAGTGGTAGAATTGTTAAATACCATCTTGGCTTTAATGAAAAAGACTACCAAACCATTTTTGCCAAGAACCCGTAAATGTCCGACACGCTCGATCTCGCCATTGATTTGATTGCCCGCCGCTCGCTCACGCCCGAGGACGCGGGCTGTCAACAACTGCTCGCGCAGCGTCTGGTGCCGCTCGGTTTCAAAATCGAACAGCTACGCTTTGGCGAGGTGGACAATCTGTGGGCGCGGCGCGGCATTGAGGAACCGCTGTTTGCATTCGCCGGGCACACCGACGTGGTGCCCACCGGCCCACTGGATCAATGGCAATCCGATCCCTTCACGCCAACATTACGCGACGGTTATCTATACGGGCGCGGCACGGCGGACATGAAAGGCGGCATCGCGGCGATGGTCACCGCGGTGGAGCGCTTTGTCATGCAACACCCCAAGCATCCTGGCTCCATCGCATTTCTGATCACCAGCGACGAAGAAGGCCCCAGCGTCAACGGCACGGTCAAGGTGGTAGAACACTTGGAAGCGCGCCATGAAACGATAGACTGGTGCTTGATCGGCGAACCGACCTGCGTCAAAACCGTGGGCGACACCATCAAAAATGGGCGTCGCGGCTCGCTGACGGGGAAACTGACCGTACACGGCACACAAGGCCACGTCGCATACCCCCATCTGGCGCTGAATCCGGTGCACGTATCGGCGCGCGCAGTGGCGGAATTGTGCGCGGAGCAGTGGGATCAAGGCAATGAGTTTTTTCCGCCCACCACGTTTCAAATCTCCAATGTGCACGCGGGCACCGGTGCGGACAACGTGATCCCTGGTGATCTTGAAATCGTATTCAATTTCCGTTTCTCCACCGAGCTCACGCCGGAAAAAATCAAGCAGCGTGTATCGAAAATTTTAGATAAGCACACGTTCAAATACGACATCGAGTGGCGCTTGTCAGGCCAGCCGTTCCTCACCCCGAAGGGCGCATTGGTGGATGCAGTGCGCGGCGCCATCAAAGAGGTCATCGGAATTGAGACCGACGTTTCCACCTCCGGCGGCACTTCGGACGGACGTTTTATCGCACCCACCGGCGCGCAGGTGGTGGAACTGGGTGTGGCGAATGCCACCATCCATAAGCTGAATGAATGTGTAAGAATAGCCGATCTGGATTTATTGAGTGACTGTTACCAAAAGATTCTGGAACGACTGCTGACCACCTGATCCCTCCGCGCACGCCATGAATCAACCCAACATAGCAGCCGCTGACACCGCGGCGTCCGCGCGTGAAGCCGATCTGCATGCACAGATTATTCTTGCTGAACAAGTGCGGCATCTTTACCTATTGTCGCCGCAGGCCCTGGTCATTACCGTACTGCTCACGGTCGTCTTTGCCCTATTCTTTTGGAACCATACCAACACCACTTTATTTTCTATCTGGCTGCTTTGCATTGCGGCCACCACCTTGGGTAGATATATATTAGTAAGACGCTATCACAACACCATCACAGCCGACCAGGATGCGAACCTTTGGGCGCGACGTTTCATCATGGGCACGGCGGCGGCGGGAATCGTTTGGGGCCTGCTCGCCACGGCGCTATTCCCAGTTGACCCCCGCAATCAACTATTGGTGGTGTTTCTGATTGGCGGCGTGTGTGCCGGCGCCGTCCCATTATTGGGCGCCATTAAACCCGCTTACTTGAGCTTCATGCTCCCTTCCATGCTGCCTCTGGTTGGCAGGGTATTTCATGAAGGCGATGATTTTGCAATTACAGTCGGCCTGTTCCTAACGGTATATATTGTGAGTTTGATTCTGACTCTTAACAAGATCAACCACACCATCCTGGAAAATCTGCGCACCAAATTCGAAAATATTCATCTGGAAAAAAATCTCGCGTTGATGCGCCAGATGGAAGCCGTGAACCGGGAGTTGAAATCAGAAATTCAGGAGCGCCAGCAGGCGGAAGATCGCACCCGTCATCTCGCCTATCATGACACCCTGACGGGCCTGCCCAACCGCCTATTACTGTACGACCGCATCTGTCAAGCCATCACACATGCGCAGCGCCACGGCACCGAGTTCGCGGTGATGTTTATTGATCTCGACCGCTTTAAGACGATCAACGACTCCCTGGGCCACGCGATCGGCGACCAAGTACTGCAAACTGTCGCAGAACGGCTGGTCGATTGTCTGCGCAAAGAAGACTCCGTTGCACGCCCTGGGGGTGATGAGTTTGTAGTACTGCTAAACGACCTGCACACCGACCACGGCGCCAGCCATGTGGCGCACACTATTTTGCAATCCTTATCTCAACCGGTAAGTATCAACAAGCAGGAATTCCATATCACCTCCAGCATCGGAATCAGCCTCTACCCGCATGACGGAACGGATATGGAAACCCTGCTCAAGCATGCCGACGTGGCGATGTATGCCGCGAAAGAGGAAGGCCGGGACAATTACCAATTCTTTACCTCTGCGATGAATCTGCGCGCCAAGGAATATCTGTCGCTGCAGAACAATTTGCACCATGCGCTATCACGCAATGAGCTGTTGCTGTATTATCAGCCGCAATTCAATCTTCGCAGCGGGACTATAGCGTCAGTAGAGGCCCTACTGTACTGGAACCACCCTGAAATGGGCCTGGTGCCGCCCAAAAAATTCATCCCCGTCGCCGAAGATACGGGATTAATTATCCCCATCGGCGAATGGGTGCTGCGTAGTGCGATCCGTCAAGTCAAGCAATGGCAAAATGCCGGGCATCCAGAACTGCGTGCTATTATTAATATATCGGTGCTACAGCTTAGGCACGCGGATTTCATCAGCGCCGTCACAAACGCCCTGCGGGATGCTGATCTGGCTGCCAAGTACCTGGAGCTGGAAATCAGCGAGAGTTTGCTCACAAAAAATCCCGACCGGACCGCTAACACACTCAAGGCGCTACATGATGCAGGCGTAAGCATCACCGTTGACGATTTGGGGGCAGGCTATTCCAGCATGAGCTACTTTAAACACTTCACCATAGGCCGCCTCAAAATTGATAGATCACTCGTTAAGGATAGCGGCATAACGTCTTCAAGTGATAACAAGATTATTTCAGCGATCATCGCGATGACGCACAACCTCAATTTGCAGGTTGCCGCTGTAGGCGTCGAAACCCAGGAGCAGCTTGATTGTCTGCGGCAGTTACACTGCGACGAAGTGCAAGGCTACTTCCTATGCCGCCCGCTGCAAGCCGAACAATGCGCCGAATTCCTGAGCTCGCATTTTCAACAGCCTGTCAGGACTCTGTAACCGAGGCCGGCTCATCGGCAACAACCCTACCGAGCCTGGATCTCAACAGCACGTAGAACACCGGCGTCAGCAGCAACCCGAACAGCGTCACGCCCAACATGCCGGCAAATACCGCCACGCCCATGGCCTGGCGCATCTCAGAACCCGCGCCGCTCGACACCACCAGCGGGAACACGCCCATGATGAAGGCCATCGAGGTCATCAAAATCGGGCGCAAGCGTAACCGCGCTGCTTCGCGCGCGGCGCTCACCACATTGCGCCCCTGCTTTTCCAGTTCGCGCGCGAACTCCACAATCAGGATGGCGTTCTTGCACGCGAGGCCCACCAGCACGATGAAACCGATCTGGGTGAAAATGTTGTTGTCCCCGCCCGTCAGCCATACGCCGAGGATGGCGCACAGCAAACACATCGGCACGATGAGAATCACCGCCAGCGGCAACGTCCAGCTCTCGTAAAGCGCAGCCAGCACCAGAAACACCAGCAGCACGCACAGCGGAAACACCAGCACCGCGGTGTTGCCGGCGAGGATTTGCTGGTAGGTGAGATCGGTCCACTCGAAGCCAATGCCGTTGGGCAGCGTTTCCCCGGCGAGCCGCTCAATGGCCGCCTGCGCCTGCCCGGAACTGAAACCGGGCGCGGGCGCGCCGTTGAGATCGGCAGACAGATAACCATTGTAGCGCAGCACGCGATCCGGCCCATAGCTCGGATTGACGGTGAGCACGCTGCCCAGCGGCACCATCTCGCCCGCGGCGTTGCGCGTCTTCAACTGCATGATGTCCGAGGCGCGCGCGCGGAACGGCGCGTCGGCCTGCACGATCACCTGATAGGTGCGCCCGAAGCGGTTGAAGTCGTTGGCGTACAGCGAGCCGAGGTAAATCTGCATGGTCTCGAATACGTCGTTGACGTTCACGCCCAGACGTTTGGCCTTGACGCGATCCACGTCGGCGTAAAGCTGCGGCACGTTGATCTGATAACCGGAGAACACGCCGGCCAGGCCCGGCGTCTGATAAGCGCGGCCGATCAGCGCCTGTGTCGCCACGTACAACTCTTCATAACCGAGCGCGGCGCGATCCTCGATCTGCATCTTGAAGCCGCCGATGGTGCCGAGGCCCATCACCGCCGGCGGCGGAAACACGCCGATGAAGGCGTCCTGGATGCCGGAGAGTTTTTGATTGAGCGCGCCAGCGATGGCGGGGCCGTAGAGTTCCGGCGCTGTGCGCTCGGCGAAGTCTTTCAAAGTAAAAAATACAATACCCGCGTTGGAGCTGTTGGTGAAGCCGTTGATGGACAGCCCGGGAAACGCCACCGAGCTTTGCACGCCCGGCTGTGCCAGCCCGATCTCCGACATCTTGCGGATCACCGCTTCGGTGCGATCCAGCGAGGCGGCGTCGGGCAGTTGCGCGAAGCCGACCAGGTATTGCTTGTCCTGAGCGGGGATGAAGCCGGCCGGCACGCTGTGGAACATGAAATAGGTGAGCCCGATCAGAACCAGGTACATCGCCATGATGATGGACTTGTGATGCAGCACGCCGCTTACGCCGCGCTCATACTCGGCGCCGCCGCGCGCAAAGCCGCGGTTAAACAGCCGGAAGAACCAACCGAACGCGGCGTCCATGGCGCGCATCAGCCAGTCCTTGCGCGCGCCGTGGGCTTTAAGCAGCACTGCGGCCAGCGCCGGACTCAGCGTGAGCGAGTTGAACGCGGAGATGATGGTGGAAATGGCGATGGTGAGCGCGAATTGTTTGTAGAACTGGCCGGTGAGTCCGCTGATGAAGGCGAGCGGCACGAACACCGCGCACAGCGTGAGCGCGATGGCGATGATCGGCCCGCTCACCTCGCTCATCGCCTTGTGCGTGGCCTGGTTGGGCGTGAGGCCGAGCGCAATGTTGCGCTCGACGTTTTCCACCACCACGATGGCGTCGTCCACCACGATGCCGATGGCCAGCACCAGGCCAAACAGCGTGAGCGCGTTGATGGAAAATCCGAATGCCAGCATCAGCGCGAAGGTGCCGATGATCGAGATCGGCACCGCCAGCAGAGGAATGATCGAGGCGCGCCAGGTTTGTAAAAAAATAATCACCACCAGCACCACCAACGCCACCGCCTCTAATAAAGTAATGACGACAGCTTTGATGGAGTCGCGCACGAACACCGTGGGGTCATAGACGATGCTGTAGTCCACGCCCTGCGGAAAAGTCTTTTTCAACTCCTCCATGGTGCGTCGCACGTTGTTGGAGAGCTCGATGGCGTTGGAACCGGGCGCCTGGAAGATCGGAATCGCCACGGCTTCTTTATTGTTGAGCAGGCTGCGCAACGCGTAGTCGCTGGCGCCGAGTTCGACGCGCGCGACGTCCTTGAGGCGCGTGAGCGCGCCGTCCAGCGCGGTTTTAATAATGATGTCGCCGAACTGCTCCTCGGTGATCAGCCGTCCGGCGGCGTTCACGCTCAACTGGAAATCCACGCCCGGCGCGGCGGGCGCGGCGCCGACGATGCCGGCGGCCACTTGCAGGTTCTGCTCGCGGATGGCGTGCACCACGTCGCCGGCGGTGAGATCGCGCGCCGCCACTTTTTGCGGATCAAGCCAGACGCGCATGGAGTAGTCGCCGGCGCCGAAGATCATCACCATGCCCACGCCGCGGATGCGCGCCAAGGCGTCCTTCACGTTGAGCACCGCGTAGTTGCGCAGATACACCGCGTCGTAGCGGTTGTCGGGCGACAGCAAGTGCACCACCATGGTAAGGTCTGGGGAACTCTTCAGCGTGGTCACGCCTAGCGCGCGCACCTCGGCGGGCAGGCGCGGAAGCGCCTGCGACACGCGGTTCTGCACCTGAACCTGCGCGGTGTCCGCGTCGGTGCCGAGCTTGAAGGTGACGGTGAGTTGCAGTACGCCGTCGGTGGTGGCCTGCGACGACATGTACAGCATGTTCTCGACGCCGTTGATCTGCTCTTCCAGCGGCGAGGCCACGGTCTCGGCGATCACGCGCGGATTGGCGCCGGGATACACCGCGCGCACTACCACGGAGGGCGGCACAACTTCGGGATATTCGCTGATCGGCAACTGCCACACGGAAATCGCGCCGGCGATGAAGATCAGCAGCGACAGCACCGCCGCGAAGATCGGGCGGTCGATGAAGAAACGCGAGAAATCCATGACGGCGCCGTTACTGCGGCGCGGCCGCGCCCGCGGTCTGCGCCGTGTCGTCCATCGGCACGGTTTGCGGCGTCACCGGCATGCCGGGACGCACGCGCTGCAAGCCGTTCACCACGATACGCTCGCCGGGCTTCAGCCCCTCCTTGACCACGCGCAGGCCTTCGATCAAGCGCCCGATTTTCACCGGGCGATATTCGACCTTGTTTTCCGCGCCCAGCACCAGCACGAATTTCTGACTTTGATCGGTGCCCACGGCACGGTCGTTAATCAGCACCGCGGTGAATTTCCCGCTGCCGATGAGTTTCAAGCGCGCGAACAAACCCGGCGTGAACAAACGATCCTTGTTGTCGAACACGGCGCGCGCGCGTATCGTGCCGGTGGCGGGATTGAGCTGGTTATCCACGAAGTCCATGTAGCCCTGGTGCGGATGCCCCTGCTCGTTGGCAAGACCGAGATAAATGGGGTTACGCACCTCACGCGAGCTGGCGCGCTCGCCGCTGCGCGCGAGCGTGACGTACTTGAGATAAATTTGTTCGTCGCCCTCGAAGTAGGCGTAGATCGGATCGAGCGACACCACGGTGGTGAGCAGCGTGGCCGGCGCGCCGCTGGCGCCGCCGGTGACCAGATTACCGACCGTAACTTCGGCGCGGCTGGTGCGCCCGTCTATCGGCGCGGTGACGCGCGTGAATTCTATATTTAAACGCGCATTTTGCGCCGCTGCCTGCGCGGCGTGCAGCCCGGCTTCGGCCTCGTGCACGGCGCTGTTGCGTTCGTCGTAGAGCTGCTGCGACACCATGCGCGTTTGCAGCAAACGCGCGGCGCGTTCCAGCTCCGACTTGGCGAGTTGCAAGCGCGCCCGCGCCTGCTCCGCCTCGGCTTCGGCGCGGCTCAACTCCGCCTGGTAAGGACGCGGGTCAATGACAAACAGCACGTCGCCCTTTTTGACTTCCTTGCCTTCCTGGAAATTGACGCTTTCGATGTAGCCGGAGACGCGCGGGCGAATTTCCACTTTCTCCACCGCTTCCAAGCGTCCGGTGAATTCGTCCCACTCGTTCACCTCGCGCTCGATCACTCCCGCCACGCTAACCTCGGGCGCGGGCGGCGGACCTTGCGGTGGCGACGCGCCACGCCCAGGACAGCCAGCGAGAGCGAACAGCGTCAAGATTAATACAGCGATTCGCGGAAACCGATGAGAGAGGGACATGGTCAGGCTCGTTAGTTTGTGGTCGCCTTCTGGTCAACGTTGTTTACGCAAGGTAAGATAGGTTTACTTTAAAAACTCATAAAGCACAGCATAGCATACCAACCAGTATGTATCTTTCCCAATGATAGTCAAGTTTAAATTTTTTATCAATTAAAATCATACGATTGTACGCTAGCAGATACAACCTAAGCATCACCGTAGTTTCCGATATACCCAACTCCTCCCTTGCTGAATAATGCACAAAGAAAGATCAGGGGCATCACCGTAGCACAGCTACCAGCTAATATGTCATCGCGCCTGGGACTCTTTACCAGCTCAATCCGGCCAGATGCGCTCGGGGTAAAGATTTCGCCACGGATCGCTGGGATTCACGGGCGGCGCCTGGTCGGTCTGACGCGGATGTTCCGGCGTGGTGTTGGGCTTGGCCTTGGACAGGCGCACAGTGTTAGGCGGCGGTGCGGTCTCGCCCTTGGCTTGCCGCACCATGTCGCCCAGCCTGCTTTCCATGTCTTTTTTGCTCATAGATTAATGACCTCTTCGATTAATGCCTCGATTTCCTGCACGCCCTCCGCGCCGCGCTTGCCGAGCTGGTACACGCTCACGCCTTCCAGCGCCGCGCTGCGATAGATGGCGCGACGCCTGACCGCGTGCGCCAGCGCCGGTATTTCCAATTCCGCCAGCGCCTGGCGCATGGAGCGCGCCATGGCGTTGCGCGGTTCCGCTTGATTGAGCAGCATACGCGCCTTGAGGTTACCGTTGGCGAGGCGCGCGTGGCGGATCAGCTCCGCCATGCGCACACTGCTCCACAGATCGGCGGGCGACGGCAGCACCGGAATGATTACCACGTGCGCCGCACCCAGTACCGCGTCCAGATGTTCGCTCGCTTCCACCGACGGCGGGCAATCCACTACTATATATGCGTGGCTGTGTTGCAGGCGAGCCAGCGCGCGTTCTACGTCGGCGGACGCGCTCACGACTTCCACCGGCAGAGCGTGCGCGCCGCGCGCCCATTGCACGGCAGAACCTTGCGGATCGGCGTCCACCAGCACGCTGGCGTCGCGCCGCGCCAATCCGGCGGCGAGGTTAACCGCCAGCGTGGTCTTACCCACACCGCCCTTTTGGTTGACAACCGCGTAGATTTGCGCGGTGGTCACTTCTTGGCGCCGCGCGACAAACTGGTGAGTTCGTCGATGCGTACGGCGAAATTGAAATCTTTCGTACTCAGCGCCGCACCGTCACGCGCGGCGATGGTCACGCTCACGTAGTTGACGCCGAAACTGGTGTCGGGATAGTAGCCGCACTCCTCGGCAAGCGTCGCCAGCTCGTCGAGAAAATAGCGGGTTTGATTGTAGCTGCTGAATTGAAAGTGCCGGCTCAGCGTGGGCGGGCGTTCGCGCCATTCCCACTCGGGCGGCGCCTCAGACGGCCTTTCTTTGCGCATGGGTATCCCCTGCGTTGCGTAACCACTCGTCAAGTTCATGGATATGCTCCACTTCGTCGTCCAGTATTTTGGTGAATAGCGCGCGGCAGCGCTCATCGCGGACGCGCGCGCAGTAATGCGCCGCTTCCTCGTAGAGACGCACCGCCTCCAGCTCCAGCAGGCGATCCTGGCGCAATAACCCCGTCACATCGGCGCTCAGCCGCGTGGGCGGCAGCGCCGTCGCGGCCGGCGCCGCGCCGCGCATCAGTAACTCTTCCATGAGCCATTCGGCGTGGCGCAGTTCCGCGTGCACGTCTTCACGAAAACGCTCGGCGGTTGACGAGTCGCCCCACAAGGTAGCGAGCCTGGCCTGCGCCAGATACTGCTGCACCGCCGCCAGCTCGTGTGCGAGCGAGCGCTGCAAGTAACCGGTGATGCGCAGATCCGTCATCATACCGTGCCTCGCGCGTGGCTGCGCTGCTTAGCTGCGTGACTGCGTGATATCGGCGTCGCGTCCGCCGTTCGCGCCATCCGGCTTCTTGGGCAGAATCAACTCCACCTCATTGTGCACGCGTGCGATGATGTGCGCCGCCACCAGCCCGTCGCCGACGCGCTCGCAGGCGTCCGCCCCGGCGCGCACCGCCGCGTTCACCGCGCCGGTCTCGCCGCGCACCAGCACGGTGACGTAACCGCCGCCCACGAATTGCCGCCCGATCAAGCGCACCTCAGCCGCCTTGGTCATGGCGTCGGCGGCTTCCACCGCCGGCACCAGGCCGCGCGTTTCGATCATTCCAAGGGCGATACCCGTCACTTCGCTTGCCATGTGTGTCTCCTTTTATATAGTGATAATGACCCGTGCATTTACGCGGGGCGTTCCGGCAGTATCTGCTCTACTTCACTGTGCACGCGTGCGATGATGTGCGCCGCCACCAGTCCGTCGCCGACGCGCTCACAGGCGTCCGCCCCGGCGCGCACCGCCGCGTTCACCGCGCCGGTCTCGCCGCGCACCAGCACGGTGACGTAACCGCCGCCCACGAATTGCCGCCCGATCAAGCGCACTTCAGACGCCTTGGTCATGGCGTCGGCGGCCTCTATCGCCGGCACCAAGCCGCGGGTCTCGATCATACCCAATGCAATACCAAATCTTTCGTTTGCCATGTGTCTCTCCTCGTTAAGTTAAAGTTAAAGCTAAACAAACCGGTCGTTGCCACCAGCCGCCGCCTCCGGTCAGCCGGCCGCTGCTTTGCGCGCACCCGCCGCGCCACTCTGTGTTGCTTCATCCCAGAAATCTATGATGCCACCGACGCTCAAATCGGTGAGCACGTGGTAGTCGCCTGCCGCGTAACGCGCCGCGGTGCCGCTCATGGTGAACACCCACTTGCCGGGCGGCACGCCTACCGGGTCCACCGCCACGCTGAGCTTGCCCTTGGCGTCGCGCAGCACGCGCAGCGAGCTGCTGTACAAACCCTCCACGCGCCGCGTGCACACCAGATCACTGACCACTTGCAGGATTTCCATCTTCACCCCAGTAATCAATGATGCCAACAATGGTGGCGTCGGATGGATAATCCTTACTACCCGCCGCCTCGCGCGCCGCCGAGCTGCCCACCACGATCACCCAGTCGCCGGGACGGCAGCCTACCGCGTCAACCGCCACCGAACGCGCACCACCTTTTTCCTTCACCACGCGCAGCGAGCGATGGCCGAGGCCGGCGATGCGGTTGGTGGAGACCAGCGTGGTTTCCACTTGGCAGATTTTCATGCGCGCCCTCCTCTACTGTTCCACGAATTCCAAGCCACCGTGGGCCTGGTTCTGCAACCCTACAAACACGCTCAACAACCGCGCGCGGGTGAGTTCCGCGTAGCGCGCGTATATCGCGTCGCGCAGGCGTAGCGCTCGGCGGCGCGCGCGTTCACGCCCGTCCGGCGCCGCCGGGTTGAAACACACGTGCAAAATCACCGGCGCCGGCAAGCCGTGCGCGACATTGAGCTTGCTGAAAATCTTCACGCCCACGTCCAAATCCGCCGCGCCTTCTTCGAGCGTGTCCATGTGCGCGTAATAGGCGAGATTGCGCAGTTGCACGCCGGAGACGCCGTTGCCCGCGCTGATGAAACGCTCCTGATGACCGAGGTCCGCGTAGCGGCCGCCGTGATAAGCGTCCACGTAATCCATTTGTTGCAGGTTGTTCTCCAGCAAGAACGCGATCAGACGCAGCATGCCGGGTGCGGGCCGGCCCTGCGCCTCGCCCCAGCCCTGCGCGGCGAGCGCGTGCTCTAGCGCCGCAGCCACCGCGGCGCGCGGCGACGCGCCCTGTGTTACTTTTTCATACACCTCTTGGTTATCCACATAGCGGTACAAACTCAACGCGCCGGCGCCGTCCGGCACGTGCACCTTGATCGCGTCGTTGTCGGTATTGACGCCGATCAGCAGCGAGGCCACCGACGCGCCGCAGCAAAAACTGTTTTCGATAGTCTGGCGCAGCGCCTGCAGGCGCTCCAGTGCGGCCTCGGCGGCACGGCGTGCGTCGCCGCCGTGCGCAGCGCACCCCTCGTGACGGTCCGTGCCACTCCAGTGATACACTGCGATCTTCAAATACTGCGTGGGCTGATCCGCCGTGTTGGGCACACCTTCGCGGTGGCGACGCAGTTCCGTTTCAACCCAGCGCCGCATACTTTCCTCAACGTCGAATAGCGCCCCAGCATAGGCTTCGCGGTGCACCGCGTCGCGCGGCAAACGCAAGATGTAGGTTGCCAACCCCTTCAAGCGCCCGTCCGCGCACGGCGATACGTCCACGCTGTGAAAGCCGCACTCCAGAAAGAAGCGCTGCGCTGCGCGCGCCTGTTCCTGTTCGCGCGCTTGCAGGGTGCGCTCCTGTTCATGCAAGCGCCGATAGGTCTCACACACCGCGTGCGCGTAGAGGCCGCGCATGTCGAGCGTCTCCACCCAGGCGTCCTGCAATAATTTTTCCGGCAATGCAATGCCGAGTTTGTCGTGTGCGATGCGCTGCGCGCGCGCGGCGAAGTCGCTCTCGTGCTGCAACGCGGCGATCTCGTGCAGCGCCGGTACGATGGCGTCGAACGCCGTACGCACAGTTTGTTCGTATTCCCACAGCGGCTTGTTGGCCGCGCAGTCAGGAAACGTGCGCGGCGCAAGCCCCGCCGCCCAGTCGAGCGCGGGCGCTTGCGGCGTGGACACGGAGGGTGCAAGTGCGACCGGCGACACCAGTGTCAACCCGCGCGGCACGCCGTAGCGGTTAGTCGCCGGTTTGGGTGCGCCGCGCTGGGCGTGGCTATGTGTGACACTGACGCTCATGACGTTTCCTTTGGGCTCCGCATACCTTTAGATAGAGCGTCTAATAAAATGAAGTCTCAGCATCCCTATTCCCTCACCCCCACCCTTCTCCCAAAGAGAGAAGGGTGGGGGTGAGGGAGATTGTCGGCAGCGGCCGTTCATTTTGTTAGATACTCTATATACGTTTACGCGCGCGCCCCGCCCGACACCGTGACCGTCGTGCCGCCGCCGGTGTTGCCGCTGCTGCCAGTGATTTTGCTCGGTGGCACGTCCGGATGTTCGACTTCGCGGAACTTGCGCGCATGGGCCGGCGCGCCGCGCGGCGCGCCGCGCTGGGTAAGGTTGCGCGCGCGCGCGAACAACCCCTCGGTACCGGTAACGCGGCTGTTGCGCGCCCAGTCGTCGCCGGTGATGCGCTGGGTCTCGGCGCCTTCGCCGGTGACGCGCGACGGCGGTTGTTGAGTTTGCTGCACTGGCTGCGGCGCTGGCGCTGTTTCGTGATATTCCGGATAGCGGAACTCCGCAGTGCCGGTCACCGTGCCCGCGGATTTGGCGAGCGGTCCGGTAATGCGCGCGCCGCCGCTGCCGTAGGCGGTGCCGGTGATCTCGCGCAGCCGCGACTGCTGCGCGGCGCGCGCCGGGGCGATGATACT
>JACXTT010001576.1_pt1 | contig 37671 bp, 28 predicted proteins | sample 9270951 | NCBI WGS metagenome assembly JACXTT01 (sample SAMN15532306, study PRJNA645909) | rock metagenome | isolation source: weathered quartz diorite | place: Puerto Rico | collected 2017-06-21
TTGCCACCGGGACGATATTCGTCAGATCCTCTGGTGCGATGATAATGCCCGCCGCGTGTACACCGGTATTGCGTACCGAGCCTTCCAGTTTTTCGGCCTCGCGCAAAACCTGCGCACGCAGGTCGGTGCCTTTGGATATTTCTTTAAGTTCGGGTACGTTCTCAATGGCTTCTTTTAAGGTGATGCCTAAAGTTTCGGGAACGAGCTTTTTGAGCAGTGTTACTTCGGACAGCGGCATATCCAGCACCCGGCCAACATCCTGTATACTGGTACGGGCGGCCATGGAGCCGTAGGTAATAATTTGCGCCACCTGGTTTTGTCCGTATTTTTCAACCACGTAGTCGATCACCTTTTGGCGGCCCTCATCGTCAAAATCCGTATCAATATCGGGCATCGACTTACGGTCGGGGTTCAAAAACCTCTCGAACAGCAGGTTATACTTCATCGGGTCGATATTGGTGATGCCCGTACAATAGGCCACCACCGAACCCGCCGCCGAACCCCGGCCCGGACCGATAAACACGCCTATCTCGCGGCCATGCTTAATAAAATCGGCAACAATTAAAAAGTACCCCGCGAACCCCATGGTGCGGATGGTGAACAGCTCAAATTCGATGCGTTCCTCAACCTCGGGACTTATCTCTTTATACCGCTCTTTAGCACCGGTGTAGGTTAAATGCTTTAGGTATTCCCATTGGTTAAGCGTATCGGCATCGGGGGTGGTGTGTATCTTAAAGCTGTCGGGGATCACAAAGTTGGGCAGCAGGATATCGCGCTTTAGCTTGAGTACATCCACCTTGTCAACTATCTCTTGCGTATTATCCAGCGATTCAGGCATATCCTTGAACAGTTCCCCCATTTCGGCCTGTGTCTTGAAAAAGAACTGATCGTTAGGGAAACCAAAGCGGTAACCTTTACCACCTTCCTCGTCGGTAGCTTTGGGCGTGCTTTGCATGTCGCCGGTGTTTACGCACAGTAAAATATCGTGCGCGTTGGCGTCCTGCTGGTCAACGTAATGCGAATCATTTGAGCAAATGACCTTTACGTTATACTTTTTGGCGTATTGCGTCAGTACATTGTTAATCGTAGTTTGCTCTGCTATCTCGTGGCGTTGCAACTCGATGTAATAATCTTCGCCAAAAAGGTCGAGCCACCATTTAAACTCAGTTTCGGCTTCCTCGGGTGTACCTTTTAATATGGTTTGCGGCACCGACGCGCCAATGCAGCAGGTAGTCGCGATAAGCCCCTTGTGGTACTTTAAAATAAGCTCTTTATCAATACGCGGCCATTTGCTGTACAATCCTTCCATATACCCCAGCGAACATAGCTTGACCAGGTTGCGGTAACCTTCGGCGTTTTTAGCTAAAAAAAGCTGGTGGCGGCGCACATCCTTTTTCTCTTTGGTGAACACTTTTTTGTGCCGGTCTTCAACCACGTAAAACTCGCAGCCTACAATGGGTTTTACACCATGCTTACCAGCCTCGGCCACAAACTTGAACGCGCCGAACATGTTACCATGGTCGGTAATGGCCATAGCGGTCATACCATCGGCGGCGGCTTTTTTGTAAAGCTTGCTGATATCGGCAGCGCCATCTAAAAGCGAGAATTGGGTATGTACGTGAAGGTGCGAAAAATTGGGCATGGCGATGATAAATCTGTTACACTATAATCTGGTGCGGATAGCAAATTTATTAAAAAAGCAGGTGGGAAGTAAGGGTTGTGGAAAACAAATGGCGGTGTTGATTAAGATGAATTGTTTAGTTGTGAACAAACTATTGCCCCATCGGGGCTACCTGTTTGTAGAAATAAACCACAGGTGTTTTTTGCCCGTTAGGGGCTACCCCTAATAGAACGGCTTTCAACCTGACAGGTGAAGGGTTGCACCTACGGCGCAAAAACATTTTTTATTTATATTCTACTACAAACAGGTAGCCCTGATGGGGCATGACTTTAACGCGTAGAGTTTTGCACAGTGTTTAGATGCCCGGCAAGCCCATATCATATAAAATCATCCGTTAACACCCATTCAATCAAACAAAACCCCGCTTTTCTTATTTATATACCTGATAACGAAGAAGTATTGATCAAATCTCTATCGCACCTTGAATAAATTCGGACGTATAGCACTTAAAACGGTATTGTGGATATTGGGTATTCTGGTATTCCTGGTGGTGCTTGTGCTGATATTGATACAAATACCATCGGTGCAAAACTATGCCAAAAACAAGGCGGTTACATTTTTACAGAATAAGATACATACCAAAGTACAGATCAACCGGCTGAGTATCGACTTCCCAAAAATGCTGGTGTTGGAGGGTGTTTACTTTGCCGACCAAAAAGGTGATACCCTTTTGGCGGGCGACAGGTTAAAAGTGAACATCACCATGATGCAATTGTTGCACAAAAAGGTGGAGATCAACGAGATCAACTTTACCGGGATGACCGCCAACGTAAGCCGTACGCGCGACAGCGTTTTTAACTTTGATTATATTACCAAAGCCTTTGCAGGCGATCAGAAAAAAGAGCCGCAACCTACCGATACCACCAGCACGCTCAAATTTTCGCTGGATAAGATCAACCTCGACCATATCAACATCAAATACAACGATGCAGTGAGCGGCAATAACATCCGGTTTATTTTAGGCCATTTTGATACCCGCGTCCAAAATTTTGATATGGACAAAATGAAGTTTTCGGTACCTAAAATTACCTTATCGGGATTTGATGCGAAGATTGTGCAGACGCCAAGTGGCACGCTGGATACCAAGCCGGATACCTCTTCGGCCATACCGTTTAACGAACTAAAGTTAGGTACGATCGACCTGTCGAAAATACATGTGGATTACAGCGGTAAGGAGATGAAAAGCGTGGTAACGCTGGGTAAGCTATTGGTGGATGTGAACAAGCTCGACCTCAAAAAGCAAACACTGACGGTCAATACCATCCAGCTATTTGATACCAAAAGCACGGTGATACTCACCAAGCCCGAAAATGTAAAAAAAGCGGTGGCCAAAGTTATCCGTAAAATTGATACTATGGTGGCCGCGCCAAGATCCGGCAAACCCTGGTTATTGGCAGTAAATAAGGTTAGCTTTATCCATAACGACCTGACGTTTGATAACCAGGCCGAACCTGCGACCAAAGGGCTGGATTATATGCACATGGATATCCGCAACCTTAATCTAAATGCCGAAAACCTGGCCTATAACGCCACCGACTTTACCGGCCGCGTTAACAGCTTTAATTTTAGCGATAAAAGCGGGCTTAATGTTAAAAACCTGCACACCAGCTTTTTATATGGGCCAAAGCAGTCGTACCTGAAAGACCTGTATTTTGAAACACCGCAAACCCTGCTTCAAAACCGGGTAGAAATGAGCTACCCCTCGATCGCCGCACTGAGCGATAATATGGGCGCAATACATATTAACGCCAATATTGTGAACAGCAAGGTTGGTTTAAAGGATGTTTTATTATTGATGCCATCGATGGCGACGATGGAGCCGTTTAAACACTCGCCGAACGCGGTGTTTAAGGTAACCAGCCAGGTAAGCGGGCAATTGAACAGTTTATATGTACCTAATTTGGATGTATCCGGACTGAGCGCTACCCATGTTAAAGCATCGGGTACCATCAAAGGATTGCCGGATATGAACAAGGTTTATTTTGATGTCAAGATCGCCGACTTTAACACCAACAAAGGCGATATCGCCCGGCTGGTACCTGCAAGCAGCATCCCATCAAACATTAAATTGCCAAACACGGTGAATGCCCGTGGAACTTTCAAAGGGGGTATCAACAGCTTTACGACCAACATGAGCGTACGGTCGCCGGATGGGGCTGTGGATGCTATTGCCACCATCAATATGGCCAAAGGTGTAAAAAACATGACCTATACTATTGATGCCAAAGCGAACGACCTGAACGTAGGCAAGTTAACCGGACAGGAAAAAAATGTGGGCCTGGTGACCATGAACCTCAAGGTTAAAGGCGCCGGTACCGACCCCAAAACGGCGAATGCCACCTTTAGCGGCGATATGGTAAAAGCCACTATACAGGGCTACGCTTATCAAAACATGACCTTTACCGGCTCGGCAGACCATGGGCATATCAGCACTGTTGCCCGGATGAAAGACCCTAATCTTAATTTTAGCCTGGATGCCAAAGCGGATATGAATAAAAAATACCCATCGGTATTAATGACGTTAGATCTGGATAGCGCCAATGTTCAGAAATTAGGCTTTTCATCAAGCGAGTTGCGCCTTCATGGCAAAATAGTTGCCGATATCCCGGTTGCCGACCCTGACCATTTGAATGGCATCATTAATATGACCGACCTATTGATCAATACCAAAGGGCAACGTATTAAACTGGATAGCATCAATGTGGTGGCTAAATCAACCGCCGATAGCAGTACACTGGATGTAAGATCGCAGATACTGACTGCGCATTTAGGCGGGCAATACAAGCTGACCGAAATTGGCGGCGCGTTGCAGGCTGAGGTGAGCAAATATTTCAACATCGGTACACCCAATACCGCTCAGGTTAAATATAGCCCGGAGCATTTGAACTTTAATATTACCGTGGTGAAAACGCCGTTCATCAAACAATTCGTGCCCGACCTGAAACAGCTTGACCCGGTAGCCATTAACGGGAGTTTTGACAGTCAGCAGGGTAAACTGGTAATCAACGGGCGCGTGCCGAAGGTGGTTTATGGTACTAACGTGGTCAGCAATATAAAACTTGCGGTAAACACCAATAACAACGCCTTAAATTATAGCCTTACGGCGGATGAGGTGAAGGCATCGCAAATTGACCTGCTGAACACCAGCATTACCGGCAGCGCGCAAAACAATAAACTGACCACGAGTGTGCAGGTGCGCGATACCAAACAAAAAGAGCGCTACCGCCTTGCGGGTGTATTTACCGCGGCAAACAACAGTTACCAGTTTAGCTTTTTACCCGATGGGTTGATCTTTGATTATACGCCCTGGACCGTTAGCAGCGGCAACATGCTGCAGTTTGGCGGCAGCGGTATTTTAGCACGCGATTTTACCATCAGCAATGCGGGGCAATCGTTAACTATCAATTCCAGCCCTCCGCAGCCAAACGCGCCGCTGAGTATTGATATGAAGAACTTCAGGATAGAAACCCTCACCAAACTGGCACAGCAAAACGGCCTGTTAGCGGGTGGTGTGGTGAACGGTAACGTGGTGGTTAAAAACCTGGACAAGTCGGCCGAGTTTACTGCCGACCTGACCATAAACGATTTTAACTTTAAAGGCGATACTGTAGGTAACGTAGCTTTAAAGGTGAACAACCAAACCGCTAACACATACGCTGCCAATATGGTGATCACCGGCAAAGGCAACCAGGTTAATATGGATGGCACTTATGATACCAATAACAGCAGTTTCGACCTTAACCTGAACATTGCCAACCTGAATATTAAAAGCATTGAGGGCTTTAGCTTTGGCAACATTAAACAAGGCAGCGGATCGGTAAACGGTCAACTTAAAATAACGGGGACCACAACAGCGCCGGTAGTACGCGGCGACCTGAACTTTAATAAGGCCGCGTTTAACATTACCCAGATCAACAGTTATTACCGGGCCGAAAATGAAAAGGTAACCTTTAATGCCGATGGCATTATGTTTAACGATTTTACGCTGATCGATTCGGCCGGGAACAAGGCAGTGGTTACAGGCACCGTCTATACCAAAAACTTTACTGATTATAAGTTCGGGCTGGATGTGACGACGAACAACTTCAGGGTGTATAACGCCATGCCTGCCAACAATAAATTGTATTACGGGCAGGTATACCTGGATAGTCAGCTCAAAATACGGGGCGATGTTAACCGGCCGATCATAGACGGCACGATGAAAGTTAATGATAAAACCCGCCTGACCATCGTGATACCACAGGACGACCCGGGCATTGAAGACCGAAAAGGTGTGGTGGAGTTTGTGAATAAAAAAGCGCCGGGATTGGATTCGCTGCTCAAACACCAGATGGACTCGCTTAAAAAATCGGCCCTGGTGGGCATGGATGTTTCGGTAGATATTACCACCGACAAAAACGCCGAGTTTATTATTGTAATGGATGCCCGCAATGGTGATGTGGTACATTTGAAAGGCGAAGCACAGCTTAACGGTGGCATTGATATTAGCGGCAAGACGAGCTTAACGGGTACCTACACGGTAACCGAGGGATCGTACGACCTGTCGTACGCTACGCTTAACCGTAAATTTTTGATCAAACCCGGTAGCACTATAACCTGGCAGGGCGACCCTACCCTGGCTACCCTGAACGTAACCGCTATTTATGTGGCCAAAGTTGCGCCGATAGACCTGGTAAATAACCAGTTAGCATCCGAAACCGAGCAAACACTTTATAAAGAAAGGCTGCCCTTTAACATTGATCTCAACCTGCAAAACCAGTTGATGAAGCCGGATATTAAGTTTGATATTGTACTGCCCGACAGTACTTATAATGTAGGCACGGACGTGGTGAATACGGTAAATGCCAAGCTTGAACAGATCAGGCAAGACCCTAACGAAATGAACAAGCAGGTTTTTGCGGTGTTGCTGCTAAACCACTTTATCGGGCAAAACCCTTTTCAAAGCCAGGCCGGTGGCGGTGGTGTTGAGGGCGCGGTGCGTAATAGTGTAAGTTCGCTGCTATCGCAGCAGTTGAATAACCTTGCCGGAAATGTGATTGCAGGTGTTGATGTCAACTTCGCGCTCAGTTCGGGACAGGATTATGCCAGCGGGACCGCAACCAACCGTACAGACCTGAATGTGGGCCTTTCTAAACACTTTTTAAATGACCGGCTGACCGTAACAGTAGGCAATAACTTTAATTTGGAAGGGCAGCAGCCCGGCGAACAGGCTACCAACATAGCGGGCGACATTTCGTTAAACTATAAATTATCGGCAGACGGGCGCTACATGATCAGGGCTTACCGGCGCGACCAGTTTATTGTGATACAGGGCCAGGTAGTTGAAACCGGCGTGGGCTTTACCTTGACGGTAGATTATAACAGCTTTGGCGACCTATTTAAAGGTAAATCAAAAGAAACCAAAGCGATGCTGAAAAAACAAAAAGCCGACGATAAGGCCAATAAGGATAAGGACCAGGCATTGCAGGATAAACAAACCACATCAAAGTCGAACCAACAATGAGCAAGCGTTTACCATATTTACTACTATTAGCCGTTTTTATAAGCGCGTGCAGCAATGTAAAATACCTGCCGCCAAATCAAAAACTGTACACCGGCGTAAACCTGACCATCAAAGACAAAAATACTACCCGTAAACAAGCCAAAGCCCTTACTACCGAGTTAACCGCCTTAACACGGCCCAACCCAAACGCCAAGTTATTGGGGTTACGGTTCAAATTGTATTTGTACAACATCAGCAAAGGGCGTAAAAACTTCCTTTCTAAGTTTATCAATAACCGGGGTGAGCCGCCGGTGTTGTTCAGTTCGGTAGATGTGGATAAAAATGCCGAGATACTGGTCAACCGCTTACAAAACGAGGGCTACTTTATGGCCCAGGCCATCGGCGACAGCCTGGTAAAAGGCCGCAGGGTAAAAGCGGTTTACACCGTGCAAACCGGGCCCGTGTATAAAATAAATAAAGTGTTTTTTCCAACGGATACGGGCAGTTTGGATACCGCCGTTGCCGGGACCTCGAGGCAGAGTTTATTAAAGCCAGGCGATAATTATAACCTGGACGTGATAAAAGCGGAGCGGTTGCGGATAGATGCCCGGCTTAAGGACGAGGGCTTTTATTATTTTTCGCCCGATGATATTTTGCTGCAAATTGATAGCACCAACGCGGGTAAAAACCTGGTGAACGAATATGTAACTATCAAACCCGAAACCAACGATAAGGCCTGGGATATTTATAAGATCAAAAACATTTACATATACCCTAAATATTCACTGAAGGATACCACCGCCAAACTGGACTCGGCTAAAATATATAATGACTATTATGTGATCGATCCGCAAAACACCATACACCCTTACGTTTTCAGGAATGTGATGTCGTTCCACCCGGACGAGCCGTATAGCGTGGCCGACCAGAACCAGGCGCTGAGCCGTTTTATAGACCTGGGACCTTATAAATTTGTGAAAAGCCATTTTGAAGATGCCTCCGATCCGGGCGCACCCAAATTAAACGCTTTTTATTATTTAACGCCTTATAAAAAGAAATCGCTGCGGTTTGAAATATTGGGCCGTACTACATCCGCCAACTATACCGGCACACAGGTTAACCTGAGCTGGCGCAACCGCAACACTTTTTTAGGTGCCGAACTGCTCACGATATCACTATTGGGAAGTACGGATGTACAGGTATCGGGCCAAAACAGTGGCTATAACTTATACCAAACGGGCATACAAACCAGCCTTACCTGGCCCCGCTTTATCACGCCGATGCGGGTAAGCTCGAACACGGATTTTTTACCGCGCACCGTTTTAACGTTTGAATACGACCTCACCAACCGCACCCGGTTGTACACGCTCAACAGCTTTAAAACATCATTCGGCTATCATTGGAAACAGGATGTACACATACAGCACGATCTGGATATCATTAACATTAACTATGTAAACGCCGCCAACGTTACCCAGCAATATACCGATAGCATAAGGCATACGCGCAACCCTACCTTGCAGCACATTATTGATAACCAGCTAACCTTTGGGCCAACCTACAGCTACACCTATACCAACACCATGGAAGATTATAAGGTAAACACTTATTACCTTAATGGCAAGGTAGGCCTATCGGGCAACATAATAGGGTTAGTGACGGGTGCCGATACCCTGGCTGGCAAGGCTAAAAAGATATTCAATACCAATTTTAACCAATATGTTAAGCTGGAGGGCGAACTGCGGTATTATCACACCATTAACCCGATCAGCAAACTGGCTACCCGTTTTTACGCGGGTTTGGGTATGCCTTATGGCAACTCCACCATCATGCCTTACAGTCAACAGTTTTTTATTGGCGGCTCTTATAGTCTGCGTGGTTTCAGGGCGCGGTCTATCGGGCCGGGGTCGTATTTCCCGCCGGCGTCTATCACCAGCGGGACCGGCTTTTTGCCTGATGAGTCGGGCGATATTAAGCTGGAAGCCAATGTGGAATACCGGCCAAAACTGTTTAGCATAGTACAGGGCGCTTTGTTTTTAGATGCCGGAAATATCTGGAATGTACGTCCGCATGATGGTTTAGAGGGTGGCGCATTCGGTAAGAACTTTTTAAGCCAGGTTGCCGCCGACGCGGGATTTGGTCTGCGGTTTGACCTGACGGTGCTTATTTTGCGCGCCGATATCGGTTTCCCGATACGCAAACCCTGGCTGCCCGAAGGTCAGCGCTGGGTAATCAGCCAGATAAAACCTTTGAACGGCGCATGGCGTAATGATAATTTGGTGTTTAATTTGGCTATTGGGTATCCGTTTTAGTTAGTCATTGGTCATTGGTTCATTGGTCATTAGTTCATTAGTCATTGGTTTATCGTTGTGATGTAAATAAACATTGGGCAGCATCCCTAAAATAACCCTGAATAACTGTTGCATAAATAAAGCGGGTTTTAGTAACTTCGGCGCGTAATTAATACCAAAAACACAACCACATGAAAATTACCGTAATTGGTGCCGGCGCAGTAGGCGCAACTTGTGCTGATAATATTGCCCGCAGGGAATTAGCCGAAGAATTGATCTTATTAGACATCCGCGAAGGTTTTGCCGAAGGCAAGGCTATTGATATGATGCAAACGGCATCGTACCTGGGTTTTGATACCAAGGTTACGGGTGTTACCAATGATTATGCCGCTACAGCGGATAGCGAAGTGGTGATCATCACGTCGGGCCTGCCACGCAAACCGGGCATGACCCGCGAAGAACTGATAGGCACCAACGCGGGTATTGTAAAAAGTGTGACCGAAAATGTGGTTAAACACTCCCCAAACACCATCATCATCGTGGTATCAAACCCGATGGATACCATGAACTACCTGACGTTCAAAACATCAGGCTTAGCCAAAAACAAAATTATAGGTATGGGCGGCGCGCTTGATTCGGCCCGTTTTAAATATTACCTGAGCCAGGAACTGGGCTGCTCACCTGCCGACCTTAACGCGGTTGTTATTGGCGGCCATGGCGATACCACCATGATCCCGCTGATCAAACATGCTACCTGGAACAGCATCCCGGTAACGCAGCTGTTAAGCCAGGAGCAACAGGATAAAATTGTTGCAGCCACCATGGTTGGCGGTGCTACTTTAACTAAACTGATCGGCACCTCGGCATGGTACGCGCCGGGCGCGGGTACCGCTGCTATGGTTGAGGCGATCGTTCGCGATGAGAAAAAACTGATCTCGTGCGGTGTAGCTTTGGATGGCGAATACCAGCAAAAAGATATCTCGCTGGTGGTACCGGTTGTTTTAGGCAAATCGGGTTGGGAAAAGATCGTTAACTTTAAACTGAGTGATGCTGAGCAAGCCGAGTTTAACAAAAGCGCCGACGCGGTTAGGAATATGAACCAGGTGCTGAAGGATAGTAATTTTATATAAGTTATTTGTTATTAGGCTATTAAGTTGTTGGTATTGCGTTAGCGATTGTAAGGGTTTAGTGCGAAGCACCGTAGCGGAGTGAAGCCCTGAAAAGCGCGGCCCGCAGGGAAACGCCCAAGCTTATACCTACTTAAAAACAACCACAACATCAAAAAGTTGACTATCACCATCCCATTACAAATTATTGAATTACAAAACGACGGCTTCCATCCTTTGATGGAAGTTGTTGTTTTTGGTCAGCCTTTTTTGGTGGTGCTGGATACCGGCGCGTCAAAAACAGCATTCGACAAAACCATGCTACAGGAAACCAACGCCGCGGCAGTGTTTATGGAAACCGACAGGCTATCCACCGGCCTGGGTACCAACACCATGGAGTCGTTTACCCTTACACTGCACGACCTGCACATCGGCAGTACACTTATCCCCAATTTTGACGTTGCTGTTTTAAATTTATCGAGCATCAATATCGCCTACCGGCAAATGGGCAAGCCATTGGTTTTAGGTGTAATTGGCAGCGATATACTGGTGAAGTATAACGCGGTTATTGATTACGGGAAGAGCACGTTGACACTTAAACCTTGACCGGGCTATTTACTTCGATAACGAATTTCATCAGTTTAATTAAGTTTGTCAGGTTAGCTGCATTTTAAATTCCTGGCGGTAGAGTTTAAAGAACGATAATACATACACCATGTAAAACACAAAAACAAACATGGTTAAACCGGGATTTATTTGGATTTGTTTGGCCCCTGCATTAAGCAGGTTAAACATACTGTTGGCCAAAAGCGCGGCAATAAAAATGTAGTTTTCTTTAAGCGATTGCTTTTTATAAATACCCAACTGCCATTGGACATATTTTTTTGACGCCCGTTTATAAAACACGAACAAGATGGGCGCTAAAGCGGTAAAGGTGGTAAATACGACCAGGCCTTCGCGGCCGCGCGGGTTAACGGCTATAAAGTATGCGGCAATGGTTGCAGCGATGGTTAGGGCTGCCAGCGGGAAATTAAAAAACTCCATCATATTTTGCCAGTGCTTTTTACCCATGGCGCTGTTCACCACCTTCACCCGATCCTTTTCTGTTTGCCTAAGGGCATCAACGCCGCCAAACTCGTTATCGATAATTTGTTTGGCAACCGGTGTTGCATACAGCGACTGTTCGGGGTACGCGTCAACCTCAGAGAGGATATGATCGTACAGCTCATCATAAGTTTCCTGGTACTTTACGGCGTAGTTTAACTCGTGCTGCAGCTCGGCTAATTGTTCGTCGTCCAGTTTCATGATATAGCCGGTTTTAGGTTTAACAACGCCTGTAATTGCTCAATAAACGCTTCGGCTTCGTTAACTTTGCTGGTTACCTGGTGGCCGCCCTGCTCGGTTAAACGGTAATATTTACGTACGCGGTTGTCTACAATTTCGGTACTGGTTTCGAGCAGGCCCTCAGCTTCCAGCTTATGCAGGGCCGGGTACAAGGCACCTTCGGTGAGTTTGATCTCGCCGGCGGTTATTTCTTTTACCTTTTGGGTGATCTCGTAGCCATACATTTGTTCGTTATCTTCCAATAGTTTGAGGATGATAGTTTGGATGGTGCCTTTCAGCATTGAATTTGTGCTCATGATGGGTCAAAGATATAAATTTATCCTACATACATAAGAAAATTATATATATAAATTTATGAAAGATTTTTACCGGTGATTTACCGACCCGCAGGGATATGCTATAAGTCGGCAACGGGTTGTGACTTCACCGCGCTAAACTTAGTTTTTAGCTTTAAAAAGGGCTTTTCAAAATAATGGTACGACAGGTAACTTACTATAAAAAGAGCGGGTAAATTGACCCAGAGCGAGCCGGCATGTGGGAACGAACCGGCCCAGGGTTGTTTGCTTACAAATAACTGTTGCCAGATATAAATACTGTATGATAAAACGCCGATGGTTTTGAGGACGGGCGTGTTCAATAGCTTATAAAAAACAGAATTGCTAAAGCATATGGTTGAGATAAGGAACGATGAGATCAAAAAGTCCCTGATGGTACCGGATATAAACGACCCGTTCTTATCAAAAAACCAGATCAAAAACACGGCGGCGGCCTGAATGATACTTAAATATTTGATATTGAGGCTTGTATTTAGCGGGAATTTAAAAAGGATAACCGCAGCCAAACTGCCTATTAATATGGAAATTAAACCCGGCGACAAAAACTGAAATGTATACGCAATTGCCTGGTTAGCGACTGCCGAATGGATAGACTGCTGATGAAAGGCCAATATGGTTATAATAGGTGTAAGCACAATTAGGAATAATGCCAGTTTGATATAAAATTTAAGGCTTTTTTTGATAATGAAGGGGAACAGCAGATAAAATTGCTCTTCAACACTCAGGCTCCAAAAATGGCGGGTGTACCAGTGTTTTTCGGCATCAAAGTTTTCGGTAAAGGTTAGCACGTAAACGAAAAAACGCGTTGCAATGTGCAGGCTAAACACCTGGTCTAAAATAAAGATAACCAGGATGGCCAGCAGGTAAACGGGCAGGATACGCAGGAAACGGCGGGTGTAAAACTTTTTTAGCGAGATGCCTTTGGTGATGACCTTTTCTTTTAGCAGTAAGGTAGTAATTAAAAACCCGCTTATCGCGAAAAAAACGCGTACACCAAGTACCCCTCCCATAAAAATACCTGCTATATGCTGATTATTCAGCTCAAAATTAACGTGCGCCATCAGTACGAACAGTATGGCAAAAGCACGCAGCCCGTCTAACGAAGGGATGTACTTAACATCTAAAAATGGAGGGATGGTAACTTTGTCGGAAAAAAGGGTGTCTTTAATTTTTGAGAAACTAAAAGGCATTTTTTACTGTGATGAGTTGTTACGAATATACTAAAAATATCTCAGAAAAAGCAGGATAGATCAATAAAAAGCCCCATTCTAATTCAGATCAGAACAGGGCTATGTTTTTTAGCTCCCCCTTTAGGGGGCTGGGGGTTATACGTCAATCCGTGCGTAGCGGGCGTTTTTCTCGATGAAATCGCGGCGGGGGGCTACTTCGTCGCCCATGAGCATACTAAAGGTATGGTCGCACTCCACGGCGTTTTCGATGGTTACTTTGCGCAGGGTGCGGGTTTCGGGGTTCATGGTGGTATCCCACAACTGGTGGTCGTTCATCTCACCCAAACCTTTGTAACGCTGTATGTGCACGCTGTCTTCTTTACCGGCACCTTTAAGGCGTTGTACGGCCAGGTCGCGCTGGTCTTCTGTCCAGCAATATTCCTGCTCCTTGCCTTTTTTAACCAGGTACAAGGGTGGGGCGGCAATGTATACGTAACCGCTTTCAACAAGTTCCTTCATATAACGGAAGAAGAACGTCAGGATCAGCGTGGTAATGTGCGAACCGTCAACGTCGGCATCCGTCATGATGATGATCTTGTGGTAGCGCAACTTATCAAGGTTCAGGGCCTTGGCATCATCGGCGGTACCGATGCTTACACCCAGGGCGGTAAACATGTTCTTGATCTCTTCGTTCTCGTAAATTTTGTGCTCCATGGCTTTCTCTACGTTCAGTATCTTACCACGCAAGGGTAAAATAGCCTGATAATCGCGGTTACGGCCTTGTTTGGCGGTACCACCCGCCGAGTCACCTTCCACAAGGTACAGTTCGCATAAAGCAGGGTCGCTATTGGCGCAATCGGCAAGCTTGCCCGGTAAACCAGAGCCGCCCATTACGTTTTTACGCTGCACCATTTCGCGGGCCTTACGTGCCGCCGCACGTGCCTGCGCCGCAATGATCACTTTGTTAACAATGATCTTTGCCTCGCGCGGGTTTTCTTCTAAAAAGTTGCCCAGTATTTCGCCTACGGCCATATCAACCGCGCCAATAACCTCATTGTTGCCCAGTTTGCTTTTGGTTTGGCCTTCAAACTGAGGCTCCTGTACTTTTACGGAGATAATGGCAGTTAAGCCTTCGCGGAAGTCGTCGCCGGTGATCTCAACCTTGTTATTTTTTAGCAAACCTTCTTTATCGGCGTAAGCCTTTAAAGTACGGGTCAAGCCACGACGGAAGCCTGATACGTGTGTACCGCCCTCGATAGTGTTGATGTTATTAACGTAGCTGTGTACGTTTTCGCTGTAGGTATCATTGTATTGAAAAGCCAGCTCAACCGGTACACCGTTTTTTATACCGTCCAGATAGATCGGCTCGGGGATGATGGAGGTACGGGTGCTATCCAGGTAAGCTACAAACTCGCGTAAGCCGCCCTCTGAATAAAAGGTTTCTGATAAAAAGGTACCGTCTTCGTTCGGTTCACGCTCGTCGGTCAGCGTCAGCTTAATGCCTTTATTCAAAAATGCCAGTTCGCGCAAGCGGCCTGCCAAAGTTTCGTATTTGTATTCGGTAGTGAGCGTGAAAATCTCCGGGTCGGGCTGAAAGGTTTGGGTGGTACCGGTATGGTCGGCCACGCCTATTTCTTTTACTTCAAAAAGCGGTTTGCCTTTTTCGTACTCCTGGGTAAATATTTTGCCTTCACGGTAAACCAGGGTTTTCATGTGGGTTGACAGCGCGTTAACGCAGCTTACGCCCACACCGTGCAAACCACCCGATACCTTGTAAGTATCTTTATCAAATTTACCGCCGGCATGCAAAACCGTCATCACAATTTCGAGGGCCGATTTTTGTTCTTTGGTGTTGATGCCTGTGGGGATGCCGCGTCCGTTATCAATAACGGTGATGGAGTTACCTTTATGGATGAATACCTGGATGGTATCGCAATGCCCGGCCAAAGCCTCATCTATGGAGTTATCTACAACTTCGTATACCAGGTGGTGCAAACCTTTGCTACCTGTATCGCCAATGTACATTGACGGGCGTTTGCGCACCGCCTCTAAACCTTCTAAAACCTGTATATTATCCGCCGAATAATTGGACCTGTCTTCGTTTTTATCTACTGTTTCTTCGTTAGTGTCTTCTATTTCTTCGCTCATAATTAGTATAAATCAACAACCTTCAAATTTACAAAAAACAGGCGGCATTTTGGGCTAATGTGGATAAAATAGTGAGGTGTGGATTGATGAGTAGTGCGTATTGCGATATGCGTATTGCGATATGCGTATTGCGATTTTTTTAATGCCACCATTTATTTGGCCTTCAATTGTCTGTCTGGTGCGCCCTACTAAGGTCGCAATACGCAATACGCATATCTCAAATCTAAAATTCAAAACATTAGGATACTTGCGCTGAAACTTTATCTTTGTCGGAAAATTTTTAAGTTGTAACAATGAACAAACGCACCTCCATTTTTAGTAAGTTAGCTGTAGCAGTGGCATTTGCGGCCACTATCGCATCATGCGGCCAGCCTAAAACCGACACCAAGACCACATCGGCGGCAACGCCCGAAAAAGCCGATATTGTATATGTAAACTCGGACACCCTGCTTAACAAATACGACTACTTTAAAGAAATGAGCACCCGCCTGCAAGACAAAGGCAAAGCCGCCCAGGCCGATCTGCAAAGCAAAGGCGAAGCTTTTCAGCGTGAGGTGGTTGAGTACCAAAAAGGGATGAACGCCATGAGTGCCGACCAACGCGCCCCTATCGAACAGCGCCTGCAACGCAAACAACAAGAGCTGCAAGCTTATAAAGAAAACGCCGGCGCGCAATTGCAAAACGAGCAAGCCAGCGAAAACAGCAAGCTGTACGATAAGATAGCCGACTTCACCAAAACTTACGCTAAAGAAAAAGGCTACAAACTGGTGTTAACCTACTCAAAAGCCAACCCTACCGTATTGTTTGGCGACCCAAGCCTTGACGTTACCTTAGACGTGGTTAAACGCCTGAACGACGCTTACGCGAAAGAGAAAAAATAAGCCAAAGCGAATTATAAATAGTAATTTTGAAACCTTCCCGCTTCGGGAGGGTTTTTTATTGCACACACCCCAACAACATCATCATGGATAACCACGAGAAATTTATGCGCATGGCCATTGAGCTATCCGAATATAATGTTAAACAAGGCCAGGGCGGGCCGTTTGGGGCAGTTATTGTAAAGGATGGTATGGTGATAGCCCGCAGCGGCAACCGCGTGGTACCCACTAACGATCCTACCGCCCACGCCGAGGTATCGGCCATACGCCTGGCCTGCCAGGAATTGGAGACCTTTAATCTGGAAGGTTGTGCTATTTACACCAGTTGCGAACCATGCCCCATGTGCCTGAGCGCCATTTACTGGGCACGGATTGACCAGATATACTACGCCAACGATAAAACCGACGCTGCCAAAATCGGCTTTGACGACCAGTTTATTTACGATGAAATAGCCCTTAAAATGGCCGACCGTAAAATAGCGCACGTACAACTGCTGCGTACCGAAGCCCAGGGCGCTTTTAAGCTTTGGGAAACATCGGAAATCAAGACGGAGTATTGAGAATTTCGAAAATCCGAAATCAAAAATCAATGCTCCCCTACCCTAAACACCAGCCCAAAATTGGCATAGTCGGCCTGGGTTCGGTGCAGGTATTGTTTGGCTTCGAGGGCAAGCCAGGGCGTACAGTAGTAGCGCACGCCGAACGACCAATAAAAATCGGGCGGCGAGTAGCCGGTTTGGTATGTGGGCACAAAGTAGTGGTAATGGATATAATGCCCGATGTTGATGGGCATCGAAAATTTGCCCAGCCAGGTTTCAAAGCCTAAGCTGGCGCCAACACGCAAACGGTCGTACGAGCTGCCAAGCTCCTGGTAAGTAGCATAAAAATGGTGTACCTCGGGTATGGTATCGAGCGTTTTATAATAGTAAACGGCATCAAAACCGGCCTTTAAAGCTAAAACATGGTTTAACCGATAGTTGTAGCCCAGGTATAAGCCCGACTGGTACAGATCGGAACTCGCGGTTTTTTGGTAGGCAACGTTCAATGGGTAACCTACGGGGTCTAACCCGCCGCCGGTTTGCACAAGGCCGCGCCTGCCCAGGCCTACGCCAAGCTCAAAGCTGTTTTTGCCGTAATGCTTAAACTGCTTTTTGGCGGTTGGCGGTGCCTCCACATTAATATCGTGCGCTATACCTACCGATGCGTTTATGGAGTTGATGCCATCGTTAGGGTTTTTAAAGGCTGCGTTGCTGTAGTGGTACAGGTCAATCCCACCAACTAACTGCGTGGAGGCCGATAGCGGCGTTAAAAATTTGAACCCTATTTGGGCCGTAAAGTTAATATGGCTGCCCACCAGGGTATTATCATTGGTATAGTAGGTTTCACCGGCGTAACCAAAGCCAAAGCCCGGCGTAGCCATAAACTTTGTTTTGCCAACGTTTAATAACACAATACTGATACGGCTAACGGCGCCATAGTAATTACCTAACACACCTTGTGAGCCGGGCTTTTTAGTGAGATATACGTGGCTAAAATCGCGGTACGACAGCGCGATGCTGACATCGTTAATATTAAGGCCCCGCACCCAATCGGCCTGGTTATTGGCCATGTTGATGTGGTAAACGCCCTCCAATCCGTACAGCGGGCCGCCAAGCGTATTGCCCTCGGCACTGAACGCTTTTAGGGCCGTAAACGGCGATACCTCGATGCTGTTCTTATTGTCCTGAGCCAACACGGTACCGACAATTGCAAAACACGAAAGGAATAGCAAGGTGTAACGTTTCATCATATACAGGGCTATAACGTAAAAAAGCGGCCTAAGTTTTACAAGGGGTTACTTTGCATCGCGTATCTGGTTAATGATGTTGGTCGACGAGTACCCATCCACAAAATCGATCACCTTTACCTCGCCCCCGTTGGCCAAAACTTCGGGCGCACCTACGATCTGGGCAATGCTGTAATCGCCACCTTTGACCAGTATATCGGGCAACAAGGTACTGATGGGGATAATAGGCGTATCGCCCTCGAACAGCACCACGGCATCCACAAAAAACAGCGCGGCCAACATAACCGAACGACTGTACTCATTGTTGACCGGCCTTGTAGGGCCTTTGAGCCTTTTGGTAGATGCGTCGGAATTTAGCCCGATGATGAGTTTACGCCCCAGATCGGCCGCGGCTGCCAGGTACGATAAATGCCCCACATGCAGCAGGTCGAACACCCCATTGGTAAACACCACTTTGAGGCCTTCGGCTTTCCATCGGACACGGTCGGCAGTAAGTTGATCGAGGGTATACAGTTTGGCTTTGAGGATATCGTCGGCGGTTTGTTTCATAAAGCAAATATAAAATAGTTACTGGGATAAGTCCTTACTTCAACCCGTCGCTAAAATACAGTCAGGATAGGGCTTTATCAATATACTGTATCATCTCCCCAACCTGCCCCGGTTCAAACCACGCGAAGCCTTTATCTTTATTAAACCAGGTAAGCTGCCTTTTGGCAAAACGGCGGGTGTTTTGTTTGATAGCAGCTATAGCCGATGGCAGGTCTGTTTTGCCATCCAGGTAATCAAATATCTCGGTATAGCCCACGGTGTTGAGGGCGTTGTATCCCCGGTAAGGCAGCAGGCTTTCAACTTCGGCAACCAGGCCATCGGCTATCATGGCATCAACCCGCCGGTTAATACGGTCGTACAGTATCTCACGGGGCAGGTTCAGCCCGATCTTAATGATATTGAAAGGCCGCTGCCGGGTATTTGCCGTACGGAAGGATGAGAACGGCTGCCCGGTTTGGGCGATAACTTCCAACGCACGGATGATGCGTTGCGGGTTGTTAATGTCAACTTCGGCGTAGTAAACAGGGTCGGCGGTTTTAAGCTTATCCTGTAAATAGGTAAGCCCCTGTTCTGCAAAGGCAGCATTTAAGCTTTCGCGGATAGCCGGGTCTGCCGATGGCACTTCGTCAAAACCCTCACAAATGGCTTTGATGTACAAACCCGAGCCGCCTGCTAAAATGGCAACATCATTGTTGGTAAATAGCTGCTCAAGGCATTGCAAGCCTTGTTGCTCAAAATCGCCAACGTTAAAGCTATCAGTAATGCTGTACGAGTTCACAAAATGATGGTTAGCCTGCGCCAGTTCATCAGCCGTAGGTTTGGCCGTGCCTATGCTCATTTCCCGATAAAACTGACGGGAATCTGCCGAAAGGATATCCGCACCGTAATGCCGGGCCAGGGCTATCGCCAAAGCGGTTTTGCCCACAGCCGTAGGGCCTGCCACAACGATAAGTGTTTTTTGGTTAGCGGGCATGTATGCGTGTTAATATGTTGTATCGCGAGGAGCCCGTCATATCGTATCAACTATGAACTACTCACCGCTCACTATTCACCACTCACTGCCTTCGGCTTAATAATCGTCGCCGCCATGCCCTTCGTCGTAGCCCTCGTTGTCCGAAAACTCGCTGCCAAACTCATCCTCCTCGTCCTCACTTTCGTGATCGTCCGTGGCTTTTTCGGTAGTTTCTTCGTCGGTATCCAAAACACCTTCAAGGTCGGCAGTGTCTTCAGCCACGTATTCCATTTCGTTCAAAAAGTCAAAATCATCATCAACCGATGCCGTTTCAGTAGCAGCCGGTGTAAATACGTTACCAAATTGTTTAGGCGCCTCGCCATTGCTTTTGGCCACATGCGGGTAAGTAACTCCTGGGGTTTCGTCCAGTATTTTGATCAGCTCGATATGAAAATCGAACGGGCGGTCAAAGTTAAAGGTGTAGTAAAACTTTTGGTGGGGGTCGTCAATAAACGCACTCAGCTTCGATTTTTCCATCAGCGCCACGCCGCGGTCAATTTTGCGCTGGGTAGGCATGTAGGCAATTTCCTGGCCTTTTATCCATTGGTCGTTGCTGATGTAAAATGAGGATGAATACTCAGGTTTATAGCCTGTTGAGAGGTGAATAGCCCTGTGAAGGTCCTCAAATGTGTGGGTCGACTTAATATCAACCTCACGGGTTACATCATCATAATCTTCAAAAGAAACCTTAAACCGGTAGACTGCCATTAGTGTAGTAAATTTTTATTGTCCAAAAATAATATTTTAATCCGATTTTCTGTTTGCCACAACTTTTAAGCCAATTTCTTCGCCTTTTAAAATTGTGAACGCAATTGCCGCCCCATGCTCGTTAGGGATATGCCCGTCCAGTATAGCTTCGCGTATCTGTTTTTTGATGGTGCCCACTTCGCGGCCCTCGGGTATGCCAAACAACTCCATGATATCCAGCCCGGTAACCGGGGGCTGCCAGTTGCGTATCCGGTCGCGCTCCTCAACCTCTTTTAACTTTTGCTGCACCAGTTCAAAATTATTGCGGTACTTTTTTATTTTGTACTCGTTTTTGGTGGTGATGTCGGCTTTACACAACAGCATTAGGCTCTCAATATCCTCGCCTGCCTCAAACAGCAAACGCCGCACCGCCGAGTCGGTTATCGTCTCCTGCGAAAGCACAATGGGCCGCAAATGCAGTTGAACTAATTTTTGTACCAGTTTCATCTTCTCATTAAGCGGCAGTTTTAACTGGGCGAATATTTTGGGCACCATGCGTGCGCCCCGGTCCTCGTGCCCATGAAACGTCCAGCCGTGGCCGGGTTCAAATCGTTTGGTGGCAGGCTTGGCAATATCGTGCAGTATAGCTGCCCAGCGCAGCCAAAGGTCATCGGTAGTTGTGCTGATGTTATCCAGTACCTCCAGCGTATGGTAAAAGTTGTCCTTATGGCCTTTACCGTTGATGATCTCCACACCATATAGTTCCTGCATTTGCGGGAAGATGATCTTCAGCAACCCGGTATCAAACAACAGCTTAAAGCCGATGCTTGGCTTTGGCGACCCGATGATCTTGTTTAGTTCATCGGTTATCCGTTCCTGCGATACGATTTTGATGCGATCAGCGGTAGCTTTGATGCCTGCCAAAGCGACATCGTCAATGCTAAAATTAAGTTGCGCCGCAAACCTGATGGCCCGCATTATCCGCAGCGGGTCGTCCGAAAAAGTTTCGGCCGGGTCCAGCGGTGTGCGGATGAGCTTATTTTCCAGGTCGGCTATCCCGTTAAACGGGTCTATCAGTTGTCCGTATTGCGATGGGTGCAGGGCGATAGCGAGTGCGTTTATGGTAAAGTCGCGGCGTTTCTGGTCGTCTTCCAAAGTGCCGTTCTCTACAATGGGCTTACGCGAATCCAGCCGGTACGACTCCTTCCGTGCACCTACAAACTCCACCTCCAGGTCCTGGTATTTGAGCATCGCCGTCCCGAAATTTTTAAACACCGATACCGGAACCCTGAGCTGCCTGCCAACAGCTTCAGCGAAAGCGATACCATTGCCCAGCACCACCACATCGATATCTTTTGAGGGCCGGTTGAGGTAAATATCGCGCACAAAACCACCTATGGCATAAGCATCAACGCCCTGTTGCCCGGCTGTTGCCGAGATAATTTTGAATACAGGATGTTGCAGGTGTTGTATCATGCGTAAGCTACCAGAGCCTCACAGCCTCGGTTTTGTTGAGCGGCAAAGTTAAGCATAATGCCTTTTCGGCGAAAAATTACTTGCGGATAAATTCGAAACGGCCATCCGGCTCCAGCCGCATAATGGTCGACGGGCGCTTTTCCGTCAGGTCATATTGCTCCAGGTCAACCACATAGTCAACCCCGTCAATAATTTCGGCGCTTACACCATTAAAGTTTTTGGGCGATGGCTGCCCGCTGATATTGGCCGATGTGGACACCAAAGGCTTGCGCAGCCGCTGTATCAACTGCTGGCAAAATTGGTGCTGGGTAACGCGCAGACCAACGCTGCCATCGGCCGCTATCAGGTTTTTGGCCATATTTTTGGCGCCGGGCATCACCAGCGTTAAAGGGTTTTCGGCGTATTGTATCAGGTCGTAAGCAATATCCGGCACCTCGCCTACATAGCTTTGCAATTGGTTATCGTTAGCCAGCAGCACGATCATGCTTTTCGATTCCTCGCGTTGCTTGAGCGCGTATATCTTTTTCACCGCTTCCTCGTTACCGGCATCGCAGCCAATGCCCCAAATGGTATCGGTAGGGTATAAAATAATGCCGCCATCCTGCAGCACTTTCAATGCGCGGGCTACTTCGTCTTTAAGCATGTACCACTTTATTATATAAGTTCATTAGTTGGGCTGCCAGTTTTGGCTCGTCAAATTTACGCGAATACGCCAAACCCTTTGTTATCATTTTTTGCTGTAACGCCGCGTCGTCCATCACCATCCGTATCTTCTCGCACAGGTCAGTTTCGTCATCCGGGTCGCAATACAAACTATCCGGCCCGCCTGCTTCCTCCAAACACGAGCCTTTTGCCGCAACCACCGGCACACCCGAAACCAAAGCTTCCAGCACTGGTATGCCAAAACCCTCGTACCTTGAGGGGTAAACAAACAGTTGTGCCGACTGGTAAATGGCCGGCAGATCAACAAACGTGGCGTCAGTAATAAACTGCACCCGCTCGGCAAGCTTGTGTAAAAACAGGTATTCGTCAACCCGGGCAAAGTATTTGGTAGGTTTGCCCACCACCACCAGGTGCGTATCTTTTGGTAATATTAGCATGGCTTTGGCCAGCAGCAGCAGGTTTTTACGCGGCTCAATAGTGCCCACGTTCAAAATATATTTTTCGGGAAGCTTGTATTTGGCCCTTACCTCGGCAAGCCGGGTCTCGGTTTGCTTTATGCGAAAGCTGTCATCGCAACCCTGGTACACCACCTCGATCATCTCGGGGTGTATATTTAATAACTGCACCAGGTCGGCTTTGGTTTTCTCGCTTATCGCGATAACGCGGTCGGCATGTTTACAGGCATACTTAATTTTGGCAGCGTATATTTTACGGCTCACCCAGCCAAAATATTGCGGAAAGCGCATAAATATCAGGTCGTGTACCGTCACTACCGATCTGATCCCGCTTTTGCTGATGCCGATCGGTAGTTCATGGCTCAAACCATGATAAAGTTCAATGCCATCACGCTTCAGGTCGGCAACTACGCCTTTAGTCCGCCACAGCGAAGTGAACAGCCCGCTTTTGGGTGTGCTGATCTCAACCCCGCTTAAAGCTGATAAATACTCAAAGGCTTTATTGGGTTTTACTTTAGGCGTATATAAATGGTATTCGTTATCCGGGTAACCCAAAGCCATCATCCTGATCACGCCACGACTGTAATTACCCAGCCCGGTCGTATTCAGAAACGCTCTTTTGGCTTCGTACCCTATGCGCATGATGGTTACTGAGTTATTAGGTTATTAAGTTACTAAGTTAATCCGTATTCGTTGAAACAATAATTCCTAAAATATAATAGGTTATTAGGTTACTAACTTAAAGCATATTAAACACCTCAACATCAATAACCTAATAACCCAATAACTTAGTAACTCAATAACTACACGGCCACGTTATTCTCACGCAGCGCGTCGTTCAACGATGTTTTTTTATCTGTCGATGCCTTACGTTTGCCGATGATCAAGGCGCAAGGCACCTGGTACTCGCCCGCCGGAAACTTTTTAGTGTACGATCCTGGTATCACTACCGACCGTGCAGGTACCACGCCCTTATACTCCACCGGTGTTTCGTGGGTAACATCAATAATTTTGGTCGACGCGGTCAACACTACGTTGGCGCCCAGCACCACCTCTTCTTCCAGGTGCACACCCTCAACCACAATAGCCCGCGAGCCTATAAAGCAGTTATCCTCAATAATAACCGGGGCAGCCTGCACCGGCTCCAACACACCGCCAATGCCTACACCGCCGCTTAAATGCACATGTTTGCCTATTTGCGCGCAACTGCCAACGGTAGCCCATGTATCAACCATGGTACCCTCATCAACAAAAGCGCCTATGTTTACGTACGATGGCATCAGGATAACCCCTTTAGCCAGGTGTGCGCCATAACGTGCAATAGCGTGTGGCACCACCCTAACACCAAGGTCTTTATAATCGGTCTTTAACTTCATTTTATCGTGAAAAACAAAGGGGCCTACTTTTATTTCTTCCATCTGGCGTATCGGGAAGTATAATATCACCGCTTTTTTTATCCAATCGTTTACGTGCCAGCGGGTACCTATACGCTCGGCAACACGTATCTCGCCTTTGTCCAATCGTTCAATAACGGCTTCAATGGCGTTGGTATATTCTTTAAAACTCAACAGGTTACGGTCAACCCAGGCATCTTCAATAAGTTTTTTAAGGTCTTGCATTGGTATATGTTTTATACAAAATTGATTTTATGCGGCGGTCAAAGCCGCGATATTTTTGAAAGGCGAAGATAAATAAAAAATGAGGTTTGGTAAATTGAATTGCTTGCAGCTTAATTGATAATAATGCTACGTCTGTTACCTATCATTTTTTAGTTTTGCAATTACTATGGCCGAAAAAGAAAAGCTTCGTATTGATAAATACCTTTGGGCCATAAGGGCGTTTAAAACCCGCACCTTAGCTGCCGATGCCTGCAAGGCAGGGCGCGTTAAGCTCGATGGGACTAACATCAAGCCATCGCACGAAGTACGCATTGGCGAGGTTTATCAGGTTTCAAAAGGGGTTGAAAAGCGGGTGCTAAAAGTTACCGCTATGCTTCAAAACCGGGTCGACGCCAAAACCGCGGTCAACTTTTACCAGGATATCACACCGGTTGAGCAAACACTGGCCTTTAAAACCATGTTCCACGCCCCTGTATTAACGCGCGACCGCGGAACAGGCCGCCCAACTAAAAAGGACAGACGCGAAATAGACGATCTGAAGGATGATTTTTTTGATCAATAACCATTGGGCCTGCAGTATTTTAATGAGTGACAGTTATTTAAGCCCTTAGTTTAAATAGTTTTGTCAATAGAAATTTTACAAAAAAACATAGCTAATAAATAACAAATTTCACTAATTTTCAAAATTGTTAAAAGTAATTACACAGTTTTCAAAATACTTGGTATATTGCTTTGGTAAACGATCAAAAAAACAATAGGTGCCGGTATTATTAAATCCGTTCCTATATCTATTTCGTAAGTTTACCGGGTGCGCCTTAACGCGTTAATTTGATAATATAATACTGACACAGCTTGAGTTACCACAAAGCCGATAACGTTCTTAGGTTTAAAATCATCGTATTTTTAACTATCTTTTTATTTACAACTACAGCGAGCTCGTTTTTCATGCCCAGGATTTTGTCGGTTCACCCTAAACCTCAAATACAGGTAACCCTACTAAAATGCGGGCAGCTTTTTTGGTGTAGCGCTTTTGGTCATAAAGAAAAAAATCTTCCAAACAGCCGCATATCTGTACCCAAAATAAAGTTTTCGGGCATGTTGTTCATCCTGGCATTTTTTGGTGCTATTGGTTTCTGTTTGACCTTCAAGCCCTCACAATCATCTTCCCTAAATTACTGTATCTTGCAAAATATATGCATCACCCAATGCGTTTTGCGGTTATGATGTGCGCTTTTTTTCGATAGTAAAGTGTACGTCTAAATTAACAAGCCTGGCAGCCCCAGTTTTACCCTGATTATTATTTATAGTGTACACTTTTATTTTAACATAACTCACACACTAATAAACTTAAGTATATAGTTAAGCTTTTAACAAAATATCGTAAAAAGCGCTATTAACATTATGGATACCCCCCACTTAAATATAACCGAAACAACGGCATACGCAGGCACCCGTCATTTGCCTGCTTTGTTTGCTGATTGTGCCCGGCAATATCCATTAAAAACCGCTGTCATATTTCATGACAAAGCTATTACCTACGCCGACCTTGATACCATCAGTAACCAGTTTGCAAATTTTTTGATAAAAGCCGGCGTCAAGCCCGAAGACATTGTCGGTATATCGTTAGAAAGGTCGCCCGATATGCTCATCGTTTTATTGGCTATACTAAAAGTAGGCGCGGCTTATTTACCACTCGACCCCGAATATCCAAAAGACCGTATTGAGTACATGCTGAACGATTCGGGCGCGAAGTTTTTAATAAAGAGCAAAAAACAAGTCGGCAGTATTAGCACTGCGGCAAACAAAATATACACCCACGATATACACGCGGCATTATCAGACCTGCCAGTTGCTGCGCCACAGATAAAAATATCGGGCAGTAACTTGGCTTACGTTTTGTATACATCGGGCTCAACGGGTAAACCCAAAGGCGTAATGGTTGAGCACCACAGCCTTACTAATCTTTTACATACCATTCAAAAAGAGCCCGGCCTTATTGATACCGATGTTTTATTATCAGTTACCACCATATCGTTCGATATAGCAGCGGTCGAGCTGTTTTTGCCGCTCATAACCGGTGCCACGGTAATTATAACCGATACCGCCGCTACTAAAGACTCACGCCTTTTATTAAACCTGGTCAAAAAGCACCAGGTAACCATTATGCAAGCCACGCCAAATACCTGGCGCATGATGCTCGACGCCGGCTGGAACGGTTATATCCCCTTAAAAGTATTTTGCGGGGGCGAACCTTTAACTAAACAACTGGCCGATAAATTATTACCGGTATGCGCATCGTTATGGAACATGTACGGCCCAACCGAAACTACCATATACTCCATAATCACACAAGTAAAACCAACCGATCAGGTTATTACCATTGGCCACCCGGTAGGTAACACCGTAGTGTATTTGTTGGATGAACGCGACCAGCCCGTTGAGATGGGACAAACCGGCCAGATATGTATCGGTGGCGAGGGGGTATCAAGGGGGTATATCAATCAGCCCGCTTTAAGCCAAAGCAGTTTTATTAAGTATAATGACGGTAATGGCACTACTATAACCTTATACAAAACCGGCGACCTGGGTAAGGTGCTGCCTGATGGCGATATACAATGCCTTGGCCGTATTGACCATCAGGTAAAAATAAGCGGTTACCGTATTGAGCTTGGCGAAATTGAAAGCATCATCCAAAGCAGCGGGCTGGTTAGCCAGGCAATCGTACTCCCCCGCGAAACCGACGATGGCAACAAAAATCTTATCGCTTTTGCCATACCCGATCTGACAAGTTTAGAAGCTGCCCAAAAAGAACTCTATGAAAAGCAGGTAAAAAACTGGGAAGCTGTTTACGATGTTGAATACGCCCACTCCGATGCCGGCCAGCACTCAGAAGCCAACCCGCAGTTTAATACCAACATTTGGAAAGATAGCTTTACCATTAAAATTATCCCTGTTGAGCAGATGCAGGATTGGCTGGCCGATATCACCCGGGTGATCTTATCTCAAAAGCCGCAAAACGTACTTGAGATAGGCTCGGGCACCGGTTTAATCTATTACCAGATTGCACCGCACCTCAAAAAATATATCGGGACGGATTTTTCGCGATCAGGTATCAACGCCATTAGTAACGAGGTGGCCAAACAGCCGGAAAACTACCCCGAAACAAAACTAATGGTATGCGCCGCGCACGAAGTTGAACTTACCCCTGCACAGGATATTGATACCATCATTATCAACTCCGTTATTCAATACTTTCCGGGCGAAGATTACCTGGCGCAGGTACTGGCTAAAAGCATGACCATGCTTAACCATCAGGGCCGGATAATTATCGGCGACGTACGCGACCTGCGCTTACTCAATGTATTTAAAAAACGGCTGCTGCTAACCAAACTCCCACCCGAAACCGAAACATCCGAATTTGAATACCTGGTTGATCAGGAGTTGTTAAAAGAAGAAGAACTGTGCGTATCGCCCGAATTCTTTTACAACCTTAAAACGTTGTACCCGCAAATTAGCCATGTAGATATTCAATGGAAGCAGGGCAACTATGTTAACGAACTGATCGCTTACCGCTATACAGTAATTATCCACGTGGGCAAAACAGCACCGGTAATAAAACCCCAATGGATAAACTGGAGTACTTTATCCGATAAAAGCACAATAACGGATAAATTGGTGCAGCAACCAGATGTGTTAGCACTGAGCGACGTGGATAATCCACGCTTATCGCAAGAGATATTGATCGGGCGCGGTATAAGTGACCCGTCTGTTTCAAACTTAGGCGGGTTGACCGACTATATTCGTGGGCAAAACACCGATAACGGCAATATTCAGCAGCTTATCCAAACCGCAAAAAACGCCGGTTATGTTTGCAGGTACTATTTGAACCCAGACCCTCTAAAAGTAAACCTGGTATTTGTAAAACCAACAGACGACAGGCTTATCGAAGCTGAGTATGCCAGGGCAAAAACTTTAAAAGGCGAGCCATTGACCAATAACCCGCTCATGTCGGCCATTTCGGCGCATATACAGCAGGATATTTATAAGCTACTGGCCAAAAAGCTACCGGCTTTTATGATACCGGCCAGCCTAACCATACTCAGCAAGTTCCCGCAAACCAAAAACGGAAAGATCGACCGGCAAGTTTTACTGCGGCGCAGTAAACTGGCACGTATCGAGCCTACAAACTATCGCGGGCCGCGTAATGATATCGAAACCAAGCTTGTCGCATTGTGGAAAGAGTTACTTGGGGTTGATACCATCAGCATTGATGATAACTTTTTCGAACTGGGCGGCAACTCGCTCATCGCCATAAGGCTGATGATCACCCTCGAAAAAGAGACAGGCAAAGACCTGCCTTTATCCTCCCTTTTTGAATACCCTACCATCGAACAATTGGCACCGGTTATACAGCATACCCACACCCTTAACACCTCAAAATGCCTGGTGCGCTTAAAACCCGAAGGTAACCGTGTGCCCCTTTATATTGTACACGGCTGGGGCCTAACTGTGTTTATTTTTAAAGACGTAGTTAAAAACCTGCACCCCGATCAGCCTGTTTATGCCCTGCAGGGCATAGGCATTGATGGATATGAAGAACCCCTTACCAAGGTTGAAGATATTGCCGCACGTTACCTGGCCGAAGTGCTGGAGCAAAACCCCAACGGGCCTTACGCTTTCGCGGGATATTCGCTTGGCGGTGTAATTGCCTGCGAAATGGCTAAACAATTGCGTATTATGGGCAAAAAGGTGACCATGATGGCCATGTTTGATGCCTACGCGCACACCACCGAAAAAAAGGCGCATATTAATTTAATGGAACTTAGCGCCGGTAAAGTGCGCAAGTTTTTTTTAAGGATCAGCCATAACCTTACCCAGTTGATCAAAGACCCAAATTCATGGAACGAAAAGCTGATCCAGGTTCAGCGCAAACTTCCATCGTGGATAAAAAAGAGCAATATTGTTAAATTGCGGAAAGATAACGACGTCGACTTTTACTCGAACGAGCTAAGCAAACTTTATTTTAACGCCGCGGTACAAAACTACAAGCTGTCAACCCGCGAGGAAACTATCGAACTGTTCAGGGCCTCAAAAAACATTTACTACTACATGGACGACCCCGTGTACTTAGGATGGAAGGATTATGCCGATACGGTTAACTTGTACAGGCTAAAAGGTACGCACACCACTATGTTTTTACCGCCTAACGATAAACTTTTCTCCGAGTACCTGCAACAATGCCTCGACCGTGCAAACCAGCATAACGTGTAATTAGTTGTCACTCCGGCCACTGTTACCGACAATACTAACATATAATTTTTTGATCAGCCTGTTTGCAGGGGTTTCTATTAACAAGAAACACAGGTACGAAGCGCCCATCATTACCACCAGGTATATGGTTAATATAGTTACAGGCTCCGATATTTTAAAGTGCTTAAAAAACATAGCGGTTATGGTATACACCGGGAACTGCAGTATGTATAAACTATAACTTATTTCGCCTAAAATTATCCATGGCCGGCCACAAAACAGCCGCGTAATTTTACCTGTATTTAATGCCAGCAACAATATAAAACATGCAAAACAAGCCGTAAGCAGGGCATCTTGCCAGTAATACGCCAGGTCAAAATATAAAATCACCAATATTGCCGCAGCTGCAAGCGTTAACAGTATATCGTAGTTCTTTTTTGTTGATCTTAAAAACACAAGGCCTATCAAATTACCAACCATAAATTGATTTAAACGGACCAATGGAAAATGCGTTAAATAGGAAAAACTTGCTTCATTTGGCGGATAGTAGTTTAAAAAAAATTGCGTAACAACATACACACTAAGCACTACATAAACCACTGTTTTTATATCAACCTTGCTATACAGGTAGTTAAATAAAAACGGAAACGAAAAGTAAAACAAAAACTCGACGGATAACGACCAGGCTACCGGGTTTAACGTAAAAATATAATGAGTGCTCCATGCCTGTAAAGCCATCAGGTCCATTATAAAGGCATCTACGTAAATATGCGTGTGAGCAAGTATTGCCGAAACAGCCACTTGCAAAAGTAAAGCAGATGCGTATGCCGGATAGATCCTGGCAACCCTGTTTACATAATAAACGCCTTTTTTGATATTGCCTTTTTTAGTGCCATAAGCCACTATCATTACAAAACCCGACAGAATAAAAAAGTAACTAACTGCTAAATTACCCTTTTTAAAAATTTGATTTAAAACGTAAATATTAAAAGGCTTGGTCGATAACCCGAAATGGTATATCAACACTGCAAATGCAGCAATAAATCTCGTAAAAGTTAACTGATTTAATCTCATAAACACCAATGGCCCCGAATATGATTGACTGAAAAAAAAATCAATTATTTGAACTACGGATAATTGAATTTACGTAGCCGCGTATGTTAGCTTGCTGCACGCAAAACGGCAATACATTTTTCAAGGCTGGTACGCCAGTAAGGTATACTTATACCCAGGGTACGCCTGATCTTAGCCTTGTCCATTACCGAAAACGTCGGTCTAACCGCCCTGGTCACATATTCCGATGTCCTTACCGGATACACTTTAACACCGATATGGGCTATATCAAAAATAGCCATAGCAAAATCATACCACGATGTTACCCCCTCGTTACTGTAATGGTAAACGCCATAAGCCTGCTTATCGTTAGCAACAATGCTTAAAATGCAATCAGCAAGGTCAATTGCATAGGTGGGCGTTCCAATTTGGTCGGCAATAATTTTCAGCTCTTCCTTTTCGGCCCCTAAACGCATCATAGTTTTAACAAAATTATTCCCATACTCCGAGTATAACCAGCTGGTACGCAAAATGTAAAAACTGCTTAAATTGGCTATAATGGCCTGCTCGCCTTCAAGCTTGGTAAGGCCATAAATATTTATGGGCTCGGCAATATCATCTTCCAGCAAAGGCAGTGGTGTATTGCCTGCAAACACAAAATCGGTTGATACATGTATCAGCGTTGCATCAAATTGCGCACATAACTTAGCCAGGTTTTCGGCGCCATCGCGGTTTATCTTACGGGCCATATCAACATCATCCTCAGCCTTGTCTACCGCTGTATAAGCAGCACAATTTATGCAATAACTTGGGTTGTACTGTTTAAACAAATGGGTAAGTATCTCCACGCTTAAAATATTGGCCTGCTCCTCGGGCGGAAAAAAAACATTGGTAATACCCTTTTTATCTGTTAAATGCTTTAGGCATTGCCCTAACTGTCCCGACGCGCCAAATACTAATACATTACTCATGTCTCAAATATCCAATTTAAATAGTTTATTTACTAATGTTTTGTAAAAACGTGTTCATCACGTTACCGATGTCTAAAAAATCCAGTGCATATGCCCTTGAGTTTTTACGTTGTATTGCGGTGCTGGTTTCGGCCGTTGCGCCTATTACCCCGGCCAGCGCAGCAAAATCATCCGGGGGTACAACAAACCCCACGTTATATTTTTCTACCAGTTCGTATAATGATGTTCCGGCCGTAGCTGTTATAACGGCCACACCTCCTACCGATAGTATAGTTGTCAGTTTGGATGGCATCACCAGGTCGCCTGCATTTCCTTTTTGGATCACCAGGTGCAGATCTGCCATATTTAAAAACTCGTTAAATACGGCCTTATCCTGCAAGGGTAAAAACTTAATATTAAGTAAGCCCTTGCTTAAAGTTAATTCTTCCAATTTTTGGCGGTATGGCCCCGTTCCGCAAATAACAAATTGTATCCGGGGGGTATCCTTAAGCAGTTCTGCACAGGTTATTATGTTTTCAAGGCCTTGCTTTTCGCCTATGCTGCCCGAATAAACGCACACAAAATCATCGGCACTATAACCCCATTTTGCTTTTAATGGTGCTTTATCTTCTATCGGAAAAAAATAGGCGGTATCGGTCCAATTGGGAAAAAACAACACCTCGCGGCCCGCTTTGGCAGATATCCGTTTGATCATCCCATCCGAAATGCTACTCACAAAATCGCTGCCTTTAAGTATCTTTTTTTCGACCGAGTACAGCAGGTCGAACATTTTTTTATTGCTCAGTATATTCAGCTCCTGGGCGGCTTCAATTTGAAGGTCCTGGATGTGGTATATCAGTTTACTGCCCTTCAGTTTACAATAATACCAGGCCAAATACCCAAGGTGAAACGGCGGCGCTACCGTGATCACGTAGTCATGCTTTTTTTTAAACAGGATAAGCTTTTGCACAACCCACAACATTGATGTCCAAAACGACAGGTCTTGCAGCATTCTTTTTTTTCCGGTTGGGTTGGCTGGCACATACGATGGGCAGCGGTATATGGTGAGGCTTGCATTACTTTCGGCATAGTAGTTAACCTCCTTTTTATACCACCTGTTTTTATACGGCGCCTGCACTTTCCAATATGGGTAGTACGGGTAAGTGGTAACCACCGTGCAATCAAAACCATGCTTAACCAGCCAGTTTATCATATCGCCGTTATACTTACCTATGCCGGTAGGCTCGGGATAAAAGTTATGACTGATCAATAAAAAGCTTTTTTTCATTCAACCGATAAAGTAGTTTAAATACTGCAATTAATTTTGTTGGGCGGTGGCTTCTGCAAATTTACGCGTCCTCACAAATACCGCGGGGTTACCGGTATATATGCCCAATTCGTCAAGCACCTTTGTGGCCACCGAGTTAACCGTTAAAATAGCATAGGCTTTACACACAACACCCGGGCATACTACCGATTGTGCACCTATCCAAACACCGTCCTCAATGTGTATCTTCCCTAAGCGGTAAGGAAAATCGGCAATGGTGTAATCATGATTGCCGGTTAACAGTAATGCCCCTTGCGACAGGCAAACATTACTACCTATGCTTACATCCTCAAGGTTATCGATCCAAACCGACTCGCCTATCCAGCAATTATCGCCTATACTTAACCGCCATGGGTTTTTAATGCGTACTTTGGTTTTGATAACCAATCCCTTACCCAATTTAGCTCCAAATAGTTTTAACAACCATGCTTTAAAACGGTATGGCCAGGGCAAAGCGCTATAAAAAATGTAATAATTAATAAAATACCAAAGCAGTACCTTTAACTTAGGGCCTGCTTTGTAACTGCCAACAGTAAATTTCGAAAGGTCAACTTTCATTAAATGCTTTGGTTAATTAAAAACATAAAATGGTGGGTGATCAAATTATTGCGTAAAACGCCTTTAGTTTGATTTTGCAAATTCATACAATTGAATGTACCGGTTAGCCAGGCTGCTTTCCTCATACTCTTGCTTAATTGTAAGCGGGGCTTCTGCGTTAATTTTTTTAAATTTATCTTTCTGCAGGTATAGTTTGTTCAAGTTATCCGTTACCGTTTCAACTTTCATTTCGGTTACCCACCCAAAGTCTTTGTCGGTAATGTATTTACACAGCCCAACATGGTCGCTTATAAATACCGGTGTACCTACCGATAATGACTCAATGACCACAATGGCAAAGTTTTCGCTATGCGATGTTAACGCCATCAAATCAAGCTGCGATAAAAAATCAAATTTTGTTTCCCCGCCTTTCCAGCCTACCCAGGCAATATTTTTGCCATTGCCGCACTTGTTAGCTAAATTTTTTAAGGTGTTAATATAATGCTGGTCGCCCGATCCGGCAATAACCAGCTGATATTTAAAATTAACCTTGCTTAGCGCTTTTATCAATACATCCAACCCCTTTTTTGGATCTACCCTCGATAAAAAGCCAATGGTAAACACGTCATTCTCCTGTTTCTGTAAAATTCTGTCTGTTAGTTTTACAAGGTTGGGTATCACACGGCCCTCCCATGTTTCAATAATTTTTTTCGACTCTTCCCATTCCATCCCTGTCGAAACGTGCAGCCAGCTATCTCTCAATAAATTCTTTCCTAAAAAACGGTGTACAAATTTTTTAGCTAAAACATTGCGGTTATAAATAATATAATCGCTTAACATACCATGGGGCGATATGATGGGCTTGATGCCTTTTTTGCGGCAAATTAATGCTGCGCCCAGCACCAAAAAATTCCACCAGGTATGTATGTGTACCGTATCAAAATCACCCGCGGTATTGTTCAAATATTTCCACAGGTCAACAGAGATGTAAGTATTGTCGCCGGTAATTTTGTTAAAATAAATTACTTTAACACCGTCTACAACTACTTCTTTATTTTTTTCGACATCCAGTTCTGTCTTCCCGTTGGTTGCTGTGGTATAAATGGTAACATCGTGCCCAAGCAAAACAAGCCGTTCCGCCAGCATCGAGATCACAACAATGGGGCCACCGTAAGCGTAAGCTGGTTTATAGTACGGAACGATAAAGAGCACTTTCATATCACCGCGTTGTTATAAATTGGTTGGCCCGGTATACCATAAAGTCGCTTAAATGAATTTCATCATAACAATCATCGGACACCTCATGCCCCAGGGTATAAACAGCAAATAAATTCAATAGTTTAATTTAATATATTAAGGGATCGGTACAGTTTTACAATTGTTTAAAGCTAAAATTAAATTTTCATATTTATATTTTTTCTTCAAAATCTTCAACAATTTTTAAATATATTTTTTCAATGCGGTCAAGCGCGTCCCGGGTGTTAAACCTTTCTGCGTTCAATAGTCCTTTATCCACCACCTTAGTTCGCTCATCGGGGCTTAGGTTAAGTACAATATCCACAATTTTCGCAGCGTCGGCAGCCCAAACACAGGCTTTAGCTTTATCAAACGGTTTAACTTCAATAAGGTAAGCGGCATCGCCCGCTACCTCCGTCATTGGCGCGGCATTTGTGGTAACCACCGGGCAGCCCGACGCCATTGCTTCAACTATAGGCCAGCCAAAACCTTCGGCAATTGACGGGAACAACAGCAGCGAGGCACCTGCGTAGGCACTCCGCACCAAGTCGTTATTAATACCCGTAACCAGGTGAATGGTTTTCTTATATCCCGACTCGTCGTATTTTGCTAAAAGCTTAGCCGATGGGGGCTGACCGATCATTATTAATGGTAGATCCATCCCACCATTCTGGCGCCAGGCATCATAAATCTCAATTACACCCGGCCGGTTTTTATACCACTGGTTTCCGCCCACGTGCAGTATATAACCTTTCGTAAGGTCAATATCAAGGTGCTTGGTCAATAACAGCCTGGCATCGGCAGCATTTTGTTTAACAAATGTTTGATTGAGCCCGTTATAAACCACCTCAGATATTTTAGGTATATACCCTAAAAACTTGTGAAGGTCGTCTCTTGTTTTATTTGATACCGATATAAAGTTTTGGGCCTTGTTATACCCCCGGCGTATAAACGCCTGATATCGCCGTCCTGTCCAGCCGGTCTTATTTTGAGGTATCTCATCCAGGGCCGACTTTTGCGCCAAAAAGTCATGGCAATGAACCACATGCCGCTGGCTTTTCACCAAAGGCACCCAGGGACCAAGGGCCTGGTCGGTAAATACATAGAGTGTATTAGCCGGGCTATTTTTTAATAAGCTTTTAACTTTAACCGGAAAAACAATGTACTGATCAATGTACCCTGTCCACTTTTTTAACTGCTGAGGTACAGGCAATCGCGAAAACCAGGGGCTGGCAGTCCATATTTTAACCTCGTGTCCCCTGCTGGCCATCCCCTTGGTCAGCATGTGGGCAAAGCGTGGCATACTTTGCGATTCAAGAAAATCAGGATGGGTAAAAAAAACCAGGACCATAAACTTAAACTACTTACGGATTTGACTTATGATCATTGTTTTGTGGTACGTCATCTCTTGCGTGCTATGGCTTTTTTAGTTGTTGCGGGCTTGGGCGTATTTTTTAATGATGCAAGTACCAAACCGGCTGTTAAAGTAAAGAACCCTAACGAAGTAGGTTGCGACCAATTACCCTGGGCTATCAAAATAAAACCGCCGCTCAATAGCAGCCAGGGCAGCATATCTCCCGCCGCCATTTTTTTGTATCCTGCCACAAGCGTTTTTAAACTCAAACTAATGCGGAGAAGGATGACCGATAGCCCCATTAACGGGCCGAGTTCGCCTATAACACGCCCCCATTCGGCTTCGGCAATAAGCCATGCACGCCTGTTGCCCGATATTAGCTGCGAACCTACTTTTGTGCCCATGCCTAACCCGTATCCCAAAAACGGTTGTTCATCAATATGCGCAAGGGTCGATATCATACCACCTAAATACCGGTCGCCAAAAGTACCCTCTAAACCACCTTCAGATGCGCCTGCATTTGTAAAACGCTGCGTAAGTACACTGGTTGCTGTTTGAAAAAAACTTGAACTGCTTAGCCCGAACATAAGCGCACCAACAACGGCGATAGCTACAAGCCCTCGTCCTAAGTTTTTAGGTGTACGCAAAATGGTAACAAAGGCAAACCCCATTGATAATACGGCTTGAAAAGTAAGGGTCCGGCTGATAGAGAGGGGGATTGCCGCTATACAGGCAATACTGGCGCCTATCAATAATATCCGGTTAATGGTTTTTGAATTGAACAAAAAGTAAACCACGTAACTGATTACCAGGGTGTAATACAACGTGTTTCCTGTAGTAAATGAGAATGTTCCGGGTGGCCTAAAATAGCCCAACGCACCGGCAAACCCAGCTCCGTGAATATCATCTCCCAACCCCCGGTTAACCCACGCCGATTGAGGGCTATAAAATTGTAAAGCCATTAATACCGCCATGGGCATTGAAACCCACATGCTAACCTTTCCCATCTTAACAACGTCATCCCTGGTAAAAACGCGGCCCATTACAAATATAAATGGAAAATGAACCAAAAACATCCGGGCACCATAAATTGCAACGGGTAAATTGCCATGCCCCACCAAAAGCGCTGTAAATGTCCCTATAAACCCTATGCTCGTCATCCCCAAAATGTAAATATTGTTTGGGATGAGGTGGCGGTTCCAGGCCACAAATACCACCCAAAGAGCAATAGGGTCACGAACGATCAATAATGGGGTAGACAGCCCGGGCAAGAACCATTTTCT
>JACXTT010001577.1_pt1 | contig 37660 bp, 30 predicted proteins | sample 9270951 | NCBI WGS metagenome assembly JACXTT01 (sample SAMN15532306, study PRJNA645909) | rock metagenome | isolation source: weathered quartz diorite | place: Puerto Rico | collected 2017-06-21
TTCTGTCGGGAAGCCCGGCGCTGGATACCGGCACCGCCACCGTGTCCGGCGTGGTGACCGATGACTATGACGTGGTGGCGCGTCCGCAAGGGGCGGGGTATGACGTGGGGGCGATGGAGAAATAAATATTGGCACCGCCCAAGACCACAAAGCTGAGAGCAGTCATATCAGGAAGGAAAGGCCACGGCACAAACCGTGGCCTTTTTATTGCTAGAGAGAATTAAAGCTCTAACAGACTATCCTATCCAGTTGAAGCATCCTCTACACTTTCAGTCCCACTTGTCAGCTGTGCGCGATGATCAATACTCCCAGGATTACAAGGATCGTGCCACCCAGCCTGGCAACACTCACCGGTTCATGCAAAATGAAAAAACCGAAGACCAGCGTCAGAAGAAATCCCAGGCTGACAAAAGGATAGGCAACACTTACGTCTGCTCTGGCCAACACAATCAACCATAGCGCCGCCCCTAACAGATATAGCAAGAGCCCCGCCCATACGCTGCCATTGCTGATAATCGAAGCGAAAAGACCGCCCGGGTCGTGTAAATCCAAAGCCTGCTGGACATTTGAATGAGACATGCCCATCTTCAAAAGCAGCTGGGCCACGGCTGAAATGCTGACACTAATCACAATCATTGCAACTATTTTGATATTCATCGATTCACCACTCTTGTATTTTAATCCCATTTTCTTTTGCCACTTCGACGGCGCGTTGTTTCCCGCTTATCAATATTCCATTATCCGCCAGATGTAACATGGGAATGTCCGACTCCTGGTCGGCATAGGCCGTGATTCTGACGTTCTCGTTTTGCTCTTTTATCAGCCTCAGGTAGTGAACCTTCTGAGGTCCATGGCAATTAGGGCTCGCCAGATTACCCGTCAATCTGTCATTCGCCCATTCGGTTTTGGTGCAAAAGTATTCGTGAAAACCCAGGCGTCTCGCCAGAATTGAGACATATATATCTAGGCTCGCGGACAACAGGACCGTTCTCGCTCCTGCCTGCTGATGTTGTTTCAACGCCGTCAGCGCCTTGGGGCGAAGTCCGTTTTTAATCAGTCGTTCCACGTAAGCTTCTGAGTGCTGGTTTACAAAACTGCGCTCACATCCCCCCAAAAACGCATCGAGAAACTCCTGCTTGAGCCTGCTGTTGTCAATTTTTCGCGACCAGTAACTGAGCAATGCCCATGGAAGGCCTCGGAGACGGATAACGCGGCCAGGGCGGCGCGCAAGCACACTCAGCAGATACGGCACATAGGTATCACTCTTGGTAAGCGTTCCATCGAGATCAAATATGACCAAATGCCGCGTTTCGTTCATGAAAAATATATAATGAGGCCGAACGTAAGGACCCATCCCACGATTGCCACCAATAAAGGGAGGTCCTTGTAGACGACATCGGTCGGTGAGCCACCCTGGTTCATTCGGTGGATCAGATACAGATAGCGAAAAATGCCGAAGACAACGAAGGCCCCCGTGGCATAAAGCAGGTTGGATCCGAAACGTTCGATGGTTGCAGGATCGACCGTGTAGAGCAGATAGGATATGAGTGTTACCGGGGTAACAACAGAGATAAGCTCATCGACGAGCCCAGGCGTATAATCCGTAAGCACCGGTCGATGTTTACTCGATACTCCCTGCATAATAATCAGTTCGTGCCGCCTTTTTGCCAACGCCAGGAACAGCGACAATAGAAAAGTTGCCGTGATCAACCAGGATGATGGGGTAACATCGATCGCGACACCGCCGCCAATTACACGCAGCACAAACCCTGCCGCGATGCAAAACACGTCCAGTATCACGACATGTTTCAGGAAATAACTGTAGCTAATGTTTATCAAAGCATAGACACCTAGCACGACGCCGACCATCGGTGCGACGGTATAGGCCGAGACCATCGCCAGCGCCATTAGGAGGACTGTCGTTCCTATGGCAAACGATAGTGGCAAGCGCCCGGAGGCTATCGGGCGTTGCGACTTTGCCGGATGCACCCGGTCCCGCTCGCGATCGGCGATGTCGTTCAGCAAGTAGGCCGCGCTGGAAATTGCACAAAATGCCGCAAAAACAATCACCGTGCTCAACATGGCATCGAGGTTCCCGGCCTTGCCCGAGAAGAACAACGGCGCAAACACAAACGCATTCTTAACCCAATGTTTTGGGCGCATTGTTAGCCACAAATAGCGGCCGATGATCCAGTATTTCATGGGGATGTTTGCTTTAGCTCGAAGATAGGTCAGTTTTATGGAATCGTTGTAGTCCGGAGCGGCGGCGCGTCACGTCGATAGATCTGAAGGTGATATTTGCGGTCGAAGATACCGAAACGGGCCGATACGTTTAATAAATCCTCAGTCAACATTCGCTTCTGGGGTTTAATCTCCTGGCCCACGGGATGCCACTCGCCGCCGACAACCGTCTGCAGCTTGGTAAAATAATCTGGATCAATGATCAGGACGGTAATTCTCTGTCGCTCGTCGGCAGATAAGGTCTTCAGATAGTGAAGTGCAAAAACCTTTGCGGCCTTTATTTTCACAGCATAGTACGCGCCATAGTCAGTAAGGACCCAATCATCCTTCGTGACATGTGTTTCGACATTGAGTGCAACCGGCTCATAACGCCTGTCTTCCCAGTCGTACGCTGCGAACGCCAGCTGAAATGGGAGACCTATCATGCACGTTACCAACAATAAGAATTTGAGAGGTCGGATGAACAAAGTGTTATCGGTCTGCGGCAGCGTGGCCATAATACAAACCGCCAGCGGTATGTATGCCATCCAATTATAGTAGGTGGGGAATTTTCCGACCGACGCTATGCCCAACGGTATGACTAAAGATCCAACAAGCCCAAACGACAACGGAGAATCCCATCGGATGGGATTCGTTTTCCACCGGGACGTGAATAACAGCATACCGGCCATAAAAAGCGCAAAAAAACTAAAATCCTTGGGCAATGTATTTTCGTGATGGAACTCCCCTCCGAACACTATCAGCCCTAGCAATCCGGCTGAAGCATTCCCGCTGGTGGCAGACAGAAAGATGTCAAACGCCCCGTTCAAGAAATAAATTGCCGCTAATATTATCGATCCTATTATCAGACCGCCGTATATGCACAGAACTTCTTTAATAAACTTCTTGCGTGTATAGATCAGCAACAACACGGACATAATTGCAGCGTAGGGCAACATTTGCAGCCCAGCTAGTGGGAACAGAGCACAAAACGAAATCAAAACCGCGTAACGGATCCAGGCGGTTTCCAAGGTAAATGCGAGAAAAACCGTGGCCGCAAGTAAAACCATCAGGGTGTCCGGCCTGCCGCTGCGATACGACATACTCACTCCATATCCCAGGATAATTATCAGAACAAGCGCCAGACGCCGGTAGGCGGTGGTTATCCATCTCAGGCGAACAACTGATACCCAGATGACCACCGCCGCTATTGCCATCAGCACGTAATTCAGGGATCTGATTCCTGCAGGACTCAGGCTGGTGAGATGCATCCACAAAGACAAAATAAAAGAGTATAGCGGCGGGTAGCCAGCGAAAAAGTCGTCTTTATCCATATTTGGCCAGGCTGTCGTGTGGAATCCATGTCCGAGGTAGAGGTTTGCCGCCGGATCGGTAAACATCACCTCGTCAAGCCAGACGATCGGATACAGCATTGCCGTAAAATAATTGATAAGAAAAAAGATCACCAATATAACTACCAATCCCATCGGTTCTCTGTAGGTAACTGGCTGACTTTCTGTTTCACCTCGTAACGCGAATAATCTCATGGTCTCTGTCTCTGTCGCTTTCGTTCTTTAGTCTATAACACGTGGAAAATGCACTTATGGCCTGACGGTTTCTGTCGCTACGCTATTTTCCAAAGAGACTTTTCGGCCGTTGATGGAAATGCTGCTCGCCGATTGTCCTGGTAGTCTGCTCGTGCTGATTTCCATCTGCTTTTCCGCGTAAGTGAACTCGATCGATGTGCTTTTCGCGCTCTCTCGCACGACTGCGGATGGCGTCTTCTGGTCTACCGACATGATCGTAACGAAAAACAGATCATTGGACTCTTGCGACGAATACATTACTTCCAAGCGACCCTTTCCCGATTCTGGATACTCCACGCTCGGTGGATAGCTGGTCGCATTGACTTCGTACGGTCCGCGCTGCATCAGCGTTGCGGCCGTCGGCAGCAACACCTTGCCGTACAGCTTCGAGACACCGTTGCTTACCACAAAAGTGTCTCCCGAGACCGTCAACAGGCCATCGTAGTGAAGTAAAAAAGACACCGGGAAGCGGCGGTTCGTTACCGTTACCCGATCGATGATGACGATCAGTGCATCCTTATTATTAGGAAAATAGAAAAACTGCCGATCCACGTTACTTGCCTTTTCACTGCCGTACGCGCCTGTCAGATCGGTGCCGACAAAAGTAAAATCGGCGTGCTCTAAGTAGTTCTGGATTGTTGCCACGTGAAATGGCGAGCCTGGCAGGATCCCTTTGGCCCCTTCCTGGTATGTAGCAAATACATTACGGTCCCAATACAGCTGCCCCCCATCATTCACGTACCCACTAAAATGTGACAGTGGTTCATTGGGATCATAAATCGTCAGGGTATTATGCGCTACCGTGCGCGCATAATAATTGCGCATGTGCCGCGACCCCCACTCATCATAGCTTCCACTATCGATCGCGAGAGGACCATTCTTGAATATCTCGAAATGTCCCGCATCGGCGTGTACATGCGAGGATAGCCAGTGAGACGCCTTGAAACTCACGTAAGTATCGTCCGCTGCAAAACCCGTGCGCATAATGGCGAGCCCAATACCGCGGAATAAGTGGCTGCGATCGGGATTGGAGGTATAAATGGTATCTGGCTTAGTGGAGGTATGCGCATTTCTTTTCCACAATACCTCGTACATGCTCTGGTAACCATAGTTGTCATCCAGTTTTGATAACAGATACTGGCCCAATCTGCTGTTGAAACGAAACGTAAGGGGAAGCAAGTTTTCCCGAAGATCCCGGCTGTACTGAGGCGAGAAATTTTCAATATCGCTCCAATGCGGGTAGGTAAAATCAGGCCGGATCGCAAATAACGTGAACGGAATATAGTTAACAAAAAAAGAATTTGCGCTCGTAAAAAGGTTCAGTTGGCCCTCGGTGGCCGTAAAAAGAAGTTCTGCCCCTAAGATCATGTTCTTTGCATACAACTCGTTCATGTAGGCAAGACCTTCAGCCCATCCTCCGTCAATACCGATCATATTCGCGGTTTTCAGCAGTTCATCGCGGTAGTAAGCATAGGCCATATCAATCATCTCCTGGTCGCCTAAGGCTATGCCCACATGCAATAAACCGCCACCACGATACGCAGCGGAAGTAATATTGCTGAATGGTCCGTGGTTACCCAGGCTCATGGCCACACGACCGATAGCGCGCAATTTTTTGGTTGCCGCGGCGAGAAGAATTTCATTGCCAGGTTTTGCAAGCCAGTTATAAATCCAGTCATAGGCGCATGCCGCAGGCACAACGACATCTACTGCCTCATACTCGCTGAAATTCGGTTCTATGCTTATGAGGCTCTGGTACGCCTCTTCGGCGTCAGATTCCGATCTGTAGATGACATAGCGGAAGGCCTGGACACGCGCTGCACGTGCGTTATTTGTATTCCCGCCTGATTTTCCGCCAAGGTTATGAAAATATTCAGAGTTGGGCCCCAAGGCAAGCTGACGCACTTCGGCCACACTGAGTAGCTGACTGGCATTTTGCATTCCGGTGTCATCTTGAAGAAACCATATCCGTGGATGATTCGGGTACACTGAATAGCCGTCGATACTCAAGGCATTTGCCGACACAGAAAAAAATGCAGCGGCCATCGATAAAGAAAACATTACGATCTGGCACAAGCTTTTCATGAATTCATCTTGTTCCGGTTTTCGAATCGCGTGTAATTAAACGAGATAAAACAGTTGCTGCCACAATGAAATAACAATCCAGCATGCACATAGTGCAATTATTCATTAAACGGATAGCTCCGATTACGCTTGATGCGTCTTTGTGTCGAAATCTAAACACCATACCTACCCGACAAGGACAATTGTTTATCCTGCCCTCGGTCGCCAAGTCGCCATTGTCTCGCCGCGCAAGAATTTCAACATCGCCAGAGTGAAAGCAATGTTGCTCAACAGAAAATAACCTGGAACCGCCGTGATCTTGCGCAACAAGCGGGGCAACCCCGTCATTAGTCCCAGAAGCGCTAATGCATAGGCCATCAGGTGGGCAGCGAGCACCCATTGATAAAGCGACTCGGCAAACGCCAACTTGATGTTTGCCGCCAATGCGATTGGTAAAAACAAAAAAGTCATGTAGCGCAGCAGTTTGTGCGATATAAGACAAAACGCCGCCACCGAATAGCGGGCAGGATTGAAAAGTCTCCGCATATAGAGCAGGCCTTGGAGCGCCCGAAGCGCAACACGTACGCGCATGCGGAATTCCGACCCGAGTTGCCTGTTCGCCATCTCGCAGGAGATCACGCGCGGATCGTAAACAACCCGGTACCGCTGTGCGATAACATGGAGTGGCAACACGAAATCGGTAATCAACGCCGGCGGTATCTCCGTATACAGGCTCTTGCGTATAGCGTCCACCCCGCCGTTTACCCCGATGATCGATGCAAAGCGCGTTTCCAGCGTGCGCAGAAAATTTTCGTATCGGAGATAAGCATCACCACCACTCCCGCCAGGCGTCGTGTCTTCGGTAACTAAATGCAGTGAACCGGTGACGTATCCGACCTCATGATCAGCGAAATTTTCCACCATAAAACTTATCGCCTCACGATCGAACAAAGAATTCGCGTCGCTGAATATGATGATATCGCCACGCGCGTGCTTGACTGCCTCATTCAGGGCGGCTGCCTTTCCTTCGCGTTTTTTTCGGTCGATCAACTCCACTCCCTGCGCCATGAAACCCCTGACGATATCGTCAGTACCGTCAGTGGATCCATCGGATGTCACGATAATCTGCAACTTATCTTTCGGATAATTTTGATCGAGCTTGTTCTGGATCGTTTTAGCAATACAGTCGGCTTCGTTGTAGGCCGGGATGAGAACAGTCACCGTGAACTGCCGCGACTGCCTGCCGACCGGATTTGGCCGGATTAAACCGCCGATGAAGACGAGAAGCGGATATCCAAGGTAAGGATAAATTACTAGAAATACTGATATCCAAAAAATCCATTCCGCCATATCCACGCCCCGGATTTTATCAATTCGATGCCGCTGATAACGATTGCAACGACATTTACGTTACTTTACGGCTCGGGCATCACCGTTTGCGGTGAACCGAATTATCGTTTGCTTCCCGGCCATCAACACCAGACGCCTGACGTCTCCACCATCGGCACGAGACTCCAACACATGACCGCCTTCGATCCCGACGACGTTGAACGGTAGACTTACATCCAACTCAATCTGGGCAGATTTTTCACTGCCTGATATCCTGATTTGACCAATTGCCTCATTGATTTCCAGCCCCTCGATGCATCCATGCAAGCCAAGCACAGAACCTAATTTTGTTCGAACCCGAACGGCGTTGGACACATCTATGCGGGAAACCTTGAGTTGGAAAGAGGTACAGCTGTCCAGACAATGGGGTGCATCGATACAGTATATGGCATTAGCATAAGGGGCGATTTCATAATCACGAAACTGTGATGGGTCACCAGTTTGACCTGCTTCGGCCGCCTTGGCGATGTTATATGCCTCACGCGCCGTCACATAATGCAGTCGATACCGTTCCCCGTCATTATATTCATCATTCAACAATTGATGCATAACAAATGCTTTCTCACCGAACAAGGAGTCAAAGTCGTCTTCGATCGCGCCGTGAGTGTGCAGTTTCACAAATATCCATTCCGGTCTACCCTTTACATGCACATGACTGTCCAACCATTTTCGGATCCGGTCGGGACGACCCCAATTCGCCGAGGTCAAGCTGGCATTTTCGATGCGTGGATGGCCCGGTGCGCGCCAGTTGATTCCCAGTGGTCCCTGCATCATGAATAACCCCGGCTGATTGACCTTGCCCACTCGCGCGCTCTTGCCCCAATCATGCGATTTCGGTTGGTCTGGATTGTCCACCGCGTAGTATATGGAATTGATTTTTCGGGTCTGACACTCATTGGCGGAGGGCATTGTGAAATCGCCCCAACAGCCGAGTTCCTGAAGAATCGTCAACTCATCGTTAACACCGCAATACTTCCCATGAGCGGAATTATCCAGCGCCCAATCCCCGTGTATAAAGGCGAATGCAGTTTTTGGATTTGTGCCAGATTCGAGCAACAGCCCCCATTTATGATACTCAGCAATGGCGCTCTTAAGGTTCGCACGCAACGATGCCGAGTTATCTCCATCATGATGATAATGGAGCTCCACTTCGCCGAGGCCCGCAAACGTCATCCGCGCCAGATGCGAGAGGTGTTCGTAACCATGATGTGGTGGATAGAACCAGGTGTGCTTCGGCGAGGTTCCGTAGGCCTTGTGGCAGCGCTGCTGAAAGCTGGCATACTCACTTGCCCACAATTTCATCCGTTCATCTGCCTGCTCCGCACGCGCAATCCCATGGCGCGGCTCGAAATGATCGCACACCAGAAAGATGACGTGACGTGTCCCGCGACTACCGATGATCTTGTTATAAATGCGCGCCGGACTGGACACCGCATACGTCGGTAACCACAAATCAAGCCTTCGATTCCACATAAATGCCTTATTTCTCAGCGGTTTTATTTTTTACAGCGCTACGCTGCTCGATCGAGGGAGTGGTAAATGGCGATGATGCTGGTAGCGTTATCCTTCCAAGTGTGATGTGTTATGACATATTTCCGACCTTGCTCTCCCAGACGATGGCGTAATTTCAAATCGCCGGCAAGTAACACGATTTTCTCCGCCATTTGTTCAGCGTTGCCGGGGTCAATGAGAAGACCCGTTCTGGAGTCGGTGATAATTTCCTCGACGGGCCCGACACGAGGAGCTATGACGGCCTTACTCATCGCCAGATACTCGAAAATCTTCATGGGTGAACCGTACGCATTGGAATCCAGCAATATCGCAATATCCATGGCGGCGATCAAGGCTGGGATCTCGGAATGCGACTTGCGCCCGACAAACATAACTTTGTCGCCAAAGCCACCGGCCTGGCAGAAATCCTCCAGCGAGCGCCGATACTCGCCATCGCCGACGAAGAGGAATCTCACTCCACCATGGGCGTTCAATACGGTCTTGATCACCTTGGAAAACTCGGGGATCCCCTGCCAACGATTCATTGTGCCCACAAAACCTACCACCGTATGCTGCTCGGTGAACCCGAGATACGCTCTGGCAGCGGGGAAACGGTCTGGATTGAATTCTACCGGATCAATCGCGTTGTGCAGGACGGCGACAAACTGCGGTGGAATTCCGTAATTTTCCAGAAAACGCTTTTGTGCGTGAGTGACCGTAATAAGATGGCTCGCGGCCAGCAATGTGCGTTTCTCGATCGCTTCGGCCAGCCGGCGAAATTTCAGTCCATAGTATTTCGCCCAGGCATGGGCATAAGGCGTGTTCACCTCGAGAATTAACGGAATATGTCGGCGCCTCGCCAGCAGAGTACCGGCAAAGCTATAAAGGGCATATCTTTCATAAATCAGGTCTGGTCGAAACTGCCTCACGGCCTTACCGAGCTTGCGATAGATCACGGCGTTATAGGCTAGTTGCAAAAATTCAAATACCACCCCCGGCACGGAACGTTTTATTTTTGCCAACAAAGATGGCTTGCCTGATACTCCGCTCCGATGAGCCACCGTGGGCCCCACCAGGAGCACATCATGTCCTAATCCTCTCAAGGCATTCACGATGGCGGCGATGTGAATGGATTCAGGTTCTTCGCCTTGTGTGCGATGATGATAAATTATTTTCATGGAAAATTTTTACAGTCGTCGAGAATGTTCGGCACAAACCTGGATCCCTCCGCGGGAAACAGAAACTCTCCATTACCCCTACCGAACACAACGGCGCGCCATCCTGGTATGGCGGCCTTGTCCTGACCCGCTGTCAGTATAAAATTTTGACGACGCCAAACGGAAAAAAATCCTCCGCGTTGACGAGAAAATAAAATCATTTTTACCTTTACAATTGGTAAAAGCTGAAACCGCAAGACTGCCACCCGGGAATAACGCCAGAAAGAGCCTCAACCGTATAAGCATTGGTGTCATGAAACAGCAAAATGTCGCGGTTCCTGGCCGGATCGTTGTTAATTCTGTGCAATAAATTTTCTGTGCCGTCACATTTGTAATCGCTGTAGGTTTTACTCCAGTGCACAAGCTTGTATCCGAGCTGCGCGATAAATCTGACGGACGCGAGATCCATCTGCCCCCTGGGCGGCCTAAACAGCTTCGTATCCACGCCAGCGGCATTTTGAATCGCCTGTCGGCAGCGTACAAGCTCATTGACAAGCTCCTGTCGCGGCAATTTTACGATTACTCTGTGACTGTGTGTATGACCACCGAGCGCATGGCCTTGCGCGACGATCTCACGGGTTAGTTGCGGGTGACGCTCAACATTATTCCCGATCACAAAGAAAGTGGCTTTAACATTATGCTTGGCAAGCAGATCAAGAGTTGCTGGTGTGTGTAACGGATCGGGTCCGTCATCGAACGTCAAGCCTATGGCATTCTGTATACCTGCCGGTAGCCGCCACAAGAATCTGTCACGCAAATACAGTGTCTGCAAGAATTCCTTGCTGAGGTTTCTAAGCCAGGGAGCCATTGGTTATCTCGTTCATCACACCATGGAAGAATTTATAATTTCTCTCCGCGATAACACCCCATTGCAAATGCTCGATGGAGCGCCTTATGGCTTCCCGATCCCATACCCGCGACAACGTGTCCCGAATTGCGCTTGCAAATGCTTCGGGATCACCCGACTCCGTCAACGTCCCGTTCACTCCATCGGTGACTATCTCCGGAACGCCGCCCACTCGGGTTGCCACCACCGGCACACCACTCGCCAATGCCTCGACAACAACGTTCGGCGTACCCTCGTTGTAGCTCGTCAAACACAAGGCGTCGGCAGCCGCGAGCCACCGCGAAACCTCGGGGTGTGGAATCGTTCCGAGAAACCGGACGTGACGTTCGATGCCAGCGCTGGAGACCTGATGCTCCAGGGTCTTGCGGCATTTCCCGTCCCCGATGATGATCAGTTGATCCGTCTCTGCCACAGCCTTGGTTTGATGCAGCCTGGCCCAAGCACCAATAAGAATATCCACCCCCTTGATAGGCACCAATTTTCCAACGAATACGATCCGCCGTCCCTTCATGCCAGTATCGACTCGTTGCCGGACCTCTTGTGATTGGTGCAGGAGGAACAGTTTCGGGTCATATCCCGCGCACGGAATACAGGTAACCCGCGTTTTACTCCCGCTCAGCAAATCACGGATTTTTGTTTCCAGATCGTGACTTACGGCGATCACCCCGATGGCGCCGCGCAACGCCCAACGAATCTGCGCTCGCAGGCCAAGTCGGCCGGCGTATACATTGATATCGCTTCCGTGGGCCGTCACGACGTAAGGCAATCCCAGCGCTCGCGCCGCCAGTGCCACGCCCACACTGTCTGGATACGCGCAATGCACATGGATCACCAATTGCCCGTTCTGTTTTCTGGCGCGGCGCAGCACCGGCAGAATGCCTAGGAAGTAGCCAAGGCCGGAAAACCAATCCAGCCTGGGTATCACGACAAAACGCGGATGTAGAACCTTGATACCGTCAATACTTTCTTCCCGCGGAATACGGCTTTGGGTGTACCAACCGTGTACCCAGCGCACCGGTGGCGCATACGGCACCGGCGCAATCACATCGACGCGGCACAAACGGCGCATCGCCCGTACCAAATTTTCCACGAATACTGCCCGCTGTCTATCGGCGGAATTCGGGAAAAAGGTGGTTACCGTAAGGATTACCAGCGGCATGCTATCACGCGCGGTCCGAAGCAACGGCGCGGTACTCCGCTCGACTCGCCGACCCTGTGACTATATATGTCATGTCACCTTGCTCCAGCGAGAGCGACGAACGCGTCAGGCATCTGCTACCTCTTCCGGGATCGTTACAGCGTTTTTTTCGTGTTCCACCGTTGCGATGTGGCGTCGCAGTATGACACAGGAAATCCCGATGACGCACAGGACATAAAGGCTCCAGTCATGCGCCTTGGCATCAAACAAGGCGCGAAACATGATCGCGTAAAGGCTGATCAGCGTTGCTTTCAGTATTGGCCCAAGCGGTTCTTGGGCAAAATGAGTAGCGGATGATTTCAATTCGCGTATCAGACTAAGAAACATCAAGACAAATGGCACAAATCCAATGAGCCCCGAGTCTGCAATAACCTCAATGTAGGTATTATGCGCGTTCTTATTTATATTATCGTGGCTGATTTCTCCATATTCCTGACTGAACTCCCCAAAGCGCCGGCTTCCCACTCCAAGCCAGGGGTGCTCTTTCACCATATTTTTTCCTGCTTTCCACAACTCTTCCCGAGAATATTCCGAGTCCTCCACCGTATAAATGTCTCCCTGATTTGCTTCGCGCGCCGCCCACTGATAACTAATAGCCGCCACCCCCAAGATAGAGAGCATCAGGAGGTAACGGAACCTCTTCTTTTTATCCATCGCAATGATGACAATCAGGCCCACCTCCACTACCAACGCCAGCATGCCGCCTCGCGACAGCGACAAGAATATGCCAAACACACAGGCAAGCAAGAATAACATCAACAATAGACGTATCGATGTACTTGCCTGGGATTTCCAATACATATATATGAACGGCAGTACCATGATAATAATGAATGAATAATCATTATGATTTTCGTACATACCGAAGGCCCCGGCCCTGCCGCCGACCGCCGCTGGCAGGCTGGCATACACCGCATAGATGCCGTAAAACACCACCACCATGCTTCCGATGATCATCCCCCATACATAGCGCTCGAGCGAGCGCGCGTCATTGATCAGCAGTATAGATATGGTGACAAACAGCATATAGGTGCTCCAGAAATCGATCTCAACAAGCATGCTGTCAACACCACCATAATATAGCGATAGAACTTGAACCATCAGAAAAATAACCATGTACAGAAATGCCGGATGGAGGAACGCCTCGGAGCGTGGATAAATCGAATTCCTGAAAAATCCTACTATCGCCCCAATCGCCGAGATGACCAGTAGCGGCCGATACGGGGCAAGTTCAGGCCATAGAATGCCCGGCTGCAAAAAGTTCAGAAATGTGTATAGAAAATCCATGGGCTGTCACTGCTCGCGGAACAAGCACCAGGCAAGGTCAGACAGGGTTGTATCGTTCGATATCCCCAGCCTGTTCAGTTCATATAAATCGATTTTTCGCGCAGGACCGCGATTGGTCGAGAGTGCGGCACGGAAGTGAGCTTTGCAAAAATCCGCTATCTCCGGAGTATAGTCGAGTGTCTTACCATTCGGATAACAAAAGACCTCGCTGCACGCGTCTATCTCGGCGCGGATTCTTTCACGACTGGTGAGAATCTCGTTGATCGCGTCTTCACGCTTGAGTCGGGACAGAATGGGATGGTTTACGGTATGGGCCCCCACCTCAAAACCAGCATCTGAAAGCTCCTTGACTTGTTGCCACTTCATGAACCGATAGTCGCCGGAGGGTTCGTTCTCGCTCAAACCCAAATCACGTTCGAGCTTGTGAGCGTGTGATTCGCAGGTCTCGCCCGATTGCTGTTTTAGGTAGGCCTTGATTCTGCGCAGGGCCGACTTTTTTTCCGCCGGCGTCGCCAGAGAGACAACCCCGGACAGACCTGAAATGGTGATGGTGTTCCGCTTGGTTTTATCCAACGCGTGCTCGAGACGATCCGTCCACATCCACCGGTTCACGCCAATATAGCCGGTAGCAAGAAAAAAACACGCCGGCGTGTTGAGGTCCGACAGAATTTTCGCGGCGACGGTGTGGTTATTCTCGTAACCATCGTCAAAGGTCAGCGCAACCGTGTCGCGCAGGTCATCGCCGCGTCGAATACCCTCTACCATGTCTGTCAGTCTGATGATCTTTCTGTATTTCCTGAGGAAACGAATCTGCTTCAAGAACAAATCGGAGCGAACATGTTTTCCTTCGCAGTTTTGCAGGCCATTCGAACTGTTTTCCGCAACGCCATGATACATCAAAATAATCGGCAAGCCGGCGCGCATCTTGAGCACCTGTTTTGTAAGTCCCCCGAAGTAGAGCAAGCGTTGTAACGAACGTTTGACCGTTCTCATGTTCGCGGTCCCACCGTTTCCCCAAAGGTCTGGTTATACAATTCTTCGTAGCGCGCAATCATCGCCTGAATACTAAATGCCCGCACAACTCGCGCATAGCCTGATTGTCCCAAATGCTGTCGGTAGGGACTGTTATTGCAAAGAAGAGCGAGACGGGTGTGGAGTTGCTCGATATCTCCCGCCGGAAAAATGAGGCCATCCTGCTGATCGCGCACAATCTCGGTATTCCCTCCTACAGCGCTCGCCACCACCGGTACGCCCGCCGCCATGGCTTCCAGCAGGGTATTCGACATCCCCTCGCTGTGAGAAGGCAATACAAAAACATCCATGGCGGCCAGCAAATCGCGCAAGTCGTCTCGATGTCCCAGGAATCGAACTCGTTGACGTATCTGCAAACTTTCCGTCAATGCCTCCAGAATGGGGCGCTCAGTACCCTCGCCCACGAACATGACCGTCACGTCATGACTGGTGAGAAGTCCCGGTACCGCCTGTAACAGCAGACCATAATTTTTAACCGGCGCTAGCCTTCCGACGCAGCCGATGATAATTTCATTGTCATGCACTCCGAGTTCACGACGGATCGCGGATCTGTCTGCGCCACGAAATTTATCCGGATTAACACCATTATAAATTACATCGATGCGTGACGCTGGCAGCCCGACATGTGTCGCCAGGTCGCGCTTGAGTTGCTCGGACACGGCAAATACCCTATCCGTGAACCGGATGAATAGCCGCTGAAGAAACATACGATGCAGTTTGTCAGGAAATGTCCGCCCGTGTTCGCTGTGAATCACCGCCCTGACGCCTGCCAGCCTCGCACCAAGGAGACCGTAAAAAAAGGCCTCTGGATTACGGGTGTGCACGATGTCCGTCCGAGTTCGGCGAAACAATCGCGCGAGCTTCAATGGCAATACACAATCATTGCCGCCTGTCAGCCCCATTTCATGGATTTGAACATGCTCCTGCTGGATGCGGTTTGCAAATTCGCCGGCCTGCTTAAGACAACAGATCGATGATCGAAATCGGCTGGGATCGAGTCCGTTGACAACATTAACGACCCCGTTTTCCAAGCCACCGGGTTGCAAACTCAGGAGCACATGCTGGATGTGAATGGGCTTTCTCATTTTACCCGGCCCACGTTCAGTCGCAGAACCCTGGTAACCCAGCGCCAAATTAATTGCCTGTCTGCCTCGGTAAACACCCCGAGCAAAGCCGCCAACAGCAGGAAGCAGGCAGAATACGTAGCAGCACACACGATAAAGTTGATCCATTTTGCATCGATGACACCATGGACCAGGAAGGCCACGCCCAGCGATATCAAAGCCACCGTAATAATCTTCACCAGGCTCGCCAACGGTAACAGTTGCCAGATACTGGCCTTTACCAACCGCATCGTTACAACAAAATACACAATGGAAATTAAGAAACTAACAATAACCCCCGCCATGGCCGGACCGTAAAATCCGACAGTCAGTAGCAGGACAAAGCTCAAGATAACATGGACAGTCATGGACCCGGAGGCGATATACATGTTGATCTTGGTCTTGCCGAACACATGCGGTATCACGCTGAATACAAACATGTGTAACGGCATCAATAATAGGTATATTCGGAATATGTACACACTCTCGGCGTATTTATTCGTAAAGAATAATGTGATGAAGTCACGAGAAAATCCAAACAGAAACACGAAACTCGGTAAAACAATGATCGCGAGTTTTCGTACTGCCTCGCGCCAGATTCGAATGACCTCCCGCATATTGCCATCCCGCACCAGAGGCGGTAGGGAAGCGCGCATGACATTGGCGACCGACGCCTGAAAAATGACATCTAATGGAATCTCAACAGCGCCAACGGTATAGATCGCGAAATGCACGGGGGTAAAGAACGCCGCGATAATCACCTTATCCAGCAAGGAACCAATAAATCCAACGAGCGAAGTCAGAAACAGCGGAGTGCTGTAACGCAATTGTTCAACAATAAAAAATGATTTTGACCATAGGTCATAGAGTCTGCCAATTCCCTTTAAGATCAACCCCGAACGTATTGCAAACCGCAGAAAGGCATATACAACCGTGGACCAGACCAGACCAACGAGACCATAGCCCAGCCACAAAGGAAGAATCAGTGTTAGTACACGTACTATCGTTTCTCCCGATTCAAATATGACGGCGAGCCGATAACGGTCTTGAGAAATGACGAAATGAATAAAATGTTCGCTCGCGATATAAAACACCACGTAAAACGCATAAATACCGAGCAAGTCGCTCAGGCGTGGATTGTTCATTTGATCGGCAAGAATCGGCGCCGCCAGATATACGACCACGCCGGAAATCAACCCGGTCGCGGCGAGCATCAGCACCGTCTGAAAGATCAGAACAGGGCGTTTGCCAGCCGACACATGGTGATAAAAATAGTAAATCGAAGTCGGCAGCCCCAAGGTCATAATACCTGCCAGAGCTGTGCCTATCAGCAATAATTGCTGATAGCTGCCATATTCTTCCTGAGTTAATAGGCGCACCAATACGATCGGCATCATGAAGCCAATCGAATATTTCACCAGATTCGCAACAATCAGAAATCCGGCTTTATCTGACAATGAGGACATATCGGCTGTGGCTCAATTGACGTGGCTACGTCAGCGAACTACTACTGATCAAGCAGTTTGGAACCGGGCATTTTGCCAACGCTGAACACTGCTGAACTCTCCCGGCGCTGATTCTTCAACTCCAAAATGTAGGATTTTTATCATTCGGCCGACGTATCGCGTACTTTCGTTAAAATGTCACGCTTTCGAGCGGTTTGTCATAACGTTCTAAAACTTCCGTTACCGTCGTAAAGGATTTCCCGCTCAACAGCTTGCATAACCGCTGTTCACATTTCTTGAGGTTGTGGTAATGCCGAAAGCGCGATACGAGTCCTGCCTGAATCCGGGGCTGGTCTGGATCCAACTCCCAAGGGTGGAGATAAAACATGGCCGGCTGTCTTTCTTCTTCATTCAAATGAGATATGGCGTAAGCGATGAGTGAGTACGGAAAAATGCGAAAGTACCCGCCGCCGCCTACTGGCAATCGATAACGCCAAATATTCAGCGTTGACACCGGGAATTCGAGCATCTTTTTGCCGTCACCGAAAACAACATAATGCGGGAAACGAGGAGCGTCCGGGATACCATAGCGATCATGCCGCACGGGGAAAATACTGGAATCGTATCGAAACCCGAGATCGTGAAGGATATCCAACGCCCACAAGGACCGCCGCGTAATGGAATAGCTGGCGGCACGGTAGCCGCTGATCCGATTGCCTATCGCGTTCTCAAGGATCTGTTGCGATCGTCGCGTTTCCTCCCTGAATTCCTCGGGAGACTGGTTATATATCAGCTTATGTGAATATCCGTGGCAGGCGATTTCATGACCGCGCGCGTGGATCTCCTTCACCAGGGCGACGTGCCGTTCAGCGACCCAACCCAGCACAAAGAAAGTCGCCTTCGTATCGAATCGGTCCAGCAGGTCAAGAATCCGTCTGGTGTTATTGTCAACACGTGAAGGGTAATGCTCCCAGCGATCACGATTCACGACTTTCGCGAATGCTGAGACGTGGTAATAATCCTCGACATCAAAGGATAAGGCGTTAACCATGTGATTTACTCTTGACCGAACGTCGGTATTCATGTGTTAGGCATTTATTTACTATCGTCCAGTGAGATGAAATGCTGGTTCGCATGGATCATTCGGTGCAGAAGAGAAACAATCCAGCCATACGGGTAATTCCAGCCCAGGCGGAAAGATGGCGAAGAAAAAGCGTCAGTGCTTCCTGTTAAACGGTGATGGCGGCATACACATGCGAGCACAACCTCTACCTGACACGCTTCGCCACACCGCTCTCCATGCCTGATTTTCCCGCCTCCAACGAATCGGCAATACTTTTGAGCGATGATTCAATACTGGCCATTTTCCCCACGAGTGAAGTCAGGGCTGGTGCGACATTTTCTATCTTTTGAAGCTGGTTACTGATATTTATTAACGCCTTGGTATTGTCACGTAACAAACCTTGCGTCTCACTTCCACCGGAAACACTGATTTCAGCGCGACGCTTGTTGAAGCGTTTGGCATAAGGAAGCCACTGCAACTCCTCAATCGCCGCATTCAGAGTGCTTATCGATACTATGTGAATATTGTCCGCAAAAGCACAGGTCATGGCCGTGTCACACAGGGTGTTGATAAGTCTGGGCAGACCGCCAGTGTATTTGAAAATGATCGGAAACGTGTCTGGCACAAAGATCCTCTCAGGATCTCCGGCGCCAGCAATCCGCAAGCGGTGTCGAATATAATCGCTTGTGTCGTCCTCTAACAGGGGCTTGATGTGGTAACGCAGCCTTACACGCTGCATGAGCTGTTCCATTTCCGAGGAATCGAGTATGTCGTTGAGTGAGGGCTGGCCCACGAGGATCACGTGCAGGACCTTTTCCTTGCGCGTCTCAAGCCCCGATAGCATCCGAATTTCCTCCAACACCTTCAGGCTGAGGTTGTGTGCGTCATCGATAACCAGGACCAACTGTTTCAACTGAAGAAAATTGTCGAGCAGGAAAGTGTTGAGCATGTCGATCAGCTCAACTTTTTTGGCGTTGAAGGGGTTGAGGCCAAACTCGACAAGAACCGCCTGAAGAAACTCGGCCTCGTCTAGTTGGGTCTGGAATATCTTGGCCACCAGAACATTTTCGTCCAGTTCGGACAGTAGTTTTTGGATCAGCGTGGTTTTGCCGCAGCCGATTTCACCGGTGATGACAACAAATCCTTCCCGGTTCCACACGGTGTAATCCATGTAAGCCTTGGCGCGTGTGTGCGCCTTGCTCATGTAAAGAAACTCTGAATCGGGTGTGAGCCTGAACGGCAGCTCATTCAACTTAAAAAACTCAAGATACACGACGACCTTACCTCCCGGGCACAGGTGTAAATAGAGCTCCGCTGCTGTACAAAAGAGAGAGCAACACACGGTTATCGACGTAATTTTGCGTCACATCCGTTGTGGCCCGATCGGTGCGACGGCCCTCCAGCCCCAGACTGATCGTCCGGGTGACGCGGTAACTGAAACGGATACCCGAATCATGGTCAGTGTCTTGCCGAACGAAGTTCGTATACTTCGTTTTGGTGTATTCCGTAAACACCGACGCCGTAGCCGCACCCGAGTAAAAATAATCGATCACCAGCATCCCATTGGTTTCTTTGCGATCTTGTAGCGTTGTTTCAAAATCGAGATTGCGCTGGCTCGCCTGAAATTGCACGCCGAACTGACTGCCCCGATGGTTGTAGAAAATGTCTTCACGCTTGGCGAGATACACGTCGTTTGTGAGAACGTCCGTCGTAAAGACAGTCGCCGGAACGGGCTGCGTCGTCGCCACCGTGCTTGTCGTCGAGATCTGGGACGCCGCCAGGAGATCCGTCCCGGTGTCCGTGAATTCCCTGCTGGCGGACAGGCCGAAGGTGGACTCCGGCGATACCTGGCGAATCCACGATAACCTGGCCAAAGTGCCGTTCAGGTCATTACCGCTATCACGGCTAATGTGACTCTTACCGAGATCGAGCGCATACCGCGAGCGGGAGGGGCGGTACTCGCCACGCACGAAAAGATCTTGACGCGTGAAATCACTGTTTAGCGTGGAATTATCGAACTTCGCATCTACCGCTTGGTAGTTCAAAGAGTATGTGGTAACAGACGACGCTTGATATAACCAGCCGACCGAACCGTTCAAGCGTTTGTTATCCGAATCTGCCCGGCCGGTGTAGACATCGCCTACCCGCGCACCGAGCGCCAAGGCTTGTACCGGTGAAAATCTGAAGAGGAAGTCAGGTCCCGTGCTCAGGATGTTGACATTGGTCCGGTTCGCGGGCGTATCCACGCCAGTGGAATCGATCAAGGCTTGTCGCGCGGTGTCTTCCACGGTCCAGAAGAAACGCTGTGGGGATAACGTCCAAACGGCGGAAGAATTGACGTAATATAAGGTCTGATCGCCATAAGTGCCTTTTTCGTAATTATTGAATTCTGCCTGAGCCAGCACATGGGCAACAAGATCGGCCGAATTCTCCTGATACGCCATTCCAGCCAGGAACGAATGAATCCAGTCGCTGTGCTCATTCGACGACACCCGAGTAATATTATCGCTGTGCGTGGCCAAATATCCTAAACCGTAGTCAATTTCACTCGCCTGTAATGGCAGGACTATACCGATATGCAGGATAGCCGTTGCCGCTAGTTTACCGACATTCCCTCCATGGCTTGATTTATTATTTATCATGTTGTGCGCCGAAGTTGTTTTTTAATACGGTGGAAAAGAATTTGCCACAGCGCCCCAAACGGGTTGATGATGCTTCGCCACTTGAGCGCAGGCACAACAGGCTCGTCGTTAAAAACGATGCCGAGCATTTTCTTTTCGTCGATAGACTTGATGCAGGATTCAATCTGGGAATCCGTTACCCTGCCGTATGGCACGACCAGAATCACGTAATCGCACAACTCGGCAAGAATCTGTGTGTCAGCCGATTGTGTCATGGGGGGCGCATCGACAAGGATGTAGCGTTCTCGGTAACGTTTTTTGATGCTGTCGAGAAGACCCTTCATTTTGAGAGACGTAAAGTATTCCGCGGGAATTTCGCGCCGACCACCTGAAGGAATAACGCGCAGGCGCTCGATACCCACCGGATGAATGATATCGGTGATATCCATCTCGGTATTTTCCAGATAATCCGTCAATCCGCGAAAAGTACCGGCACCGAACAGACGATGCAGCGAGGGATTCTTGAAATTACAATCCAGCAGGAGCGCCGTCTTGCCGGCATCGAATGCGAACGCCACACCCAAATTAAGAGTCACGAAACTGCTTCCGCCGCCGCCCGCGACTGAAGTCACCATGATCATACAATTCCGGCCCTGGGACTTCTGAATAATCTTGGTACGTATCTCTCTGAAAGCACGTACCGTCCCGTTTTCACCCAGTTCCGAATAGATGATCCGGTTCTGATCCAGCACATGCCTGTCCAGGGACGATATTTCCTTCATGCGGGCGATGGCCTGGCTCGCACCGGCACGCTGTTCAATCAGCGACGTAACGTGATCTGCAACCACCAACTCAGACGCCGGTTCGCTGCGCGCCGGTTGCGCTGAGACCACCCGCAGACTTCCTGTCGTGCGCGCCTTGTTCAGGGCTTTTTCGATCTTGCTCACGTTTAAACCACCCTGGATAAGCGTAGAACCACTGTCACGGCGGTTATTAGGAGTGTGCCGGTTACGGCAAGCGACAGCCATTCCAGCTCACGCCGTATTATTTGTGTCTCCAAAGGCGAACTTAGATGTGGCACCACTGCCAGTAACGGCAATTTGCGTTTTTCCAATATCGCTGTCCCGATCCGAACTCGCGGATCCAGACGAAGCCTGGCGTAAAGAAGTCCCAGCGGCAACGCGATACCCAGCACTGGAGCACCGATGACAAAATGCAAAAACCGCAAGCCGCTTGGCTGCAGTGGTAACGTAGCCGGTTCCTGAATCTTGATCGTAAGGCCCTGTTTGTCCTTGTCCAGATTCATGGAAACGCGCGCGTTTTCCCGTCGTCTCAGTAGGTCTTGATAGATGTCACGATTGACCTGGTAGTCGCGCGTAAGCTCGGCAAGCGTCGCTTCACCGCCGTGGACGCGCCTGCCCCGTTCCAGTTCCTGTGCCTGTTCGCGCCTAGCCTCGTTAATTCGCGCGTTAAGCATCTCAATATTGACCAGCGTCTGCGATAGCTCGCGTTTCAGCTGCTGATACATCGGATTGTTGATCACGCCTTCATCGAGGGCCACCTTGCCGCTCGCCTTGGCTAAAGCACGCCGTTGCTGGTCTTCGGTGATCGCTTGGTTCAAGTCATCGATTTGGTGCTTGAGCTGGACAATATCCGGATAGGTATCGAGGTAACTGAGCCGCAATGTTTCCAGGCGCGATTGAAGTTCTGCGATTCGGGAACGGAATTGACCTTCGCGGGTGAGCGTAGTTGCCACCTCCGCCTCCCCGGAGAGTTGTTTCTCCAGCGAATTTTTTTTAACCTCCGCCTCTTTCACATCCTGGGTCGCCTGCTCTAAACGCTTTTGGAGATCACTTAACCGCGTACTGACATCCGCATCGCTACCGGGGCGCGCGTCCAGATTGGCTGATCGGAACTCTTTTAGTTGATCTTCCGCTTGGGTGAGTTTGTCGTGATATACCTCGGTTTCCTTATTGATGAAATCAAAAGCAGCCTGGCTTTCCGCCGCCTTGGCCCCGAGGCTTTCCGATATAAATACATCGGCGTATTTCTGAGCAATCTGAAAGGCACGTTGCGGATCGTCATCCTTATACTCAATCTTGATAATATCCTTGCCAACATTCGTTAGAGATGTTTGCTTGGTTATCTTTTCGATAATTTTTTCTTGTTCCGTTGGAGAAGGATTGTCTTTCAGCCAACCCCCCACCTCAAGAATCTGATTCATCATCTTGCGGCCGAAGATGACCTCCCGTGCCAACCGGCCACGATCCGCTACATCTGTCGTCACTGCAGCGCCCTGCATCAGGGGCTGAATCACCTTTTTGTCGTCCACGACAATACTGGTATAGGATGTATAGCCCTTGGGCCACAGCAAGCCGAACACCAGTATCGCTAGATTAATGACGATAAATGCACCGACAAGCGTCTTGCGATAGCAGAAAGCCTCGTTGACAAGTACCTTGAACAGATCTTCCGGACGCAGGTTCATTCGTTACCCCCAGCGCAACCTTAGAACAATCTCTCGGGGATGGTCACAACATCTCCGGGCTTGAGTTCAAAATTGGTATCCAGCTTTCCCTTCGTTAGGATGCTACCGAGATCGACATCAAGGATATCGGTTTTCGTTTTGGTTTTGCGGTAAAGTTTGGTGCGGTTCGGAGAGGCAAAATCGTTGACGCCACCGGCCTCCAGCACAGCGTCCAGCACCGTCATGCCTTGACGATAAGGCATGGATCGCGGGGTACGCACGGCCCCGGTCACTCGCACGCGGGAAAGAAACTCATGACTGCGCAGCTCTGTCAGGATAACTGCGACATTAGGCTCACGGATGAAAGCGGAAAGCTTGTCTTTGATGATGGCCGCCACCTGTGTCGGCGTATTGCCGCCCGCCCGAACATCGCCGATCAATGGTACCGAGATCATCCCATCGGGGCGAACGGGCACCGATGCTACTGACAGTTCTGGATTACGCCAAACTGTTATTTGCAGTCGATCGTCCACGCCTATCCGGAAATCACCTTCAACATACGAGGCAAACCGGTTTGCGTCTTTATCGTTCTCATCCGTTATATCGGGAGGGGAGGCACACCCCGACACCAGCACCACCATCCCTACCAATAACACCAGAACACCGCGCACTCGATTCATATTTGACCTATTCTTAATGAAGATATAATTGATATTCTTTTATCAAGAGTTGTTGTAGAGCGGTCCGGCCCCGACGACAGGCCCTCTGACCATGATACCCAGCATTTCTTGTGATTGCGAAAACACCGGCAATAGCCCACTAATGGCGGTTTATATTCGTCGGCCGCGCAATTAGTTATGTAAACAACAGGGATTCACTGCCTTTCCAAACCTGCCAAACCAATTCATAAATCAGACGTGAGTATATCAAATCAGGGGGGGGCTTGTGCTTGCTTAGGCGGTAAACATTGAGAATTGCATATTGAAACATAAGGTTATATAACATAGCTAAGGCGCGAACCCATCGCCTGACCCTCTTTCTCTCCAATAACCATCCTAATTTCAGTTTGACTGTGCGAAAACATCGCAACTTAATCAAGCGTTGATATGACCGAACAATACTCAAAAAACTACCGTGTCCTTGGAATTCAGCGTGGGGCCAGCTGGAAACAGTTGCGGCAAGCCTATAAAAGCCTGGTGAATACTTGGCACCCTGACCGGTTTCAGCAGGATAATCGCAAACGAAAATTGGCCGAGGAAAAGACCAAGGAGATTACCCAATCCTACAAAGAGCTTGCCGAATACTATAAACAATTCGGAGTTCTGCCCCTGTCTTCCAAGACAGCAAAAACCTCTATCACACGGGAAGAATTTGCGCCACAAAGCGTTCCGGGGATTCGCCCTGCCCCTGAAAGCCGGCAAACCAAACCCGCCGCCGATTCCAAGCCAGCCAAAATCCAAAAATCCTGGCAATCGACGTTAGTCACACGGATTATCGCTGCCATGGTAGTGGCAGGTGTCGCGTACTACGTCTGGCAAATCGATCCAACGGAATACGATGACAAACCTACGGAGGTTGAACAACACGCAGAACAGACGACAGATGTGAAAAATAACGAAAACCTAGGCCATGAAACTCCAACCGACAAACAGTTCACAGTCGGTTCGACACTTGGCGAAGTGTACACAATCCAGGGGGTGCCAACCAAAACAGACAACGACATCTGGTACTACGGAAAATCCAAGGTTTACTTTCTCAAAGGAAAGGTGTCACGCTGGGATGAGAACGCCGAAAATCCTCTTCGTATCGGAATCACAACGGGAATGGATATACCCGATGCAAAATATTTCGGCAAAGGATCGTCGAAAAAAGAAGTTCTGACGGCACAAGGCACACCCGACCGGGATGCTGGAAGCGTGTGGGACTACGGTGTCTCTCGCGTGTATTTTGACAACGACCGCGTGACGGGATGGCACGAGACTCCGCTTAACCCGCTCAAGGTTCGACGATGATTAAATACGTAAAAGCCATTCAACGCGCGCCTTTTCCGAAGAGGATCACCTGCGCAGTCTGAAACAGAATTATCAGATCCAGAAATAAAGAGTGGTTCTTCACATAATAGAGGTCATACTGCAATTTCCGCACGGCATCCTCCACCGTCGCGCCGTAGGAATAGCGTATCTGCGCCCATCCCGTAATTCCCGGTTTCACCGTGTGGCGTGAAGGGTAGTAGGCAATCTTTTTAGACAGATCTTCCACAAAATATGGCCGCTCCGGCCTTGGACCGACAAAACTCATGTCGCCTTTGAAAACATTAAAAACCTGGGGTAACTCGTCGATTCGCAACATCCGAATCACCTTCCCGACACGAGTGATCCTGTTATCCTGCTCTTTCGCCCATTGTGGAACGCCATCGCTTTCGGCATCCTGGCGCATGCTGCGGAATTTCAAGACTTGGAAAATTCTTCCATTTTCGCCGACCCGGTCCTGGCGGTAGAAAATTGGGCCGCCGCTTTCCAGCCAGATGCATAACGACGTTAACAGCATCACGGGCAAAGTAAGAAGCAGGAGGAGACCGCTGGCCAGCATATCAAACGTTCGCTTGGTGACGTCTTTCAAGGGACTGCGCCGGAAACCATCGGAAAAAATCATCCAACTTGGGTTCAACGATTCGATGTAAATTTGACCCGTCTCGCGCTCAAAGAAGGATGGGATGTCAACAACTTCTATTCCCGCCAGCTTGCATTCTAGTAGCTGATCTGCCGGCAATCCTCCGCCACGTCGTTCACGCACGCCCACGACGATCTCATCGACCCTGTATTTTTTGGCAATGGAAAGTATGGAACCTTTGTCGTTCAGAATCCGCGTGTGGTCGAGACAACAATCCGTGTTGCCCAGCGGCAGACAACCGACGAAGTTGAATTTTCTTTGGCCATGATCGCCCCGCTCCAGATTTTCGACCTTGGCGGAACGGCTGCCCGCGCCCAGCAGCAACACGCGCCGCCGCAAGATATCCACCTTGAAAAGGTGCACATAAATGAATCGGTTAAGCGCTGTTCCGGCGAAAGCGATGAAAAATATCAGCGCAAATACTCCACGCCCAAGAAACAGGTCGGGTATCGCGTAGAAGACCAGCAACATGACGATAAGGCCGATGACAAAACTGGCGATGAAACGAATGGCATAGCCCCACTCGCCTTCCTGCTTGATATTCCGCTGATGTAGCCCGAAAGCCGTCATGATAGACAGCATCACTAAGGTAAAGATCACGGCCTTGGGAAAGACAGAACCCACCGATACCCTGTGCTCGGCTATGTCCGTGCTCATGAAACGCACGGTAATGCCAGCATAGACAGAGGAGAAGAGAATAATCACCTCTGTGATGGCCATCAGCAAAAGCGGTAAGGGCACGTAGTGCCTGAAAAGTCGGATCATAAGAGCAGCTCAGTCATACCTGAAAATACAAAGGCTCTGTGCCTTAGATACCTGCCCTTCAATTTCTGCATCCGTTGCAACAGGCAGCGGTTCAGTCCTTATCGCTGGCCACCTTAAATATATAAATGGTGACCTTGTATAAGAACGCCTCCCTGCAAGAATAGACAATTATAATGCTAAATGGAGAAAATAGAGGGAATGTGAGCCTAATAATGAGCCGAACCAACACCCGAGATCAATAATTCATATTATTCAATGACAACGTGGCAATAATGTGGAGGGTCGCGTCGGTTATTGCCAGGAACTTCCAGTGCATCATATCCTAAACCTGAGTTACATCATGCCGTCCCCTGCCCATCGCACTATCGGTCGTATTTTTTTCTTTGAAGCGAATGGCTTTTTCGTAAGAGTTCAGAACTTTCTGCGCTATGGTGTCCCAGCTCAGCAACTTTTCTGCCCGCGCCCGACCCTTGGCTGCGATATCCCGCATCCGTACTTCGTCGCCGAGAAGATCGATGATAGTCCTGGCAAGACCTTCCGGATCGTTCGCCTCGATCCATGTGCCTGCATCGCCGAGATGATCGGGCAGACCAGCGCGACGCGTTCCGATTACCGGAACGCCATTCGCCATCGCATTCGCAGCCGGGAACCCACCGAAGCTCCCCGTGTACGGAAGCACGCACAGCAGCGATCTTTGGTACTCCGAGATGGCTGCCTCAAGACTGATCTGATTCAGCCAGCGAATGTTGTCCGCGACACCGGCCTCGCTTGCCGTCCGCAGAGCTTCCTCAGGGACGGTCATGCCATAGTGGCCATGAATCGTGAGCACTGGTGTGGACGAACCCAACTGTTTCTTTACAAGGCTCATCGCTTTGAAGAGGGTACCGAAACCCTTGCTCTTGTTAAATCTATGACCTCCATAAAAGATTATTCCCTCTCGCGCCTTGTCAGGAACAGGCCTTATCTCCACGCCATGTAGTACAACATCGATACGCTCGCCTGCGACCCCGAGAGAGACAAGGCTATTTTTCATCTCATCGGTATGGACGATGATTCTGTCAGCCTTGTTATAGACAAGATTGCTCTTCGGAAAGTCTTCCTGATAGGGATCAAGTTCGTGCACGGTGACGACCCGTGCCGCTCTCGACGGCATACTGAGCCAGTTGAAGACGGTAATGGAACCGGTGGCATTCAGAATCTGTTGGAAGTGAAGTACTTCGGCGTCACCGGACCTTTTCAAGTACCGTCTGGCGCGCTCGCGGTAAACCAGGTCCCGCACCTTGGTTCGAAGCCAATACTTGGCTGGGCTGGTCGATTTGTAATAGGGGATGTTCGGAAACTCGAAGAAGTCGCAGCGGTTATCCATAAACAGTCGGTTGACCTCCGCGGGTTCACCGCAGCCGCAGTTCGACGCAATGATCCCAACCTCGGCCCCCAACCGGCGCTCAAGACCTTTGCGAAGACCGTCCGTGTAAGCGCCGTATGAATTAACGAACCAGCAGGAAATGATCTTTACTTTCATAATGCAAACTTCGAAGAACTATCTTCGCATATCCTAAATCTGCGAATGTGCCGTAGACAAAGCTGCCTTGGGCGCCGCTTGCCCATGGGCATCAAATCTTTCAAAAAATAAAGGCGATCAGGATCCAGCTTGGAATGGGGCTAAGCACAAGCGTTGATGCGTAACCTGTTTCCGCGCGGGTATTCACACAGCTAAAATAACCGCTATTTCTTTCTCAAACCTTACAAACACAATCGAAATGCTAGCAAAGAATAATCATTAATCGTCAAAATAATGACGTATTGGGTAAAGCGGGGCAAGATTGCCGCCTGAGCAGTGAGGGTGCGCCCAATCCTACGATTCGGAGCATATCTACATGATCGAGATAAAATCGATATTTCTGATCTTGCCGTGCTCTAGCGCCAGTCGCATAAGGAGGATGCCGAGCGATGCGGTTGCGACTGGAATCCGAACGGAACGGGTTTCTAGTTGTTGGCGAAAGGATTGATGAGTTCGATGCTGACAGGCAAACCACCCTGTAAGCTGGCATCCTCTGCCACATACGTCCCGTGCGTACGGCCAATTTCGCGCACAATCGTAGGTCTGGGCCGCCTTCAAACTTCTCATTGTCCAATATACTGAGAAGAGGTCACACCAAATTTGCTTCTTCCCACCATCAAAGAAGATTAAACAATACAAACCTTAAAATTGAAGGTATCAAACTATATGTGTATAGTTTGAACAGAGCGCGGACAGTATAAGTGCAATTCCGAAGTTCCCATCGGTTGTGTTTGGCTCGTACCTCCCTGTGTGGTCGAGATAAAATTCAACTCATTGGACGGTCGGTAAATCTTCCACCTAGTCTGGATCACACATGGTTTCTTCAGAACTCCCGCAAGACCTGCAGGTGTCGGTATATCAGGGGACAGGGGGATTAGCGGCTTTGCGCGCGGATTGGGAGAAATTCACAGCAAACCTATCCGGTCGGCGTTTTTTTCATCTGCACAGCTGGCATCACAGTTTTCTCAGAACGCTTGTCGAGACACCCGAAACCATGCGTTTCTTTGCGTTTCGTGATAAGGGTGACGTGGTAGCAATTATCCCTCTGCAAAGCGTGTCACGAAACGTATACGGCATCCGACTGCGCACGCTCCAAGTTCCAAGACACCCACACAGCACCCTGACCGACTTTGTTTTCGAGAAGAAAGAGGACAATCGCACACTTCTCCGTCACCTGCTGGCTCATCTTCACACACAAAAGGATACTGTCTGGGACATGCTCGTTATTCCAGGCGCTCTCGAGGACTCGGCAGCAATGTTTACCCTTGATCGTGACTCAGCTGCTCGACGGATATGCACACTGCGCGAGCACAGTGACTACCTGGCCTGTCAGGACGGCTATAACGAGATTAATGCAAAATTGTCATCCAGTTTCAGGAGAAATTTGCGTCGCCTGAAACGACGCGCAGAAGAAATAGGGAAACTTGAATATCTATCCAGTCGTGAACCGCAGAATATGGATCGGCTTTTTGAGTTTTTTCTGGATGTCGAAGCCTCGGGCTGGAAAGGTGACGCGGGCCATGGGAGCGCTATTCGCTGCCAGCCGCAGGTGGAGGCGTTTTATCGTTCCTTGATACACGAATATTCGATTTCCAACGCGTGCGTAATCAACATTTTACTTCTGGATGGCAAGTGTATTGCGGGCCAGTTTTGTCTCCTGACTGATGGTGTTCTCTATATTCTTAAAATCGGATACAACGAATCCTATGCACAGATCGCCCCCGGCTACCTTCTGCTAGACCAAGTCCTGCGAAATTATGTTGATGAGCATCTGGTGCACAATGTCAACTTTGTTACCGACCCGCCATGGACCCATTTATGGCGGGCGAAATCGCTTGCTGTTAATGAATGCACCATCTACAACAACACCGCGCGCGGGTGGTTAGCCTATTTCTGGGCCAGGGGCAAACAAAACTTCCGTGCCATGGCCCCCATGCGATCGAACCAAGCATCGTCTGCGCGCCGTCAGACGCCCGATGAACAGGAATAAATTTCGCGCGCAGTAGGTCGTAAGATACACAAGCAACAATGGCAGCCAGAAGCTCAGTCACACTGGACCCATAATTAAAGAGGGCCCCGCATGGGGCCCTCTTTAATTATGGCGCGCCCGGACGGAGTCGAACCGCCGACCGCCTGGTTCGTAGCCAGGTACTCTATCCAGCTGAGCTACGGGCGCATGGGTTGCGGATTATACTGAACAGTGAGTGGATGAAAAAGACAAAATTTGGATAAAAGTACTGGCAGAGACAGGGGATTATTCAGGCCTACGCTCCCACTCCCTGGGGACCGCCATCACTTTGCTACGGCGTTCTACATAACTTCGCAATACTGCCGAGTCCAACCATATAGACTCCATCGAGGGTTCGAATCCCGATCTATCAGTCTCTATAAGGAAAAGCCTTTCTGGTCCTTCCTTATAGAGACTGGCGGAGAGAGAGGGATTCGAACCCTCGATACGCTTTTGGCATATACACCCTTAGCAGGGGTGCGCCTTCGACCACTCGGCCATCTCTCCTTGCAAGCACAAACACCCGCAAGGATACCTGCGCACTCCGGGGACGTAAAGCTAAAACCGGTAATTTCAGCCCTTGATGCCGCCGTGCGCCATACCTGGCATGGGATGCACCTGACCCGATTCTTTCTCTTTCTTGATGCGCTCGTAGATTTCCTCGCGATGAACGGGGATCTCCTTGGGCGCATTCACACCGATCCGCACCTGGTTGCCTTTGATACCAAGCACAGTGACCTGAACATCGTCACCAATGTTGAGGGTTTCGCCAATGCGTCGAGTAAGTATCAGCATTGCTCTTTACTCCTTTCAATATTGCCTAACTCCATAAAATTCCTTTTCCCTTTGCCCGGTCACCCACCCCTGGCTTGACCGGCTCCTCAACGTAAGTAGCCAAACATCTGCATGACAAATTTTTGGCAAACCTTCCCATTGCGGCAGGCGATACAGCATTTTCAGCGTCTTCCGCAATCCGTCTGAGGCTTCCGACCGCCCAGCTGATTGCTAACTCGCGGATATCACAGGAAAATCCCGTTAATCCGGCTGTATTCGCATACCTGCCTATATCTATGCAGCTTCTGTGCCAGCTTTGGAGGGGAATTAAACTGCGGATTTATTGCTTTTTTCGAGACCGAAGGTGTCATGCAGGGCACGGACCCCCAATTCCAGGTACTTTTCATCGACGACCACGGAAATCTTGATCTCCGAGGTCGAAATCATCTGGATATTGATACCTTCGTCCGCCAAGGTCTTGAACATCTGACTGGCAATACCGGCGTGCGAACGCATGCCCACGCCGACAACGGAAATTTTCACGATCTTGTCATCGCCACTCACCTCGCGCGCCTTCATTTCCTGAGAAACCCGCTTGAGGATATCCAGCGCCTTCTTGTAATCGCCACGATGGACCGTAAAAGTAAAGTCGGTGGTGTCGTCCGCTCCGACATTCTGTACGATCATGTCGACGTTAATGCTGGCCTTGCCAATTTCGTTCAGGATGTGCGCGGCGATCCCGGGCTTATCCGGCACGCCGCGAACAGTGAGCTTGGCTTCGTCACGATTGAACGCGATACCTGAAATGACTGGCGCTTCCATATTGTTTTCCTCGTAGGTAATGAGCGTGCCCGACCCTTCCGCGAAGGAGGACAGCACGCGCAATGGAACCCGGTACTTGCCGGCGAATTCGACCGAACGGATCTGCAACACCTTGGAACCGAGGCTCGACAACTCGAGCATCTCCTCAAATGTAATACGGTCCAGCCGCCGCGCCTCGGGCACAATGCGGGGATCGGTCGTATATACGCCGTCCACATCAGTGTAAATCTGGCATTCATCCGCCTTGAGCGCAGCCGCCATGGCCACGCCCGTGGTGTCCGAGCCGCCACGTCCCAGCGTGGTGATATTGCCCTCTTCATCCACGCCCTGAAAACCGGCCACGACCACGACGCGCCCTTTTTTCAAGTCATCTCGCACGCGCGATTCGTCGATGTCGAGGATGCGCGCCTTACCGTAGACATTGTCGGTGCGGATATTCACCTGATGGCCTGTATAGGAACGCGCCGGGCAACCGATTTTCTCCAGCGCCATGGCGAGCAAAGCAATAGTGGTCTGTTCACCCGTCGCGAGCAATACGTCGAGCTCGCGCGGCGATGGATCGGCGTTGATGGTTTTGGCGAGTTTCAACAACCGGTCGGTCTCGCCACTCATGGCAGAAACCACGACAACAAGATCGTCCCCGTTCTTGCGCATGCGTGCGACCTTCTCGGCCACGGCGTTGATACGCTCGGGACTGCCGACGGAAGTTCCGCCATACTTCTGGACAATTAGGGACATATGTAAATGCTGATTCTTTTTTTGACGATTCCCCTCACCCCTTACCCTCTCCCGCAAAGGGAGAGGGGGAGTCGGGCGCACCTGCGGCGCATTCTGAATAATTGGGGCGCAAATTAAACCCGCTTTTATGACGGGAGTAAACAGGCCCGAAATGTACCAAGAGAATATATGGAAGCCCTAAATTAAGTTGATCAAGCGGATGATGGCAAGGCGAAAAGGCGCAGGGAAACGGAGTTTACACGCCAGTAAATGAGCATTCCGAGCGCCTTTTCAACGCCGCCAGCGCCGCTTCAGCAACTTAATTGACTACTTAAGATTCTGTTCGACCCACGCCGGTACACCGTTGAGCGCCTTCTCGAGACCTTCGGGGTTGGTGCCGCCCGCCTGCGCCATGTCCGGCCGGCCACCGCCCTTGCCTCCCACGCCTGAAGCAACCTCGCTGACCAGTTCGCCGGCGTGGAGCCGGCCTGCAAGATCCTTGGTCACCCCCGCAATGAGCGTGACCTTATTGTCTGCGACCGTGGCCAGCACAATCGCCGCCGGCGCTAGTTTATCCTTGAGGCGGTCCAGCGCCTCGCGCAGACCCTTGGCGTCCATCCCGTCCAGCCGGGTGGCAAGCACCTTGATGCCCTTAATCTCTTTCGCTTCCGCGGCGAGGTCCTTGGAGCCGCCGGCAGCCAGCTTGCTACGCAATTGATCCAGTTCCTTTTCAAGACCCTTGAGGCGCTGGGTGAGCTGTTCAACCTTGCGCGGAACCTCCTCGGGGCTCGCGCGTAACATCTCGGCGGCTTGGCGCAGCTTGTTCTCACGCTCATACAGGTAGGCCAGCACACCCGGCCCCGTGACGGCCTCGATGCGCCGCACACCGGAAGCGACTCCACCTTCTGAAACAATTTTAAACAGGCCAATGTCGCCGGTGCGGCGCACATGCGTGCCGCCACACAATTCGATGGAGTTGCCAATATTCAGTACTCGCACTTCGCTGCCATATTTCTCGCCGAATAGCGCCATCGCGCCCTCCGCCTTGGCGGAATCCATGTCCATGACGCGTGCCCGCGTGTCATCGTTGTGCAGAATTTGTTCGTTGACGCGTCGTTCGACCTCGACAATCTGTTCCGGTGTCATCGGTGCAAAATGTGAAAAATCGAAACGCGTGTGCTGATTGTCCACCAGTGAGCCCTTCTGCTGTACGTGTGCACCGAGCACGTCACGCAGCGCCTTGTGCATCAGGTGCGTGGCCGAGTGATTGAGCATGGTCGCGCGACGTAGAACCGTATCGACCTCGGCCATCACTTTGTCGCCGATGCGGAACTGACCTTTCTCGACCTTGCCCTGATGGACGTGGACTTGCCCATGTTTCTGCGTGTCTTCGACACGAAATATCGCGCCTCCAATACGTAACACGCCACGGTCGCCGACCTGGCCGCCGGATTCGGCGTAAAACGGCGTGCGGTCGAGCACAATATTTCCCGATTCACCGGTGCGCAGGCTGTCCGACTGGGCGAGGTCGGTGCCACGCGTGATTTGCAGGATTTTTCCTTCGTCGCTCAACCGCTCGTAGCCGGTAAATTGTGTCGGCTGATCAATAGTGACGGCGCCGATCTCGGCGGTCTTGAACGACGAGGCCGCGCGTGCGCGTTCACGCTGCGCTTCCATTTCACGCTCATAATCTTCCATGTCAATCTTTAAACCACGCTCACGCGCGATATCGGCTGTCAGGTCTGGAGGAAATCCATAAGTATCGTGCAAGAGAAAAACGAGAGCCCCAGGAATTGTATCGCCACCTATTTGATGCATTTTCCCTTCGAGAGTCATCATCCCTGAGTCAAGCGTCTCTAGAAAGCGCTGCTCTTCCTGAAGTATTACTTTCATAACGTAGTCCCGCTGGGTATGAAGCTCTGGATAAGCATCCCCCATTTCCTTGTCCAATGCGGGAACTAATTTATAGAAAAAAGGTGAAACATGGCCCAGTTTATAACCATGACGAACGGCTCGCCGCAAAATGCGACGAAGGACATAACCACGGCCTTCGTTCGACGGCATCACGCCATCAATAATCAAAAAGGTACAAGCTCGGATATGATCGGCGATTACATTAAGAGATTTATTTTTTCGATCTTTACAGCCAACTATGTCAGCCGCAGCGCTGATAAGATTACGAAATATGTCGATCTCATAGTTTGAGTGCACGCCCTGCTGCACCGCCGAAATGCGCTCCAGTCCCATGCCGGTGTCCACCGAGGGCTTTGGCAACGGCGTGAGCTTACCGCTCGAATCGCGATTGTACTGCATGAACACCAGGTTCCAGATTTCGACATAGCGGTCGCCATCCTCGTCGGGCGAGCCGGGTGGGCCACCGGGAATGCCGGGACCGTGGTCGTAAAAGATCTCGGAACAGGGGCCGCAGGGACCGGTGTCGCCCATTTGCCAGAAATTGGAGCTTTCGCCCAGATAGCCAAAACGCGTCGGGTCAACCTTCATTTCCTTCAGCCAGATGTCGGCGGCCTCGCGGTCATCCTTATATACCGTCACCCACAGCCTCTCAGCGGGCAGCTTGAGGTCCTGAGTCAGAAATTCCCAGGCATAGCGGATACCCTCACGCTTGAAGTAATCGCCGAAGCTGAAATTGCCGAGCATCTCGAAGAAGGTATGGTGGCGCGCGGTGTAGCCGACGTTTTCCAGGTCATTGTGTTTGCCACCGGCGCGCACGCAGCGCTGCGAACTGACGGCGCGCACATAAGGGCGCTTTTCGAGGCCGAGAAAAACTTCCTTGAACTGCACCATGCCGGCATTGGTGAACAGCAACGTCGCGTCGTTCGCCGGCACCAACGGACTGGACGGCACGATCGTATGGCCGTGGCGTTGGAAAAAATCGAGGAAGCGTTGCCGGATTTCACTGCTTTTCATGACGCGTAAAGACTTAGACTTTAATATCTTAATCCGCAGATTAACGCGGATTTATATAAAGATGAACGCAGATAAAAAAATTCTGTATACCATCTGCGTTTATCGCTTTTCTTATCTGCGTCCATCTGCGGATGCCTTGTCTTTTCTGCTTTCAGACAGGTCTAATCCTGCCCGCGAGGATTGAGTAATAGCTGTATTTGATCATAAGTGAAGCCGCGATATTGCAGAAAGCGCGCCTGGCGCGCGCGCTCCGCATAACTCCTGGGTATTCTGCCGCCGAATTTTTTACGTTGTACGCGCCGGATATCGTCGATCCACTCCTGGCTCGTCACATCGAGCCCGTGTGTGATCGCCTCCGGCACCACCCCTTTTTCCTGTAGCTCTTTTTGAATACGCAACGGGCCATAGCCGCGGTTACGTCGTGCCTGGATCAGGCTTTCCATGAAGCGGTCATCGGACAGCAGCCTCTCGGTCTCGAGTTGCCGCACCACTTCAGCAGCTATCGCCTCGACACACCCCTTGTTGCACAACTTATTATATATCTCCTGCCGACTGTGTTCGCGTCTGGCGAGCCAGCCGAGCGCCAACTGGCGCGCCCGCGGGAGATCGATTTCCGGCGTTTCCCGCCTCAGGCCTCTTCCTCCGCCGTGGCTTCCTCGGCCTCGTCTTCCGCGCCCGCGGACCGGGTGGCAACAACCGCTTTCTCGCGGATGCGCTTCTCGATCTCGGCGGCGATGTCTGGATTGTCCTTCAGGAATTGACGGACGTTGTCCTTGCCCTGGCCAATGCGTTCCTTGTTAAAGCTGTACCAGGCACCGGTTTTCTCGACGATACCGCTCTCGGAGCCGATGTCGATGAGCTCGCCTTCTTTCGAAATGCCTTCATTATAAATGATGTCGAATTCGGTCTGGCGGAACGGTGGAGCAACCTTGTTCTTGACCACCTTCACGCGCGTCTGGCTACCGATAACCTCCTCGCCCTTCTTGATCGCGCCGATGCGGCGGATATCGAGTCGCACCGAGGCATAGAACTTGAGCGCGTTGCCGCCGGTAGTGGTCTCGGGATTACCGAACATGACGCCGATTTTCATGCGGATCTGGTTGATGAACACCACCAGCGTATTCGAGCGCTTGATGTTGGCAGTCAGTTTGCGCAACGCCTGGCTCATTAATCGCGCCTGCAAGCCCATGTGCGAGTCACCCATCTCGCCTTCGATTTCGGCCTTGGGTGTCAGCGCCGCCACCGAGTCGATCACCACCACGTCCACGCCGCCCGAACGCACCAGCATGTCGGCGATTTCCAGCGCCTGTTCGCCGGAATCCGGCTGCGATACCAGCAAGTCATCAATATTGACCCCGAGTTTCTTGGCATACAGGGGGTCGAGAGCGTGCTCAGCGTCAATAAAGGCCGCCGCCCCACCCAGCTTCTGGACCTGGGCGATTACGGAAAGCGACAACGTGGTCTTGCCCGAGGATTCCGGCCCGTATATCTCCGCGACCCGGCCGCGCGGCAGGCCACCAATACCAAGCGCGATATCCAGGCCCAATGAACCGGTGGAAACGGCCTCGACCTGCTGCACCACCCCGGCATCGCCGAGGCGCATAACTGAGCCCTTGCCGAATTGTTTCTCGATCTGTCCCAGAGCCATGTTCAACGCTTTGGTCTTGTTCGTGTCCATGCTGTTCTCCTGCGGCAATCCGCCGAAACGGTGTTCAGTATTTTGAAAAACTATGCGTAGAAACGATTATTCCACATCTCCCCCGGCATGGCCTAGCCCCGCACGGGCAGCGTCTGCCGCGGCCTAAAAACCAGACCTTACAGACTAAAGGTTGATAAAAAAGCAGCGCAATCTCAACGAATAAAATCCAGCAAACCCTGAATTGCGGTGATCACGGCGTGTCGCCGCACACCTTCGCGGTCGCCGGAGAAAACCTGCTTGCGGCTCTGGGTATCGCGTTTCTTGCCGGCCCAAGCGAAGCAGACAGTGCCGACTGGTTTCTCCGGTGTGCCGCCGCTCGGACCCGCAATACCCGTAATCGCGAGCGCGACCTGCGCGTGGGAATGGGTAAGCGCGCCTTCGGCCATGGCGCGTGCGGTCTGTTCGCTTACGGCACCGTAACGCGACAGGATCGTGGTGCTGACCCCCAGCATCTCGCGCTTGGCGAGATTGGTGTAGGCGACGAAGCCGCGCTCGAACCATTCGGAACTGCCCGCCATCGAGGTGATCGCCTGCGCCACCCAGCCGCCGGTGCAGGATTCAGCCGTGGCCAGCATCAGCCCCTGCCTTTTGAGTGCGTGCACGACTTCACGTAATAATAAGGTATCGATATCCATATGAACGTCCGGGGACTGATCAGTCATTGCCGGTACTTATAATAAACTCCA
>JACXTT010001578.1_pt1 | contig 37632 bp, 30 predicted proteins | sample 9270951 | NCBI WGS metagenome assembly JACXTT01 (sample SAMN15532306, study PRJNA645909) | rock metagenome | isolation source: weathered quartz diorite | place: Puerto Rico | collected 2017-06-21
CGAGATCCAACGTCGTAGTAAACGGCAACCGATACCACCGGCACCGAGTGATCCTCATTCAGAACCACGCGAAGTCCGTTGTCTAAGCTGAATTGTTTTATGGGTATGTGTGGAACGTTGAAAGTAGTCTGCACAAGATGCCCGATCTATCCGCGCGCTGCGGGAACTGGAAGAGCTTGTTGGGGGAAGTGAAAAAAGATTCTAACGCGGAAGTCTCAGATAAACCAAGACGCGCCACGTTTCATTCTCATGAAGGGGCGCGTCACCTCGTCGAATTGGTTTTGAATTCTACGCAGTTGGTTTGCTCTCAGTTACCATGCCCCGCAGTTCGGCGCGCAGACGCTCAATCTCAGCCAACTTTTGTTCGACGCGTTCGAAGAGCGCGCCCTGGCCTTTGATGCCTTCGTCGATCAGAAAAGCCGCTGCTTCTGCCCGAGTGCCAAAGACACCGGCTTGGACAAGTTGACCTAGTCTGACCTGCGCGTCGTGCGAAACTTTCACTGCCAGCATGTAATCATCCTTGGCAGAGATCGCGCGTTCGATCGTGCGACTGATATCGCGTCCAATTGCGGAAAGCTGCTCGGGAATTCGCGCCGCCATGTCCCGCACGGACGACCCGACGCCGGAACGCTCGCCTTCGCTGTCGGTGTCGTGATGGACTAATAGTTCGTCGTTTGATTCAGACCCGTTTGTTTGCGGTTCAAAAGGTGTGCTCATTGAAATACTCCTAACCTCCAGTAGAAATCCTGTACGAAATGGCGGGGTCAGAAGTTCATTCTAAGAAGCCACGGCACCATGGTCAAACAGGCTGATCTAGGCTACGCCGCCTGTAGCTCCGCACAACAGCCCGAACAACGGGTCGCGGCCAGCGGAATCGAACTCAGGCAATGCGGACAATCCTTCGTAGTCGCTTCTTCCTTTTTGCGCATCGAGTTTACCGACCTCACGATGAGAAAAATCACCAGTGCGACAATTAGAAAATTGACGATGTCGTTCAGCAGCGCTCCATACGTGATAACCGGAATGCCTTTCGCTTTGGCGTCCGCCAGAGAGAGTGGCGCACCTTTCGAGTGATCGAGCACAAGGAACAAGCTGGCGAAATCGACTTTGCCTAACAGCAGGCCAATCGGCGGCATGATGATGCCCTCGACCAGGGTGGTGATGATTTTTCCGAACGCTGCACCAATGATGACGGCGACCGCCAGGTCGAGCACGTTGCCGCGGGCGATGAACTCTTTAAATTCCTTTATCATATGTTCTCCTTATACGGCCGTCACTCAGGAAACCCTCGACGGCGCTCCAGACGATTAAGGTGGAGTTACTGGCAATCTTTGGCCAGTTTGTAACCTTGCTCTGTCGCGACTTCCTTGTTCTTGAAAACGATTCGGTTGATTGCGGGAATATCTTCCTTCGCTGGACAATCCGCCGGGTAATAGCTCTTGTTGCGCAAATCACCAACCACTTCGGCTTCAGCCGCGGCGACTGCCTCTTCGCGCCGTTGCGCGATTATGTTCTGCGCCCCTTCATCCGTGACGCGAATACTAGGACCGCCTCCGATCATTGACGCCTGCACGGAAAAACCATCGCAGGCCAGTTCTCGCGCCATTCTTTTCACGGGCCACGCAGACGGAAGATTAAGCTCCGTCGCAAACCCGGTAACGAATTCATCCAATCTCGCCCATTTGAAAGTTTCTTCGTAACCCACCCATAGCGTTACAAGTTTACCGTCGAGAAAATCCAGTGAAATTGATCGCACGGGCCCGAAAGTCCTGGGATCGACACGCGGTTCGAAATGCGGATTGAAAGTCGTCTTTGATACACCGATCCGATCGGTGCGTCCGAACTGCACCAGGGGCAGGCGGCTCTTCACCTCGTCGTACGTCAAACCAAGGCGTAGAGCGAACAATTCAGGAGTGTCTTTGATTTGATCGATCTTTGCCGAGCAGGTTGTTTGCTGGCTACGTGCGGCGGCGCCAGCACAAAGCGCGATGAGCGAAATGAATCCAACTCGCCTAATGTTCTGTTTCAGGGGCGCGAGCATCTACCTTGCTGAACCGGCCCGATTCCAACAACGTGCCGATTAGGTCAGCCAGTTCGCTTGGATTAAAGGGCGTCGAAACATATTCATCGCAACCTGCGTCGAGCGCGAGTTGGCGATATTCATCGGCGCCGTAAGCCGAGACCGCGACAATCGGAATCCGGTTAAGGCGCTGATACTGTCGTATCTGCTGCGTGGCGTCAAGCCCATTCATTCCCGGCATCATCACGTCCATGATGATCAAATCGGGAAGCTCGCGCTGGGCGACAGTGATCGCTTCTTCGCCGGTCTCGGCCTCGATGACGCGATAGCCGTTTCGCTGTAGCCATAGCTTCATCATCAGACGGGTATCGTCGAAGTCTTCAACCAGTAGAATAGTAGGCTTAGGTTCGTGAATATAGTCGTGTGCCAGGTTTTGCATTGCATCTCTTAAGAGGATTGGGCAAGAGATGGTACCCGCGGCAGGGGTCGAACCTGCGACCTTTCGCTCCGGAGGCGAACGCTCTAATCCACTGAGCTACGCGGGCGTTTGGGGCTAAATCAAAAATAACATAGCAGAAGAGTTAGGGGATAGGGTGTAGGCGTTAGGTTGTAGGTTGTTTGGGTGTAGGGGATCGGGTGTTTGGATTCGCAGGACTCCGAACGCCGAAACCTAAAACTCAGAACTCAAGAACTCAGTAAGATCCTTACTACACCCTATCCCTACACCCATCACCCACTCACGAATGTTTGATGATGACGCCTTCGATAATGTTGGCGACGTTCTCGCTGCGGTCGATGGCGGCTTCAAGTTTCTCGTAAACGTCTTTCCACTTGATCACTTCAAGCGGATCGCGAGTTTCGTGGAAGAGAGCGCCGACCGCTCGTTGATAGACATCGTCGCCTTCGTTTTCGAGGCGGTGGATTTCGACCAAACGTTCGGTAACCCCTTTCGGTTTTTGGAGGATCGAAACTACTTCATTTAGCTGCAACGCCATGCGTTGAATGATGCCCGCAAGCTGTTTCGCCGCCTCAGTCGTTTCATGAATGTCGTACATCACTACCGCACGGGCGGCGCCATCAATTAGATCGACCACATCGTCGAGCGCTTTGGACATCATGTAGATGTCTTCGCGATCGAATGGCGTAATGAACGACTGGTTAAGACGCGTTGACACGTTGTGCGTTAGGTCGTCGCACGCATGTTCGATGCTCTTGATACGCTGGACGTATTCCTGATAATCGCCATCGCGATGCGAAAGCATTTCCACCAGGGTCTTCGCGGCGTCGTTGATGTACGAAGTCATCTGGGCGAACAGCGTAAAGTATTGTTCTTCGCGCGGCAGTAGCTTACCGAATGGCATTAGTCGTCTCCTGACTTTAACGATGGTGACGTGAAAGTCGCACTATAGTTGAAGCCACAAGCGAAAGTCTATTGGATCCAACTTCTTTTCTGTTTCAGATTGTCGCGCCCGGCTGGCTGGACTTGGCGGTGCTGGTACGCGCTTGCAATTACCTGCGTGACTCGTATATCAACAGAGCGCATGGCTGAACAAAGCAACTATAACCAGGTCATCGAACTGCTGCGAGTTGAATCGGACGCGATCGCCAAAGCCGCTTCGCGAATGACTACACAGGACATCGAGCGCGCGCTCGCGATCCTCACTAATTGCAGAGGAAAAGTAATCCTCCTTGGCGTGGGAAAGTCAGGCATCATCGCGCAGAAGATCGCCGCGACGATGACCAGCAGTGGGACTGCGGCGATTTACCTGCACCCCTCGGATGCGTCGCATGGCGGGCTCGGCATTGTAAGTTCCGACGACGCGGTAATCATGCTGAGTAACAGTGGCGAGACCGACGAATTGCGTGATTTGCTCCCGTATTTGAAAAAGCGGGAAGTGCCGCTGCTGGCGATCGTAGGAAATCTGAACTCAACTATCGCGAAGCGCGCTGACGCCGTCATCGACGCCTCTGTAGATCAGGAAGCATGTCCCCTGAATCTGGCGCCGACGACCAGCACCACTGTCGCACTGGCAATTGGCGATGCGCTGGCGATGACGCTGATGCGTGCGAAAGGATTAACGGAAGACGACTTTGCTTCGAATCATCCAGCGGGACAGTTAGGAAAGCGTCTGACTTTGCGCGTGGCGGATTTAATGCACAGCGGATCTGAGAATCCGACAATCACCATGGGCGCATCCTTTATGGATATCGTCGCCACCATCAGCCAGTTCGGACTGGGCGCGGTGAACGTGATTGACGAGACCAGTCGCCTAATCGGAATCATCACCGATGGTGATTTGCGCCGATCGCTGCAACGGATCGGCCCACGCGATCTGCAATGGGCTAATCTGAATTGTGATGACTTAATGACGCACAATCCAATTGTGACCAATCCAGACATGTTGGCATTTGAGGCGCTGCGCTTGATGGAAGATCGGCCATCGCAAATCAACGTCTTGCCGGTGGTTGATGCCGATCATCGATGCGTTGGGCTTATTCGACTGCACGACATTGTTCGCAGTGGTTTGTAGCTTTGTCAGTGCTCGACACGTTCGTTTCAATCGTCTCTCCTTTTGTCGCGCTATCACTTTTATTTGAAGGACTACTTATGAGATCGAAAGTTGGCTCCGTCTTCGTTTCAATTGCGATCGCATTTAGCTTGACCGCTACTTGTTTTACGCAGGAATCCTCTTCGCGCGGTCGCCGCGTTAGCGACACTGGGGCAGCCGAAGCCACCGTAACGGTGAATGAGCAGTTTCTAAACTCGTTTCTCACCGCGATCTTCGACAACCTTAAAGAACCGTCGATGCCTCTGACGGTAGGCGGCGCGAGTTCGAGTTCACAGTGCGCCAGCGAGATTCGCCTCAAGCGCGAAGTCAACGGCGTGCGCACTGCGGTACATTTCGAGAATGGCCACATTGTCGGTCCACTCGCTTTCGCCGGCGCTTACAATGCGAGTCTTATGGGCTGCTTTGAATTCTCAGGCTACGCGGACTCTGAAGTTAACCTTGAATACGACAGTTCGCGACGAGCAGTCGTCGCGAGATTTCGGGTGCGCGACATTCATCTGACCGATACGCCGGCGATGCTGAACGGCCCGCTGCTCGGCATGGTGCAGGGGACCATCGATCGTAAGTACAATCCGGTCGAGTTATTCACGCTTGAGAAGCTTTCTACGCGCGTCGATGTGCAACCGGCGGGTGGTGCGTTGCGGCTTGAGGCGACAAGCGTGCGGGTTGAAGTCGCGTCGAATCTCGTCACGCTGCACATCTTTTACCGATTCGTTCGCGGCTAAACGTAACCATTTTTCGTGGTGCCGCGTCTATAACGTGTTAGGCAGTTCTGATAGAATCCGCGCTCCGATTACGCCATCCTGAATTATTGGAGGTTTCCCCATGCGAAAGGTCCATTGTCTGTTCGCGACGATCCTGCTGGTTGCTGCTGCCGCGATCAGTTTTGCCCAAACGTCTGATGCCCCGAAGTATCAATTGCCGCCCAGGGATGTGGTCGAAGCGTTCGATGCAGCGCCGCTACCCACGGCGATTCTAAGTCCTGCGAAGCAGGTAATGGCGCTTTCGTACCGGCGCGCCTATCCGACGATCGCGGAACTGTCGCAGCCGATCTTTCGACTGGCGGGTGTCCGTGTAAATCCGAACACGAACGGGCCGCAGCGCACGGCGAACATCTATGCAATCACTTTGAAAAAGATCTCAGACGGCAGCGAAATCAAAGTGACCGTGCCCCCGCAGGCAAACCTTTCCAATATTCACTTCTCGCCGGACGGAAGTTATCTTTCGTTTCTTAATACCAAACCAACCGGCATTGAATTGTGGATTGCTGAAGTCGCAACCGGCAAAGCGAAGCCCGTCAGCGGCGCCGATCGTTTGAATGCGACTGCCGGCGATCCGTGCGATTGGCTACACGACAACAAGACGTTGATTTGCACGATGGTCGTAGCTTCGCGCGGAACTGCGCCAGTGGCTCCCGCGGTACCGACGGGTCCGAATATTCAAGAGAACATCGGCAAGGCAGCGCCCGCCGCGACCTTTGAAGATATGCTGAAGACGGCGCACGATGACGCGCTGTTTGAGTATTACTTCAGCAGTCAGGTAGTCGCGATTGATGCGACGACTGGACGTAAGACTATGATCGGCAAGCCCGCGATCTTCGATAGTGTCTCGCCATCGCCGAGCGGTGAGTACCTGTTGGTCACCAGAATTAAGCGGCCGTTCTCGCACCTGATTCCGATGAATGGGTTCCCGAATGACGTCGAAGTATGGACACGCGCGGGCCAGCTCGCCAAGAAAATCGCCGACGTCCCAACGCGTGAAGGTGTGGTGATTAACGGTGTGCAGACTGCGCCGCGCGGAATTCACTGGCGCCAGGATCAACCGGCCACGATAGTTTGGGCGGAAGCACTCGATGGCGGCGATCTGAAGAACAAAGTCCCTTTTCGCGACAAGGTGATGTCGCTAGCGGCGCCGTTTACAGGCGATGCGACTGAGTTTGCGAAGACGGAATGGCGCTATGCGAATGTCTCTTTCACCGAAAAGGGCGTTGCGCTGTTGAGCGAGACTGATCGCGCGACGCGGCACATTCGTACTTGGGTGATTGCCAGCGCGCCGCGCAAACTTTGGGATCGCCGGCAAGACGCAGCCTATGAGAATCCCGGCACGCCGGTGATTCGTCGCGATAGTGGCGCGGGAGCTTTCGGCGGCGGCGGCTTTGGTGGTGGAGGCGGCGCCGGCGCGATTATGCAAAGCGGCGATTACATCTTTCTGACTGGACAGGGATCCTCACCGGACGGCGATCGGCCATTTATCGATCGCTTGAATCTCAAGACCTTCGAAACTGAGCGCCTGTTCCGCAGCGATGCCAAGGCATACGAAACGGTAATCGCACCGCTCGATGATGAGGGCAAGACAATCCTGACGCGCTCCGAAACTCCGACGGATCCGCCGAACTATTATGTGCGCGATATCGCGAGCAGCGCGCGCCGAGCGGTAACGGATTTCAAAGATCCGCAGCCGCAGCTTCGCGGAGTTACTCATCAGTTCGTCACTTATCAGCGGAAGGACGGCGTGAAACTGTCGGCGACGCTCTATTTGCCGCCCGGTTACAAACCTGGGACGCGGCTTCCGGTAGTCATGTGGGCTTACCCCCGCGAGTTTGGCGACGCTGATTCCGCCAGTCAAATTACCGGCTCGCCCAATCGCTTTACGACGGTGAGCGGCTATTCCCATTTGTTCCTGCTGCTGTCGGGCTATGCGGTGCTGGATAATCCGACGATGCCGATCATCGGTGCCGGCGAAACCGCGAACGATACTTACGTCGAGCAACTTGTGGCGAGCGCGCAAGCCGCCATCGACAAGGTTGTCGACATGGGCGTCGGCGATCGTGATCGCATCGGCGTCGGAGGCCACAGCTACGGCGCGTTCATGACGGCGAACTTGCTGGCGCATTCGCGCTTGTTCCGCGCGGGTTTTGCCGAGAGCGGCGCGTACAATCGCTCGCTGACGCCGTTCGGTTTTCAGAACGAGCGTCGCACGTTCTGGGAAGTGCCGGACCTCTACGCGAAAATGTCGCCCTTCTGGTACGCCAAGGAGGTGAAGGATCCGATCCTGCTGATGCACGGCGAAGCGGACGACAACTCGGGAACTTTTCCGATTCAGTCAGAGCGGTTCTATATGGCTCTGAAGGGTCACGGCGCGACGGTGCGTTACATCACGCTGCCGTTCGAAGCGCATGGCTACGCGGCGCGCGAGACTTTGCTGGATGTGCTGGCAGAGCGGCTGAATTGGTTTGATAAGTACGTGAAGAACGCGCCGCCGCGATCGAACGAGAGAATGGTTGAGAATCAATAAGTGGGGGTGCGACTCTGCGGCGTTACTGTCAGACGCGTGCGCATGCGTTGCTGCCAGAGACTCTTTCCGCTGTCTAGTTCCTCCAACTGCGACATGACATCGTTAAAAGTTTCGCCGCCGAACTGACGCATTTTCAAATAGAGCAGTGCGGGCACGATGGCCAGTAACGGCAACACGAAAATATTGATCAACTGTGCGGCCTGACCCATTAATTTCACGCGCCAGGCGTGCGTGTGCGCATTGTCAGTGTTGATGCCCACCAAAGCGCCAATTAAGGACCCCACAATCGCGGGCACGCAAAACTGAATCAGCATCGCCAGGATGATCGTGCGCCATGAACGTGAAGCGAGTACGCGGGCGCGCTTCAGTGCGGGCTTTCCTTCCAATCCCTCCATCAACACTACCGGTCCCCATAACAGGTAGCGCACCTGCACGACAATTCCCGGGACAATAAACAGTATCCAGCCAATTGCCATCCTGATAATCACATTCAGTCCAGTTTTGAGGAATGGTTTCCAGCGACGTCGCAGGATGTCGAACGCCGCCCGCAACTGCACCGGCTTCATCGGCGCCACTGCTAACTGCGTCACTATGATTGCCGTGACACCGGAAATGATCGAGCCGGAAATGAATCCGGCGACGACTTCCATCAACGCGAGCGGAACCCCCAGCGAAACTTTCATTCCGAGTCCTAACCTGGGCTCCACGAATCGATAGGCGATTGCCAGAATCACCACGATGATGACGGGGATGTGCGCGAGTAGCGAGAGCTTGAAGAACTTTGGAAAGTACTCGCTGTAAAGTGAGAAGGCGCGGCGATAGAGCGCGCCTAGACCGTCAGCATTCGCGCGTAACGCATTCGCAAAAGCGCTAGCAGTCTGCGGACGATTCTCGCGATCCTTCTCGAGCGCCGACATGATCATCCGCGAGACTCGCTTGGGCACTTTCTTGTTCAATTCGCGCACCGGCGGCGCCTGGTTCTCTTTGTGCGCGCGAATTATTGTCGATGTATCGCCGGTAAATGGCGGCGCGCCAGTCAGCATCTGGTAAGCGATGATGCCGAGACTGTAAATGTCCGATCGCGCATCCAGTCGTTCACCGCGACATTGTTCGGGCGACATGTAAAGTGGCGTTCCCAGGATCGCGCCCACTCGCGTCAGACTTCCAGTTTCATCGGCCGCTGGTGCGATCGTTGTGCGCGGCGAAATTGCTGTCTCGCGGCCACGATCAAACATGCGGGTGGCTTGATCGCTGTCAGGCAATGGGTTGCCGAACCCGTTAGGCTCGTCCGGAGACTGAATGAGGGTTGCCGCTTCCAACTCAGACGCACCGAGGCGTGTAGTGACGGCCGGGCTGGCCACGGTCGCGGAATCTTCAACGGGCGAAGGAACCAGCGTTGCCGCTTCTCCCGTGATAATCGGATCGATGTATCGTGGCAGGGGAAGCGCGGTCGTTACTTCACCGAGTTTGGCGATTCCGAAGTCGAGTACTTTGACGCGATACCCGCCGAGCCCGTTCGGTTCGAGCCAAATATTATCCGGTTTCAGATCGCGATGGACGATACCTTGCTCGTGCGCCTCGTGCACCGCCGAGCAAACCTGCTCAAGAATGTCGACTACCCAATAGAGCGGCAAACGATTTTCTTCCAGAAGAACATCACTCAACGTGCAGCCGTCGAGGTACTCCATCACCAGGTAGGCGACGCGAGCCTCGCCTTCACCGGAAAATCCAAAGTCGGTGACATCGACAACATTCGGATGGCGCAGACGTCCCGCGGCGCGCGCTTCGCGTTTGAAGCGCTCGACAAATTCCTGGTTTTGCATGAACTGCGGCGCGATGAGTTTCAGCGCCACGTATCGATCCGTGCCCAGGTGGGTCGCGAGAAACACGGCACCCATGCCGCCCTGTCCCAGCAAACGTTCGAGGTGATACTTCTCATCGAGAGTCTGACCGACGTAACGTTGAAGGTTGTTCATGTAGTTTTTGGGACGGCTAGCTTCCGGTCTGGGCTGAGAGGGTTAATCAGTCCCAGTATGACTCGTGCCAATGATGCTTACGCAATTGTTCGTCGGTCCAGAAACCCTTCAACAATTCAATACGCGGTTCGCTGTCATCCGGTTTCGCGACCACGCTGATGACATCGTAACGATACGGAGCCTCCATCAGTCCAAACATGCGCCGGTAGCCGCGCGCCGCCCGGGTAATCTGCCGCCGCTTGCGCAAATCGACATTCGCTTGCGGCGGTGCGAAGTCGTCTGAAGCACGCGTCTTGACCTCTATGAAGCAAAGCGTCGCTTCGTCATACGCAACGACATCGATTTCGGCGTTTACGATCGCATCACGCGTGTTGCGACCGATCGGAAGCCTAAAATTCGCCGCGACGATCTGGTAGCCATGGCTTCGCAGATGCTCCAGCGCAAGCGCCTCGCCACGCTCGCCCAAAGCGAAATGTTGAGGCCTGGCGAGTGCGCGGTCCGCGTTCGCGTTCCGACGAATTGATTTCACAGCAGTTATTCGCTTGCTTCAGCCGATTTCTTCGTCTTCTTTTCTGGTTCCGGCGCGATCGCCTGTGTTTGGGTGGCGGAATGGCTCTTCTTCGGACGCCGCTTGCCAAACGTGCCGCGCCAGATTTTGCCGCGCCGGGAACGCTGATCACCTTTACCCATTGCTACTCCTTCTTCTGTGGAACCGTGCGAATCACTTTTTCATCAGCTCGAGGACCGCTGTCGTCATCGCTTTCACGCCGGTGCGTAGCGTTGGCTCGGGCAGTGGCTCGAACAGACTTGAATGCAGTGACGGCAGAGGCTTGCCTGATTCTTTGCTGGCTTTGACTCGTGCGGGATCAATCGCGCCGAGCCAGAACATCATCGACGGAATCGAATTATCAAGACTGAACCGGCCAAAATCTTCGCTGCCCATGATCGGTGGCCACTTCACTACGTTGTCGGCGCCGAGGCTTTTCTGAAATGCGCCGGCGAGCCTTTCTGTCAGGGCCGGATCGTTATAAGTTGCCGGCGTTACTTCCGTGTCGCTGACTTTGACGATTGGCGCGCGATCGTCGGGAATGCCGGCCGCGGCCGCGATGTTTTTCGTGATGCGCGCGATCGAAGCGAGAATTCGCTGGCGCACCTCTTCTTTGTAGGAACGCACAGTGAGCAGCAGCTTCACTTCGTCAGGAATGATGTTCGATTTGGCGCCGCCATGAATCGACCCGACAGTGACCACGGCCGGATCGAGCGGCGAGTTCTCGCGACTGACGATCGTTTGCAGAGCCAGAATCGTTTGCGCTGCCACGACGATCGGATCTTTCGTCGCTTCCGGTTTCGAACCATGTCCGCCCAGGCCACGAATCGTAATCTCGACCGAGGTCGAATTGGCGAGCGCAAAGCCGGGGCAATACGCGACCTTGCCCGCTTCCAACTCAGCATTGTCATGGAGGGCGATTGCGAAATCCGGTTTCGGAATCATCGAATAAAGTCCGCCCGCCAGCATCGCTTTCGCGCCATCGATCGTTTCTTCGGCAGGTTGTCCGATCAGGACGAGCGTCCCGTGCCATTGATCCTTCAACTGCGAAAGCATTTTGGCGGTGCCAAGGAAGCTCGTGATGTGAACGTCGTGTCCGCACGCATGCATCACGCTCACGTCCTGGCCCGCATCGTTCTTCGTCTTCACCGTGCTCGCGTAGGGCACGCCGGTCTTTTCTTCAACTGGCAGAGCATCGAGATCGGTGCGCACCAGCACCGTTGGCCCAGCGCCGTTCTTCATCACCGCGACGACGCCATAGCCTTTCCATTCCGGCCGCTCATACTTGCCGACGTGATCGGTCACCGTGTAGCCCAGCGCCCGAAGTTGATCCGCGACGAGCGCCGACGTCTTCACTTCGTAGTGCGAAAGTTCGGGCGCGCCGTGCAGCATCTTGTAAGTGTTGACGAGCTGCGCAATTTCGCGATCGATCATGGCATCCAGCGATTGCTGGGCCGCCGTTGATGCCGCAATTGCAACGATAAGGGAAACTGCAAACAGGATTCTTTTCATGTGTGTGAATCTGAGCTTAGGATTTTGCGCCGCCAAGATACTCCAGCGGTCGGCCGACGACAAGTGGCGCGGAAATCATCCTTGGCGTCTTCGATCTAGACGGCGGGATATTCAGGAGAAAGAGTCGTCGCGCCTAGTCGCGGGGCGGCAAGTAGCAACCCGATGATTGTCTTTGCATCTTCAATCTCGCCTTCCGTGATCATCTGCAAAGCGCGATCGACAGGCACGCGCACGATTTCGATGAACTCATCGTCTTCCAGCTTTTGCTCACATGGCGTCAAATCGGTGGCGAGATACAACCACATCTTTTCTTCGCAGAAGCCAGGCGAAACAAAAAACTCCGAAAGCTTTTCCAGTCGGCCAGCGCGGACGCCTAACTCTTCTTCGAGCTCGCGCGCGGCGCCTTCTTCCGGGCGTTCTTGCTCGCCCAAAGTCCCAGCCGGCAGTTCCAGCAAATATTTAACTGCCGGATGACGATACTGTCGCACCAAAGCGATCGTGCCGTCGTCGAAAGCCGGCAGGATCACGGCGCTGCCTTTGTGATGGACGACTTCGCGAATGTAAGTCTCGCCGTGTTCGCGCACGTTATCGACGGTTACATCGAACACGCGTCCCGCGAAAACTTTTTTCGAGTCGATGAATTCTGGTGTGTCAGGCATCGGTAGTGCAAACCGTAAGTTGCGTAGAAGTTTAGTGCTACATCGCCGGTTGAACAACCGACGCGGATTGCGCGCGCAGAACGCGCTGTGCTTCGCCAATTAGGTAGAGCGACCCGGTAATCAGAATGATGCCTGCTTGAGGAGTGATCTCGCGCGCGATTCGTAATGCCTCTTCTACTGATGATGCTGCATGGATGAGTTCTCGGTTCTCAGCCGTGGCCTTCTTCAGATCTTCAACTGGCGCGGCCCGCGGATTGTCGATCTCGGTCAGAATTAGGTGATCAGCTTTCGGGAAGAGAATCGCCGCCATTTCGTCTAATGGCTTGTCGCGCATGGCGCCGAAGATCATAGTGACGGGCTCCGGCACGAACTCGTCGAGATAATCGCTTAGAGCTTGGGCTGAAGCGGGATTGTGCGCGCCGTCAAAAAGAATTGCCGGTGCGCCCGGCAATAACTCCAGGCGGCCTGGATGAGTGGCTTCTGCCAACCCCCTAACAATCGAGGGTCTGCTAATCGCGAACCCGCGCTCCCGCAATGCTTCAGCCATGCTGATCGCGATCGCGGCGTTCTCGACCTGATGTCGCCCGCGCAGACTGATCAGAACGTCCTGGTAAATGTCGTTTGGCGTTTTGAACGTGGCACGACACCGTCCGTCAATCGTTGCCGTCGATACCAGCACACGTTCATCGTTAGCAACCAACTGCGGGGATACTCGTACCTCCTCGCAGCGCCGCAAGATCGCCGTCATCGCCTGATTGTCTTGCGGGCCAATGAGGGCCGCGGCTCCTTCGCGAATGATAGCGGCTTTCTCTGCGGCAATCTTTTCGATCGTATCGCCAAGATACTCTTGATGATCCATCCCGATCCGCGTGATTGCGACGGTGTCCGCGCGCACGGCCGTTGTGGAATCCAATCTTCCACCGAGCCCCGTTTCGAGGATAGCGAGTTCCACCCGCGCTCTTGCGAATGCCAGCAACGCAATCGCGGTGACCTGTTCGAAAAATGTTGGCAGCGTCGGTAACTCACCGCGCGCAACCAATTGCTCGGCGACGTCTCTGACGACGCCGGTTAATCGCGCAAATTGAGTTTCCAGAATCGGTTCGCCGTTGACCTTGATTCTCTCAGTGATGGAAATCAGATGCGGCGACGTGAAGAGTCCGGTGCGAATCCCTGCGGCGCGACAAATCGAATCGAGAAACACTGCGGTCGATCCTTTGCCGTTCGTGCCGGCAATTTGCACGGCTGGATACAAACGCTGAGGATCGCCGAGCGCTCCGAGGAGAGTCTCGGTGTTCTTGAGGCCAAGCTTTATTGTGAGCGTCTCGTGACCGAGAGAGAGGAGATAGGAAAGGGCTTGAGCAAAGTTCATCAACCTGTCGACGTAAGAAATTCATCATCCCGAAGGGATGAAACAAAGTAGCCAGGGGTAAGCGCGAAGCGCGCCACCCCTGGTAATGACGTCATAAATAGAATTGCACCCCGAAGGGGTGCGAGAAAATCGCAAAACGGTTTTCTTGCGCCCCTTCAGGGCGCTACTCGTTAAGGCAGCCGATCCAGGGGCGGCGTGCTCCGCACTTGCCCTTGGCTATTTTCTTCCACCCTTTCAGGGCGTTGCCGCGACCTGAAATTTCAAACTTGCCACCTGGGACTTCTCGGCCAGATCGGGATTCATCATGAAGTCGAGCGACTTGGTCAGGAACGCTCGTATCTCGCGGCGATCGACAATGGCGTCGACCATGCCATGATTCAACAAAAACTCTGATCGCTGAAAATCCTTCGGCAGCTTCTGTCGAATCGTTTGTTCGATGACGCGCGGGCCCGCGAAACCGATCAATGCTTTAGGTTCCGCGATGATCAGATCGCCCAACATCGCAAAGCTGGCCGTCACTCCACCCGTCGTCGGATCAGTCAGCACAGAGATGAAGGGCAGATGACGCTCTTCGAGTGCCGCCAGTGCCGCAGAGATCTTCGCCATCTGCATCAGCGACAGAGTGCCTTCCTGCATGCGCGCGCCGCCTGATGCGCAGAAGATAATCACGGCGCCGCGCTCGCCAATGGCCCGTTCGATCAGACGCGTGATCTTTTCGCCGACGGCTGAACCCATTGAGCCGCCGATGAAATTCATGTCCATCGCGCCGGCGAAGACCCGATGGCCGCCGACTTTGCCGCGCGCCGTGATTACCGCTTCCGGCAAACCGGTCGCGCGCTGCGCCTGCGAGATGCGATTTGTGTAAGGCTTGCTGTCGACGAAATCGAGCGGGTCGGTCGACACTACTTCTTCGTCCAGCTCTTCGCAGTACTTGTCGTCAAAGATCTGCTCCAACCGGTCGTATGCGCCCAGCCGAAAATGATAATTGCAATGAACGCAAACCTGTAGCGCCTCTTCCAACTCTTTCTTGTACAGATGCGCGCCGCATTCATCGCACCGGACAAAAACGTTCTCGGTGCGGACGACGCGCTCAGATTCGCGTACCGGCTCGATCTTGCCTTTCTTTTTGCGAAACCAGGGCATAAGCAAAGCGAAACCCAGTAATCAGAATTCAGAGTTCAGAGTTTTGATTGGGACAACAAAGCCTAGCACAAACTGATGAGCGACTGAAGCAAGTCAGAATTCAATCCCTTTTTGCGCGCGAATTCCTGCCTGAAATGGATGTTTGATTTCCGTCATTTCCGTAACGAGGTCGGCGGCATCAATCAATTCCTTCGGTGCATCGCGGCCGGTGACGACGATGTGGAGTGCGGGTTGAGCTTCGCGAATGGCGCGAATCTCGGTCAGGACTTCATCGACTGGCAGCATCCCGTAACTCAGCACGTAAACCAGTTCATCGAAGACGAGTAAATCGTAGTCGCCGCTGCGCAGTTTCTCAACGCACAGGTTCCAGGTGTTGCGCGCCGTCTGGCGATCCTGCTCCGGATTCTTTGTGTCCCAGGTAAAGCCATCGCCCATCGTGTGGACTTCAATGCCCAGCTTTTCAGCCGCGACGTGTTCGCCGTAGCGATCATTGCGCGACTTCATGAACTGAATCATGCAGCAGCGCAGGCCCTGACCCGCCGCGCGCATCATGAGGCCCAGCGCGCATGTGGTTTTTCCTTTGCCGTTTCCAGTGTTGACGATGAGGAGCCCGCGCGTGTTTTCCTGATAGTCGGCGCGGCGCCATTTGTACTTCTTTTGGAGATTGTCAGTTGTCATTAGTCAGTCGTCAGTCGTCAGTTGTACGCACTGACCACTGACTATTTCAGAGCGTCTTCGGTCATGTCTTTCGCGCCGTTCGCGCGCTTCACCGCGTCTTGCAGCAGCGGCACGACTTGTTGCTCGACTTCGCAGACTTCGCCTTTGACGGTGCAGCCGGCGGCGTTGCGATGGCCGCCACCGCCAAACTGTTCGGCAATCTTCGCGACGTTGACGTCGCCTTTCGACCGCAGACTGGTGCGATAAACGCCCGGGGAAGTTTCTTTGAAGAGCGCGGTGGCCTGAACCTCGCCGCATGCGAGCGGGTAATTCACGAATCCGTCCGCGTCTTCTTCGCAGGCTCTTGTCTTTTCCTGCATCGCCATCGTCTGCCACATCCACGCCACTTTACCGCTGTCGTCGCGCTTCGCCGTGCCCAGCACTTCGCTCAGCAATTCAATCTTGGGCCATTGATAGCTGGCAAAGATTGCTTCGGCGGTCTTGGCCGGCTTCACGCCGATGCGCACCAGTTCAGAAGCGATCTTAAAAGTGCGCTCGGTAGTATTCGAGTAATGGAATGATCCGGTGTCTGTGAGCAGCGCAGTGTAGACGCATTCCGCGATTTCCTTGGTGACGCGCACGCCGGTGGCTTTGCAGAGGTTGTAGATCATCTCGCCGACGGCCGAGGCGGTCGAATCGATCCAATTGATCGTACCGAACAATTCCGTCGTGGAATGGTGATCGATGTTGACTACAAAATGATTCTCCAGATCGATCAAGCCGGGACGGTCGATGTCTGAACATTCGATCACAAAGACCGCGTCGTAGGGACGATCGACAGCGGGCGTCACGCGGATCTGCCTGGCGCCCGGCAGCTCCTGGTACGAGTGCGGCGCCGGATCGCGCATGATGACTTCGACGTCTTTGTTCAGTGATTTCAGCAGCCAGAAAAGCCCGAGTGACGATCCGAGGCTGTCGCCATCGGGACGAACGTGGGAAGTAATCGCAAACCGATCCTTCTTTTCAATAAGTTCAACTACCTGGGCAAGCATCAAAAAGCAAGGATGAAGGCCGAAGGCGGAAGGATGAAGTGAGCCGTGGCCCGACTTCGTCCTTCATCCCTCATCCTTCATCCCTCATCCTTTCAGAACCAATTCCTTCCAGCAGCGTATCGACGCGCGCAGCCTTTTCTTCAACGGTGTCCCGTACGAAGTGAAGCGCGGGAGTATGCCGCAAATTCAGCGCAAAGCCAAGTTGCTTGCGCACGTACGGCTCAGCATGCTGAAGCGCGCGCAGCGCCTGGTTGTGTTCCTCTTCATCGCCGGCCACGGTGACGTAAACGCTCGCGTCGCGCAGGTCGTCGGCCACGCGAACTTCAGTGACCGTCACCGAAGTCAATCGCGGATCCTCAAGTTCGTACCCGACAATCTGCGCGATCTCTTCACGCAACGTTTCGGCGATGCGTTCTGGTCGATGCATAAGGGTGTAGGTTGTAGGGTGTTGGGTGTAGGATGCTGATTCGTTCGTTTCGCACCGCAGCTACGCGGGTTGCTACACCCTAACCCCAACCCCCTATACCCTCTTTCTTACAACTCCGTCGCCGCAACCTTCTCGATCACGTAGCACTCGATCTGGTCGCCAACCTTGATGTCGTTAAAGTTTTCCAGGCCAATACCACACTCGAAGCCTTCACGGACTTCCGATGCGTCATCCTTAAAGCGACGAAGCGAAGCGATATTGCCTTCCCAACTGACGACGCCGTCGCGAATCAGCCGCGCTCGCGCGTTGCGGCGAATGATTCCGTCGATGACCATGCAACCAGCGACCGCACCAACTTTCGGCACGCGGAAGACTTCGCGCACATCGGCCTTGCCGAGAATTTTCTCTTTCTCGATCTTTTCGAGCATGCCGATCATGGCGGCCTTAATTTCTTCTTCGACCTTGTAAATGATCGAGTGCAGGCGAATGTCGACGCTTTCCTGTTTCGCCAGTTCGTTGGCGCGCGATTCGGGCCGCACGTTGAAGCCGATGATGACCACTGCCGTCGATGCCTGACCGGCCTGCGTCGCGGACGCCAGCAACACGTCCGATTCGGTGATTGCGCCCACACCGGAGCGAATGACTTTCACCTTCACGCGGTCGGTAGACATTTTCTGCAACGTCGATTTCAAAACTTCGACTGAACCCTGCACGTCGGCCTTGATGATGACGAGCAATTCCTTGACGTCGGATTCACCCAGCGCCTCGATACCGCGCTTGGTCGTCTTAACCAGCGTGCGCTGCCGTTCAGCGGCCTGGCGATGACTGGAGATTTGCTGCGCGCGGGCCACGTCGGCGACGACCTGGAAAGTCTCGCCTGCTTGCGGGACGCCTTGCAGACCAAGAACTTCGACCGGGGTGGCCGGGCCGGCCTCGTCAATAGCTTCGCCACGGTCATTGAACATCGCGCGGACCTTGCCGAAGATTTGCCCGACGATGAATGGATCGCCGACGTGCAGAGTGCCCTGTTGCACCAGCGCCGTCGCAACTGAACCGCGACCGCGATCAAGCTTAGCTTCCAAAACCACGCCGGAAGCCAGCCGTGTCGTGCTCGCTCGGAGATTCAAAATGTCCGAAGTCAGGAGAATCGTTTCGAGCAGCGTGTCGAGGTTCTGCTTCTTCTTCGCAGATACTTCGACCATCTCTGTTTCACCGCCCCAGGCCACGGCGTTCAGACCTTGCTGCGAAAGTTCCTGACGAACTCGATCGGGATTGGCGTCGGGTTTGTCGACTTTGTTGATGGCCACGACGATCGGGACGCCCGCCGCGCGCGAATGCTCGATCGCTTCGATCGTCTGCGGCATGACGCCATCGTCGGCGGCGACGACGAGCACGACCACGTCCGTAGCTTTCGCTCCGCGCGCGCGCATCAGCGTGAAGGCTTCGTGACCCGGCGTGTCGAGAAACACCACGCGGCGTTTCTCGTCCGGATTGTCGGGGCTGGGAACTTCGACGCTATAGGCGCCGATGTGCTGCGTGATGCCGCCGGCTTCGCCGCCCGCAACGTTCGTTGTGCGGATCGCGTCGAGCAGGGAAGTCTTTCCGTGGTCGACGTGGCCCATGACCGTGACGACGGGCGCCCGCGGCAATTCGACGTCGTCAGCGTCGGCTGCGATCAGCTCTTCGAACTCTTCCTCGGCGACCATGTCTTCGAAAGGAACGAAGGTCACGTCATATCCGAAACGTTTGCCCAAATCGACTGCCACATTGTCGTCGAGGGCTTGATTGATGGTGGCGAAGACGCCGCGCTGCAACAGCAGGCCCACAACTTCCTTTGGCTTAATACCGAGCTTCTCGGCGAACTCTTTTACCGTCGAACCTTCGACCAAACGCGCGGACTTTAGATCGCCTGGCTCAGTGGAAACCTGGAGTCGTCCGGCGATGCGCTCTTCGAGCGTGCGATGATCGGGAGTTGGAATGGTGTCGCGATCGAACTTACTGCCTTTCCCATCTGCGCCGCGTTTCCCCCCGCGCGTTGAGCCACGGCGTGACTTCCTTCGACCCGCATCCGGTGGGGGAATGTAAGTAGTCTGCGGCGTCGCAGTCTCGCCGGGCGTGCCGGTGTATTCGACTCGGCCCCGCGGAGCGCGCTCGCGCAATCTACCGGTAGGCGTCGGCGGTGGGGGAGCTGGCGCGCGTTCTCCGGGACGAATGCCCGCGTTGAGCGCGGCTGCCGTCGGACGCAGCACGCGAACTTGTCGGCCCGTGGGCGCGACCGGTTCTGCTATCGCAGGAATCGCCGGTTGAGCCGTGAGCGCCGGCGCCTCGGCGTAAGCCTCGGGTGCCGGTGCCGCTATTGGTTCTTCTGCGGCGGCGGGCTTCACGGCTCGCGCAGCAGGAGCTAAACGGCGCACCACGTGGGCGGGGGCTTGTGGTTGGGCCACCGGCTCTTCTTCCTCGACCGGAGGAGGCGGCGGCGTGAATTCCGCCGCTGCGGGCGCTGCATCCATCTCCGGTTCAGCCGCGGCCGCTTCTTCGACCACTGGCCGCGCTGCTTTCTTGACGATCTTTACGGCGCGTTTGGCGACGGCGGGCTGCTTCGGAAAATACTTTTCGCGAATCTTTTCCGAGAGTTCTTTGGAAATAGAATTCGAGGGAACGCTGACATCGACGCCCTCGCGCCGAACCTCTTCGATGAGGCGCTTAGTGTCGATCTTCAGCTCTTTAGCAAGATCGTAGATGCGAACTTTTGAAGTGAGTGCTGACATGCTCTCCTTACTGCCTTGCGAAACGTGTTGCCGTTGAACACCTTCCGCAGACAGCCTCGAAGAGCGCTGCTAGGGCAGGTGTCGCCGGCGAAACATGCGCATCAGAGTGCGCATGCGACAAATATTTGGCCGCTTCAGAAGCATGTCATTGCTTCTCGTCCTCTTTGGTTTCGCTCGTCGCGGCCACTTCCTCAGACGAGGCGAAAGTTTCTTCTTCGGGTTCGGAAGAGATTTCAATCTCTTCCGCCGCCGCCTGCACGGCTGCGGGATCAACCGCCAAAGACATATCGGGGTTTTGGGTGACTACATCCGGTCTTAGATCCTTCGTCGGCTCTTGCAAGATTAATTCGTCGACGGACATTGGGTCTGCTTCGCTTAAAGCGACTGGATCGGCTGAGTCCTCGGCGCGGATATTTTCTTCCGCGTGAAACGGTACGCCGTTCTTGACCGCCTCGTCGTATCCGGCCGCAGTCATTTCGTCGTTCGGTTCGACCTCGGCCGTGGATGACTCATCAAGTTCTGCCGAGACTGCATGTTGCTCAATTTCAGTTTCTGATTCCGCAGTCGACTCGGCACCTTCTTCAGACGATCCATGTATGCTGCGGTCGCGAACTTCGATCACCGAACGCGCGGCCTCGAGCATCTTTTCGGCCTCGTCCAAACTAACGTCGAGGAATTCAACTAAGTCATCGACCGAAGTGCTCGCGAGCCCATCGATGTCGGTTACACCGTGTTCGGCGAGCGCATCGGCTTGTTGTGCCGTGACACCTTCGATCGCGGACAAGGGCACCGGCGCTCCCGAAGCAATCATGGCGCCCATCGCTTCGGCCACTTCCTTCTTGATCTCTTCCTCGCTGCGAATGTCGATGTTCCAGCCCACGAGTTTCGTCGCCAGGCGGACGTTTTGGCCGCGCTTGCCAATCGCGAGGCTGAGCTGATCCTCGTTGACGATCACTTCCATCTGGCGATTCTCGATATCGGTGATGCGCACCTGATTAACTTTCGCCGGTGAAAGCGAGTTCGCCGCGAACACTGAAGGCTCTTCTGACCATTCGATGATGTCGATCTTCTCACCGCGCAGTTCGCGAATGATCGCCTGCACGCGCGAACCCTTCATACCGACGCAGGCGCCTACCGGATCGACGTCGCGTTCATTTGAAACGACGGCGATCTTGGCACGCTCGCCCGGTTCGCGCACGCACGATTTGATGACGACCGTGCCGTCGTAAATCTCCGGCACTTCCATTTCAAACAGGCGTTCGAGTAATTCGGGTGAAGTACGTGAAACTTCAATCTGCGGACCTTTAGACTCTTTGGAAACGTTAGTGATGACGACGCGGATTCGCTCGCCCTGATTCCATTGTTCGCCGCGCGACTGCTGCGAGCGGGGAAGGATGGCCTCCAGATTTCCGAGATCGACAATCATGTTGCCGCGCTCGAAACGCTTCACGAAGCCGTTGACCAGTTCACCGACGCGATCAATGTACTGATCGTAGATGTTGCTGCGCTCAGCATCACGAACTTTCTGAAACAGAATCTGTTTTGCGGTCTGGGCCGCAATGCGGCCGAGATCTTCCATCGGCATGGGCAGCAGCAAAGCGTCGCCTACTTCAACTTCATCACCGCCGAGTTCGCGTGCTTCTTCGATTGAGAGTTCGGTCGTCGGATCCTGGACTTCTTCAACGACGACTTTTGAGGCAGAGAGTTCCAGTCCTGATTCAGGCGTCCAGTCGACCTGAATGTCTTCCCCGCCTTTGAATTGCTTCTTAGCCGCGGCGCGGACAGCCTCTTTAATGGCCTCAATGACCACGTCGCGGTCGACGCCCTTCTCCTGACAAACTGCTTCGATACTTTGTGCGATGCTTGTGCTCATTCTTACTTATGAAGCGGCGCTATCTGGCCGGCAATCCGTGCACGTCCCGTGCGCTTAAGTCTCTAACCGTTCTTGCTGATCAACTCGCGATCCGTTGCTTCGCGTTCTCGCGCTTTGCGAAACTCTGCTTCGACGTCAACTTCAAGATTTGCTTTCGCAATTTCGGCAAAGGGAATCGAAACGCGGCCGCTCGTGCGATCCTCGAAAATCACATTCTGGTTTTCAATTCCAACTATCTGGCCGCGAAAGTTCCGCTGGTTCTTAATTGCCGGCCGCGTCTTTAATTTCGCTGCGCTGCCCGCAAATCTTTCGTAATCGGCTAGCTTATAAAGCCCGCGTTCCAATCCCGGCGAGGAGACCTCGAGTGTGTAAGCCGAGTGAATGAAATCCTCTACGTCCAGAACCGTGCCGATTTGCGTGCTCACTTCCGAACAATCTTCATGAGTCACACCACCCGGCTTATCAATGAACACTCGAACGATCGGGTGACCTTCCGGACCGGCGACTTCCGCATGAACCAGCTCAAGTCCGTGGTCGATCGCAGCCTGTTCAGCAATCTCGTCAATCCGCTGTGCAACTGAACTCGCTTGCATGACCGCCGCGCCAGGCTCGGTTTTCATCGTCTTCAGACCAAAAGAAAAAGTGGGCCAAAACCCACCGGATAACGCAATCCGAAGATCCGAGCAAGCTGTGAATTATACGATGCCGATCCGACCTAGGCAAGCGGCCAAAACCTGTCTCTACGGCGCGATTCTCCCGCGCCATTCCCTCAAGTCAACCACCGCAACGACTACGTTGCCGAACTGAGCTTCGCCTTGACTGCCTCGCTCACGGCCTTGCCGTCAGCGTTCTTCCCGGCGAGTTTCGCCATCGCCACCTTCATCACCGTACCCATATCCTTCATCGACGAGGCGCCGGTTTCCGCGACTGCGTCGGCAACGGCTTGGTTGATCTCTTCCGGTGAAGCAGCCTGCGGCAGATAGGTTTCAATGATGGCGATCTCGGCCTGTTCCTTTGCCGCCAGTTCGGGTCGCCCGCCTTTCTCGTACTGCTCGACCGAATCACGCCGTTGCTTCATCTGCGAGCGCAGAAGTTTCGTGACGTCTTCGTCAGTAAGTGCGCCGCTACCTTCCTTTTCCCGATGCATTATCGCCGCTTTCAGCATGCGCAGAGTTGACGTGCGGGCGGCATCCTGCGCCTTCATGGCCGCGGTCATGTCCGCGATGATTTGGTCTTTGAGTGTCATGCGGATTAACTCTAGCGTATTCGTGGGAACTTCGCTAAGATGGCGCGCAAATCCAGGCAGGTCTGACCCAAAGACATGCTGTCCCCCAACACTACTCTCCAAAACCGTTATCGCATCGTGCGCGAACTGGGGCACGGCGGCATGGGCACAGTCTATGAAGCCGTTGACCAGCGGGTGAACTGCATTGTCGCGCTCAAAGAAACTGTCGCGGGCAATGATTCGGAAGCCAAGCGCGCGTTTGAACGGGAAGCTTCGCTGCTCGCCAATCTTCGTCATTCAACCTTGCCGAAAGTGATGGACTACTTTACGGAAGATGACAACGATTTCCTCGTGATGGAGTTCATTCCCGGCTACGACTTGGCCGAGTTGCTGGAGTCACGCGAGAGTCCATTTCCGCAATCACAAGTGCTGCGCTGGTCGTTCGAGTTGCTCCGCGTGCTTGAGTATCTGCATAAACAGGAACCACCGATTCTCCATCGCGACATCAAGCCTTCTAATCTCAAGCTGACAAAGAACGGCGAAGTCTTTCTGCTCGACTTTGGTTTAGCAAAAGGTGCTCTGGGTCAAATGCCTACGCTACAGGCGAGTCGCAGCGTGCGCGGCTACACTCCGATTTATGCTTCGCTCGAACAGATTCATGGACACGGCACAGATCCACGCAGCGATCTCTATTCACTGGGCGCGACGCTCTATCACCTGTTAAGCGGCGTTCCTCCCATCGATGCGCCGACGCGCTTTCATATGGTCGAAGATGGCGATCCCGATCCGCTTCCGCTGATCCAAAAAATCAATTCGCAAGCGTCTCCGAATGTCGCCGCCGTTATTCATCAGTCGATGGCGCTCAGTCGCAAGGATCGATTGGTGAGTGCGGCGGAAATGAGCCGAGCGCTGCGCAACGCCGCCGAAGAAGACGAACGCAACGCCGCCGAAGAAGAATATCGCCGCGCGGAAGAGCGCCGGCGGTTGAGAGCGGAACCAGCACAAGGTGCAGAACCCGCAACCAAAGGATCAGAGAAGAAGCCGCAGCCGCGACCCCACGAACCGAAACGCGAGCGAAAGCGCGAGGAGCCGCGACCGCCGACAGGTTCGACTGCGCCTCAGCCGCGCCGGCCAGTTCTTCCACCAACAATTGTTGCGCCGACTGAAACATCCGCGGCGCGCGTAGAGAAGCCACAGCCTCCGGCTCAATCACCTCCGCCAGTTTCAACGATTGTCGCTCCGCCGCCGGAAAGAATCGCGGCTGTTCCATCAGCGGCGACGAATCGATCGCTCGCTTCGTTCGCCGAACCGCCCACCAAAAAGAGCTACACGGGGATCGTGGTTGCTTCAGTGATCGTTGTCGGGCTGGTTGTGGGTGTCGCAGTTTGGATGATGAGCGGTGGTTCTACTCAAGAAACGTCGAGCGATTCAACATCCTCCGCCCCCTCTTCATCATCGACAACTAAATCGTCAACTACCAAACCCGCTGCGCCGGCGGGAATGGTTTATGTGCCCGGCGGAACTTACACAATGGGGCGCGACAATGGCGCGGATGAAGCTGAACGGCCGGAGCATCAGGTGACGGTTAGGCCATTCTTCATCGATAAGTATGAGTCGAAATGGGATCAAACAGGTATGCCTATGACCGCGGTTACCTGGGACGAGGCTGTTACGCGATGTCAAAAAACTGGAAAACGACTGCCAACAGAAGAAGAATGGGAATTTGCGGCGCGAGGAACGGATGGCCGAATTTATCCTTGGGGTAATAGTTGGGACGAAGACGCCGCGAACGCTGCGGGAGGAAGCTCGGGAATACGTGAAGTCGGTTATTACAAGCGAGGTTTTTCACCATTCGGCGCTTATGACATGGTTGGCAACGTTTGGGAGTGGACCTCAAGCGATTTCAAGCCATACCCGGGAGGTCGAGTCCCCACACTCGCGGGCAGTGATTTGAAAGTGATTCGCGGCGGCAGCTACGAATCATCGAAGGCCTATGCGACAACAACCTATCGCACCGGCTGGCCCGCGCGCGGCGCAAAGACGTACGACCAGACGGGGTTTAGGTGCGTGAAGGATGTGCAGTGAGGTACGACAGGCTTCAGTTTGTCATTAGATTTCAGGAGATACGCACATGAAGAGAATTCAAATAAAGCAAACCGCATTATCCATCGCCGTGCTGATTCTGTTTTTCGCGTTTGGCGCGACGCGCGTATTCGCTCAGGGCGGAACTGGGCGTTCCAATCCGGCCCCGACAACAAAGACAAAAACACCACCCTCGCGAAGTCCAGGCCGCCGCTCAAGTGGGGCCGACAATTCGGGCCCGACTGAAGACGCGCGTTGGGCTGAAGCACAGAAACATGATGATTTAGGGTTTAAATTGATCTTCACAAAACCCGATGAAGCTGAGGCCGAATTCCGTAAGGCTATCGAAATAACACCATTGAATGCGACTCCCTACTATCACTTAGGAATGTCTCTTTTTTATCAAAACAAATTCACTCAGGCTGAGCGCGCATACCGTGATGCTGTTCACCTGGAGCCGAAGAATTTCCAGAACCACGCACAATTAGCGATCTGCTTAGTGGCTGAACAGGCGTATCCTGAAGCCGAAAGCGAGTCCCGCACCGCGCTTAGGCTCTTTAATGAGGCCAGTGTTCCCGCTAATCAGGCCGACCAGTTAGCCTCTAGTATTTATACATATCTTGGCATTAGTCTTTACTATCAGCGCAAGAATGATGAGGCTCAAGGAGCGCTAGAAAAATGCATTCCATATGATAGTGGACCTATGGCCTTTAATTGTCATTTCTGGCTTGCGCGGGTTTTTAGGCAAGCGAATAAGTTGGAGCAAGCGGAAAACGAGTATCGGCGGACTCTGCAATTAAATCCCCAAGACGCACAGGCTCAGCAGGAATTGAATGAGGTGCTCAGATTGCAAGGGAAGCAGCCCTGAGCCGAGTCAAAATGAGAACACGAATCGCGGTTCTATTTTTTTGCAGTCGCGCTGGTTGGTTACGGGAGCGTCGGTCTGGCGTTCGGCCAGGGTGGAACGGGAAGAGATACACCAAAGACTCTGGCCAAGTCACCGACCCCGACGAAGAGAACGACGCCGCCCAGAGGGAGCACGTCGACATCGCGTCAGTTAGTGGTACTGCTCAATCACCGACGCGAGCGACCGGACGCACTCACACTGTGAATCTGAACGGCGGCGTAAGCTTGGAGATGGTCGAAATACCCGCCGGCAGTTTCTGCATGGGCTCAAATAACGACGACGATGATCAGAAGCCGGTGCATCGGGTCACGATCAAGTATTCGTACTACATGGGCAAGTATGAAGTGACGCAGGCTCAATGGCGAGCAGTGATGGGCACAACACTGCAACAGCAAAGCGACAAAGCATCACAACCATATATGAAGGGAGAGGGCGAAAATTATCCGATGTATTTCGTCAGTTGGAATGACGCAGAACAGTTCATCGAAAAGTTAAACCAGATGAACGATGGCTATACTTATCGCATGCCGACTGAAGCGGAATGGGAGTACGCATGGCGCGCGGGAACAACAGGAGACTACGCAGGTAATCTCGACGACGTGACCTGGTACGAAGACAACTCGGGTTTGCATACACATCCTGTCGGACAAAAGCAACCAAACGCGTTCGGGCTGTTCGACATGCATGGCAACGTCTGGGAATGGTGTCAGGATTGGTATCACGAAACCTATTACGGAGCGCCGACCGACGGCAGCGCCTGGCTGAGTGGTGGAGAACAGAAGTACCGCGTGCAGCGAGGCAGTTCGTGGAACACCCCTGCCGCGGTGGCGCGTTCGCCCGCTCGCGGCGACGAACCCCCGGACGACCGCTCCAGCCGCAACAACCAGGTCGGGTTTCGGGTGGTTGCCGTTCGCTGAGGACTCCGGAACCGGCGTCCGTATTTGCACCGAAGGCGCACTCAAGAAGGTAGCCAGACATGAAACGTTCGGAATCGGTTGGAAAAAGAATCGCGCTTTGAAGACGCGCCACAGATTGGTTCTGGCACAGGGTGAGCCGGTGAACGGAGGAGTCAGGGTGAGTTCAAGAATTGCATTCGCGATTTCCACCGCGCTGGTGGTCGGCTGCTTCGGCGCTGGTTCAGTGTTTGGCCAAGGCGGAACGGGTCGATCAACGACGCCGCCTACGACTCCGGCAAAGAAGAAGCCTGTGACGCGCACGCCGACGCGCCGTACAAACCGCACGAATCAATCTTCATCCGAAAGCGAATCGCAGCCGACGGAGTCGCAACCGTCGAATAGCTCAACGACTTATCCCAACACGACCGCGACTCCCGCGCCGACGCCTGCTGCCGCAGAGTCACCCCCCGCACGGCCAGAACCCTCGTTGAGCCAGACCTTGGACTGGCTTGGCGGTACGTTCATTGATTCACAAAACAGTATTCACTGGTGGGTCCGTGACGTCATTAACACAAACCGCAGCAGCCTCCCGCCCGAAGTCCAATCGCAGAGATTGGATGATTTCAATGGCAAAGCTTTTCGCTGGTACCTAGCTAACGGTAGCTACTTGACGAACGGTTGCGGTCTTACATTCAACTATAACCTGATTGGGGAAGATAAGTATGCCAACGCAACCCGGTTAGCTACGGTAAGCGCGACAATTCCGTTCGAAACGCTGAACCCTGATACGGTGAAAGTGGATGGCAGTCTAACACTGCGGTTCTCTACCAGCGGATCTAAACCCAGACTGTTGATAAAAGTAAGTGACACCCCATTGCCTGGTGCAACTTCAGCATTTGTCCAGTTCAACAATGAAAACTCGAACAAGGCCGCAATCGCTATTCGTCATGCGATCAAACTCTGTGGCGGCAAGAGCGATCCGTTTTGAGTTTAGCCGCGAAGGCGCATTCAGAAGCTAGCCGGACGTGAAACGTTTGGAATTGGTTGGGAAACGAATCACACGTAGAAGACGCGCGAGAAAATTGGATTCCTTTCGTCGCGCGTCGCCGACGCGCGAACACGTATTCGCGATGGTTCCAGAGGTTTCACCTCTGGCTACCCTCTCATGGCCGCTTCGCGGCAAATCAATCGTCAGTCAACCGTGTTGTTTCTTGCGCCGCAGGCGCATTTAGAAGGTAGCCAGACGTGAAACGTCTGGAATCGGTTGAGAAAGAGGTTGGCGCGTTGAAGACGCGCCAGAATTACCACAAATATCGCTCGTCGTATTCAACACCACTCGACTTCAATAGCTCTACATATTCCTTTTGAAATGTCCTTCGTCGATGATGTTGCTCTTGATTGCGGACATAGCGCGTGACTCTCAATCTTCGATGGGCTTACTGAAAAAGCTCCATAACCTTTCTGCCAGGCAAACAGTCTCTTATCAATCTCTTTATGAATCCATTCGGAAGAATCCGCCTTCAGCTCTCGCATGAAATAATCGAGCCGATGGGAAGCGTTCAGGCCGACATTTTGACGCGAGATAGCTATTCACATCGATTGGGTTGCCTTCGATGTTCGCCGAATAAACGGCTGAGACAGCGTTGGAGAAATCGATCGCCGGCAGATCGTTGCTGGCAAGAAACTCGCGCCACACTTTTTCCGGCGTTTGTTTTCCCAGCGCCTTAAGCCAGGGTTTTAGATAGCGCTGATCAGAAACATTCATGGCGACTTAAAATTTAAGCTCAAGACCGCGAGCGCAGCCGGCGAAGCGAGAGTAGCTTTCTCAACAACACCTCTTCATCAAAAGTGTCTGCTCGATCCGGTCACTACCGCCCGCGGTTCTGACACGGCAACTTGAAGTTTACGCTACTTCAGCCGGCCGTTCGACTGCTTCAAGTGCTCACGTAAGTATTTACCAGTATGTGATCCTTTCACCTTCATGATCTCTTCCGGCGTTCCGGTCGCGACGATGTGACCGCCGGCGTCGCCACCTTCCGGTCCTAAGTCGATGATGTAATCGGCAGTCTTGATCACGTCGAGATTGTGTTCGATCACGAGTAGCGATCCACCTGCGTCGATTAGCGCGCGAAACGCCGCCAGCAACTTATTGATGTCGTCAAAGTGAAGGCCCGTCGTTGGCTCGTCGAAGATGTAGAGCGTCTTGGCGCCCGCGCGTTTCGACAAGTGCGCCGCGAGTTTCACGCGTTGGGCTTCACCGCCCGAAAGCGTAGTTGCGGACTGCCCAAGCTTTAGATATCCCAGGCCCACATCATCCAACAGGCGCAACCGATTGGTGATCTTGTTTACCTCACGAAAGAACGAAATCGCCTCGCGCACAGTCATATTCAGCACGTTGTGAATGTTCTTGCCGCGATAGCGAACATCGAGAATCTGTTGTTTGAAGCGCGTGCCTTTGCATTCTTCGCAGACGAGTTCGACGTCAGCGAGGAACTGCATTTCAACCGTTACTGTGCCGTCACCCTGGCAGACTTCACAGCGTCCACCCGGCACGTTAAAGGAGAAGTGTGAAGGATCGAATCCGCGCGCTTGCGCTTCACGCGTGTTCGCAAAAGTCTCGCGAATCGCGTCGTAGACTTTGATGTAAGTGACGGGATTCGAACGCGGCGTGCGGCCGATCGGCGATTGATCGACGAGGATTACATCATCGACGTATTGCGTGCCTTCGAGTTTCTGAAACGCTCCCACATGGCCCTGCCAGTCACCTTTCTCCTTCTTCAAACCGGCATAGATGCAATCGTGAATCAAAGTCGATTTGCCCGAGCCACTCACGCCGGTCACGCACACCAGCATGTCGAGTGGAATATCCACGTCAATGCTCTTCAAATTGTGTTCGCTCGCGCCTTGAACCTTAAGTCGCTTTAGTTGCAGCGCACGCCGATGTTTGGGCTCCCTGATTTCGGCTTCGCCGCGCAGGTACTTGCCGGTGAGAGAATGTGAGTCCTCGATTAAGCCACCGAAGTCGCCTTCGTACATCAAACGCCCGCCCAGTTCTCCAGCCGCCGGTCCGATATCGAGGATGTGATCCGCTGAACGAATCATGTCTTCGTCGTGTTCGACGACGAGCACGGTGTTGCCGATGTCGCGCAGGTTGTGCAGCAGTCGAATCAGCCGATCGTTATCGCGCGGATGCAAACCAATCGATGGCTCATCCAGAACGTACAGCGCTCCCACCAAGGACGAGCCGAGATTCGTCGCTAACTGAATCCGCTGGGCTTCGCCTCCCGACAAGTTGGATGCCAAACGATCGAGCGTCAAATAATCCAACCCAACTTCGACGAGAAACTTTAGGCGGCGGCGAACTTCGAATAGCACGCGATCGGCAATCGCGGATTGTTCTGGCTTCAATTCCAGGTCATCGAAGAATACGGCCGCGTCTTTAATAGATAGCGCGGAAGTCTCGGGCAGAGTCTTCCCACCGACGCGTACATCACGCGCCTCCTGACGCAAGCGGCCGCCTTCGCAATCGGGACACAGGCTGTAGCCGCGATACTTCGACAGAAACACACGCACATGGAGCTTGTATTTCTTCGTCTCGAGAAAATCGAAAAAGCCGCGGACGCCGCTCCAATTGCCTTTGCCGTTAATGACCATACGCTGCTGGGGTTTTGTGAGTTGATTGAACGCCACGTTCATCGGAATACGTTCCGACCGCGCGAAGCGCTTCAGTTCAGCTTGTGCCCATTCATACTGCGGTTTGGTGAAAGGGTCGATCGCGCCTTCGCTCAGACTTAATCCGGGATTAGGAATGACGAGATCGAGATCGAGTCCAATCGTGTTGCCGAAGCCCTGACAAGTCGGACAGGCTCCGAATGGATTATTGAAACTGAAGAGACGCGGCTCGGGCGTTTCGTAAACGGTCCCGTCGTACTTACATTCGAAGCGCTCAGAGAATTTTAAGGTGCGTGGCCGTCTTTTGCCCTCTCCCTTTGGGAGAGGGTTGGGTGAGGGTTCTAGCGCGCTAACACCCTCACCCCGACTGACTTCTATTACTGCTTGGCCATGTCCTTCACGAAAACAAGTTTCAAGTGAGTCGACGAGTCGTTGTCTTACGTCCGCGCGCGCCACCAGGCGATCGACGAGCACGTAAACGTCTTCGAAGTCTTCGCGTTTGTAGTCGTCCGGCGAGGCGAGATCGATTTGCTGCCCGTCATAAAGTAGACGCGTGAAGCCGCGTTGCATCAGGCTCATCAGGTGGGCAACGCGCTGACTCGGCGACAGGGAGACACGCGGAGATTTTTCCTTTCGCCGCGTGCTCGCGTCCCCGCGTCCCCGCGTCGGATCGTCTCCATTGTGATTCGTTACCGCCAACCCCGTCCTCGCCGGAAACGAAACAAAGAAACGAGTGCCTTCCGGTAGCTGGGTTAAGATTTCGTCAGCGGCCGAATCAGGCGAATCGCGATGCACTTCGCGACCACAAACCCGGCAAATCGTCGTGCCAATGCGCGCATAGAGCAATCGCAGGTAATCATAAATTTCCGTCTGAGTTGAAACGGTCGAGCGCGGGTTGCGCGTCGAATTCTTTTGCCGGATCGCAATCGCCGGAGCAATGCCGCGGACTTCGTCCACATCAGGCTTATCCATGCGCTCGAGGAACTGTCGCGCGTAAGCTGACAGCGACTCGACGTAACGCCGCTGGCCTTCGGCGTAAATGGTGTCGAACGCGAGCGAGGACTTGCCGGAACCGCTGACTCCGGTGACCACCGTCAGTTGATTAATGGGGATCGAGAACGAGATGTTCTTGAGATTATTGACGCGAGCGCCCCGTACCTCGATAGCTTCCTGGGTCATGCTGGCTACGACGCGAGCTACATAGAAAAGAAAACCGCGCGGCTCGCAAACCACACATGTTACCACCGCGGCAACCCGACTGTCAGTTCCAGAGAGCCCGATCCGAGGCTGGCAACAACGACCCGGTTTCCGACATCTGAAAAGGTTGTCGCCTCAAGGTTGATTGCTATAATTCAACTCAAATTCACGCGTCGCAGAGGAATCAACGACATGACCCCTTTTCTGAGGAATTCACTGAAGATTGCGCTTTTTTCCGCGCTCGCCCTCACATTTACCCAAGCCACATTCGGGCAGACTCGGACTGCGGATGCGAAAGGGCCGAGCCTGACCGGCTCAAGCAATCTTTCTCAAACGCAAATTGATGAGGTTATTCGCAAGTTCACGGCGAAGGAAACTGAGTTCCGCCGCGCGTTGAATAACTATGCCTTCAAACGCGACGCATTGATTCAGGAGTTGGGTATGGGCGGTCAGGTCGTCGGCGAATACCATCGCGTTTCGGATTTTACGTTTGATGATCAAGGCACGCGATTCGAGAAGATTGGTTTCTTCCCGATGCCGAGCATTCAGGGTTTCTCAGTCACGAATGAAGACCTCGAAGACCTGGGTGGCGTCAATCCGTTCGCGCTCGAAGGCGCGAAAGCCGCGCAGTACGCTTTCAAATATGTTGGCAAAGAAAAGATCGACGAACTCGATCTTTACGTTTTTGAGGTTGCTCCCAAAGTGATGCCCAGTCCAAAGTCAAAGGAGCGGGTCTTCGTGGGCCGCATTTGGGTTGACGATCACGACTTGCAGATCGTAAAGGCGAAAGGAAAAGCGGGCCCCGAGACCAAGAACAATAAGTTCCCGATTGTCGAAACCTATCGCGAACAGATCGATGGCAAGTACTGGTTTCCCACATATGTCTATGCCGACGACGATTTAGTTTTCGATAACGGCACCGACGTGCGAATTCGCATGCGCGTCAAGTATTCGGATTTCCGCGTGGGTAAGGGCACGGTTACGATTCGTGAGATCGGCGAAGCTCCCACGGACGTGAAACCGGAAACCGAAACTAAACCGGAAACAACTCCCCCTCAGAAGACGACCTCTCCCGTGACTCAGCCAAAGGCTACCAAACCTGCTTCTGATGAGGATGACAATCCACCGATGGATGTGGGTTTACTGAACAGTCGGGCGATCGATCTGCCGAAGCCGGCTTATCCTGCTGAAGCGAAGCAGAATGGTGTCACCGGCCAGGTGCAGGTGAAGGTCTATGTGGACGAAACCGGCAAAGTCACTTCCGCGGAAATCATGTCGGGGCCCGACGCGCTGCAGGCAGCGGCGCTCGAGGCAGCGAAACGCGCGCGTTTTCAACCTTACCGGGTCAACGGTACAGCCGTGAAAGTTTTTGGCGTACTTACTTACGATTTCACGGGGCGGTAGATTTTGGCCGGCGCGGTGAAAGTTTCTCGATTCCCATTTCGTTCATAATCATTTGCTGAACTTGATCGACCAACGCATCAAGGTCGCTGTCGTCTTTGACCCACGACGTCTCGACGGGTGGCATCATCACCATATCGATTGTCCCTGGCCACGCTTCAGCTAATCCGCGGCCCATCAGCACGTCAGCATTTTTCAGAGCAATCGGCACAATCGGCACCCCGGTTTGCACGGCGAGGTGAAACGCGCCCTTCTTGAATGGAAGCATCTCGCCGGGGTTCGCGCGCGTGCCTTCGGGACAAACGGCGAACGAGATGCCTGCGTGCAGCCGCTGGTTCACTATCTTCAAAGTCTCGACTGCGCGATCGCGATTTGAGCGATCGATCGCGATGACATTTACGTAGCCCATCCCGAATCCGAGAATCGGCGCGTCGAGCAACTCCTTCTTCGCCACCATTCCCATGCGCCGCCCGGTGAAGGCGAACAGCGGCGCCGCGTCGAGATAGGATTGATGATTCGCGACAAAGACGTAAGTGCGATTTGGATCGAGATGCTCGCGGCCGGTGACATTGACTTTCACCCCCGACAATCTTAGCCACGAGCGTGCGCCCCAGTTGGCCCACCAGTAGATCCAATCCTGTCGCTTAAAAAGAATGCCGATGATGAGTGCCGGCGGAGCGAAGGTTAGGAGCAGCGCGCCGGCGACAAACCACGACCAGGCGAAGAGCAACCGGCCTATAATGCGCGGCCCTCGTCTTGTGCTAGACTTCGCGGCGCTTTCGGTCGCTGTCCGCTCCATCAATTCTTGAGAAGGAATATCCGCATGCATCGATTGTGTAAATGCTTTACGTCGACGGCTGTTGGTCTGCTGATTATCTTTTCGATTTCCGGCGCTGCGCTGGCCCAACGTCGCACCCAAACCAGCGCCAGCGCATCGTCAATTCCTTCGCCGCGTGCGGTGCTCGGATTCAACCCCGGCGATGATCGCACCATCGCTGACTGGAAGCAGATTAGCGATTACTTCGCTCGCTTGGATCGCGCCAGCGATCGCGTCGAGGTGCGCAACATCGGCACGTCCACGCTTGGCCGCACGATGATTGCTGCATTCATCAGCGCGCCTGAGAATATCCGAAGCCTCGAAAACTACAAACCAATTCAAGCGCGGCTGGCCGATCCGCGAAAGGTGACCTCAGACGCCGAACGCGGTCAGTTGATTCGCGATGGTAAGACGGTGGTGGTCATCTCGTGTTCGATCCATTCGACCGAGATCGTCGCTTCGCAAATGTCGATGCAACTCGCTTACTCGCTGGCGAGCCAGAACGATCCGGATACGCTCTCAATTCTCCACAACACCATTCTGATTCTGATTCCATCGCCGAATCCTGACGGCGTTGACATCGTCGCTAATAATTATCGTAAGACACTCGGCACAGCGCAGGAAGGGAATGGTCCGTCCGAGCTTTATCACTTTTACGCTGGGCATGATGACAATCGCGACTGGTTCATGATGAACCTGAAAGAGACAAAAGCGGTGACGCATCTGCTGTGGAAAGAATGGTTTCCCGAGATTGTCTACGACGTGCATCAACAGGGATCGAACGGATCGAGGTTCTTCGTGCCCCCTTTTTATGATCCGCCGAATCCACACATCGCGCCGTTGTTGTTGCGCCAGGTTGGTTTGATCGGCCACAAGATGGCCGCCGATGTTACCGCGGCCGGCTTCAAAGGCATCCTGACGAACGCCCTTTACGACACGTGGTGGCACGGCGGCTTTCGTACCGCGCCGTATTTTCATAACGCGGTCGGCATCCTGACCGAAGCTGCCAGCGCGCGCATCATGAGTCCGAGCAGTGTCACGCGAGATCAACTCACCCGTTCAGGTACCCGCGGCATGCGTAGCGCGATGGAGGCGACGACGAACTTTCCCGATCCATGGCCGGGTGGCGCGTGGCATCCGCGCGACATCATGCAAATGGAATTGATCTCATCACACGCCATGTTGTCGCTGGCTTCGAATTATCGCGCCGACTACCTGCGAAACTTTTACGAGTTGGGAAAAGCGAACATCGCATCGACGGCGAGCAGCGAGCCGATCGCTTACTTGATTCCAGCCGGACAGGGGCGCGACGAGAATGTCGCGAAGATGATTGGCGCGCTGGTTGAACAAGGCGTCGAAGTTTACCGGCTCGATAAAGAACTTCACGCGGTCACGGGCACGCAGGCCCTGCGAAAGCTGTCGAACGGAAGTCACCAAATCACTATAGTTAACAACATCGCCGCTGCGATTCCGGAAGTTCCGACGGGCAGCTACATAATCTTTCTCAACCAGCCGTATCGCCAAAACGTGCTCGCTTTGTTTGAGCCGCAGGTCTATCCCGATCGCACAACCGCAACCGGCGAAGCTGAGCGCCCTTATGATGTCGCGGGCTGGACGCTGCCGATGATGATGGGAATCGAGACGCGCGCGGTGTTGTCGATCAATGAGCCGGCGAATGAACGAAGGCTGACACTTATCAAAAATGAAAACGACGTGCGCAAAGATTTCGCGCTGACGCTTTGGACGAGCGACAAGTCGCCGATCGCGAATCCGGTGAAGCCCGGCATTCGCGTGGGCACCTACAAGAATTCCCGCGCGGGAAACATGGATGAAGGCTGGACGCGGTACGTGTTCGATACGTTCAATGTGCCTTTCAAATCGATTAGCGAAGCAGCAATCGGTGAAGGGAACCTGCGAACGAGCTTTGACGCGATCGTTCTGCCATCTGAACAGACGCGCGCCGCGCCGGACGATGCAGGAGATAGTGAAGGCGGCCGTGGCATTGGCGACAGAGGCTATGCGAGCCTCGCAAAGTTCGTTGACGACGGCGGCATGTTGATTTGTTTTGATGGCTCCTGCAGCGGACTTATTTCGCAGTGGAAGTTGCCATTGAAGAATGTGCTGCAAGGAATTCGTTCGACAGACTTCTATTGTCCTGGCTCAATTCTGAGTATCGATGTCGACACAAAGAACCCGATTGCCCGCACCATGTCTAAAGATGCGGACGCATACTTCATCAACAGTTCGGCTTTCGAAGCGACTGACAACGATAAAGTGAGTGTGATCGCACGCTACGCCAAAGACAACGTGTTACGCTCTGGCTGGCTGCGAGGCGAGGATCGAATCAAAGATAAGATCGCGCTGGCGGAAATCGAGAAGGGAAGAGGCCGGATCGTCCTGTTCGCTTTTCGGCCGCAGCATCGAGGCCAGACGTGGGGCACGCTGCCCTTTATTTGGAACGCGATTAACCTGGCGGGCAAGTAAAGCTCAGAATAGGCTCTCGTGGCCAGCGCCGCTGGGCGCAAAAGCTTGCCGCGATACCGGAGCGGTGTTATCTTCAACTCGCGACATTACTCTCCCCTTTCTCTCCCCGAGAAAACGGCTCAATCCAGCTACAACTGACATGCGGATTTTCTGCATCAAACCGCATTGGTTGGTACGCCAGCCGTAATCGTCTCCCCTTCAGGAGTTGTCACCATGAAGAAGTTCATTGCCCTCGTGTTGTTTGGCTCCTTCGCGCTAGCGATGGCACAAACGGCAAGTTCACAATCACGGCCGCGCCGAGTTGGTTCGACCCCTCCACCACAGCAACAGACTCAGGCTCCTTCGACGCAATCGACGCCGGAGTCCGATCCGGTATCGATCGAGCCTGCTCGGCCAAATCGTCCACCGGTGCTGGGCGGCGCTACTCGCGACCCAAACGAGCAGAAGCCTGAAGCGCAGCCGCAGAAAGACGCCGGTCCCGAAGAAGTGGGAGAGGGCGACGTCGTAAAAGTCGACACGACGCTGGTTAGTATCCCGGTAAGCGTGATGGATCGCGATGGAAAATACATCCCTAACCTCACGAAAGATGATTTTCGGGTTTGGGAAGATAACGTCGAGCAGCGCGTCGCTTACTTTGCTTCGACGGAAAAGCCTTTCACCGTGGCACTGATGATCGACACCAGCGGCTCGACCCGCTTTCGTCTCGATGAAATTCAGAATGCGGCTATTGCGTTCGTCGAGCAGCTGCGACCTGACGACCGCGTGATGGTTGTTTCGTTCAGCGATAAGATTCGCGTACTCGCTCAACCTACCAGCGACCGCAATACTCTCCGCTCTGCGATTCGTCAGACCGAACCCGGTGACGGCACGCGGCTCTATGACGCTGTCGACCAAGTCGAGAATCAGCATTTCAATAAGATCGAAGGCCGGAAAGCAATTGTGCTCTTCACCGATGGGGTGGACACGACCAGCAAACACGCCAGCTATGAGAGCACTTTGCGAGATGCCGAGGAACTGGATGCACTCATTTATCCAGTTGAGTACGACACGGCGAGCGACATGGGCGTGTTTGGTGGTGGATGGC
>JACXTT010001579.1_pt1 | contig 37622 bp, 35 predicted proteins | sample 9270951 | NCBI WGS metagenome assembly JACXTT01 (sample SAMN15532306, study PRJNA645909) | rock metagenome | isolation source: weathered quartz diorite | place: Puerto Rico | collected 2017-06-21
CCCAAGGGGCGAGGGAACCGGCAGCCGAGAAGGCTCACATCGGTGTCGCTCCACATCTTGCTGTAGCGTTTCTATAGGAAGCGAAGCTACTCTAGATCGTACGCCACAAGGTCGACAAGTGTCCTGCTAGCCTAACGTAGGGGCCAACCGGAGCCTGCCCTGAGCTTGGCGAAGGGTGTCGTTCCATAGTACTTTTCTGGAATGTACGAATCTTTGCATTTCCAGCGCTCCGTGTCGAACTCTCCTTTCACTCCTCATCTCGGCCATGCACCTCAGCAGGAGGGCACGTTGCTTCGACAGCCGTAAAAGGCTCCAAGATTGTGTATCGATGCTTGGCTTCTTTCGGGACTATCCATGAATCGCCCGGCTCCAGCACCACTGTTTGGCCCTCGATTTCGAGTTCCGCACGCCCACTAATCACGTACCCCGCTGTCTCATAAGCGCGTTGAGTGAGGGACTTGCGCTTACCTGGTTGTTCATCTTCCCACAAACGTATGGAGATTTTGACCCCTGTCGCCAGATATTTCTGACCGTATTTGCCGCGCGGCGAGTACAGAGCATTAACTTTAGTAATACTAGTGTCGCGATGCGGCTGCGCCGGAGCGACTGAGGCGGCTTGTGTTTGCGTAGCCGCGCTTGGCTCTCTCTTAAAAACCATTCTACCATCATCAAGATCCAATGTTGATTCCACAGGTCGCGTTGTCGCCATAGTGGTTACCTCATAAAAAAACAAGGCGCTACTGGACAAGCCAGCAGCGCCACGCTCTCGTTCAAAGGAACGGCCGCCGTCAGCAGGCGCTACGCCGCCCGTGAGTGGCTACGAGCAGACGCCTCTGCTGGCGAATACCCCTTCACCCGTTCCCAGGCATAACGAATAGAATCTTTGACCTCCTGCCACGTGCCCTTATTATCCCTTTCCCAGTCGCGCTGCACGTCGGACTCGATGGCCGCCCAGTCCTTACCAGTGTAACGCTGGTCCTCTGCGAGCATATAACCATAGCGATATGCCGGTTCGTAGCGATCGTAGGTCTGACCCCGGTTGGCGTACAACGTATTGAAGTTGCCGCGAAAGTCGTTGGCATAGTCTTCGTAATTTCGGGCCGTGGTTCGCGCTGAAGCCTCAGCGGGAGAGTATCCCTTCACCCGTTCCCACCCATAACGGATAGAGTCCTTGAACTTCTGCCATGTTCCCTTATGGTCCATTTCCCAATCACGCTGTACATCAGATTCGATAACTGCCCAATCTTTGCCAGTGTACCGCTTGTCATTGGCGACCGTAGAGCCGTAGCGATAAGCCGGCTCGTACTGCTCATAGGTATAGCCTTGTTTGGCGTACAGCGTATTGAAGTTGCTGCGAAAGTCGTTGGTATAGACATCATAACCACGCGTTTGGACGCCAGCGTTTGCGCCGACATTCTCGACTTCCACCTCAGTGCGGCGCACCTTGTCGTTCACAGTCTCCGTACGCTGGTTCACGTCCTTACTGACTATAACTTCTTCCACAACACGGGCCTGCTTCGTTACTACTGCTTCCTCGCGGTTTTCGCGGACTTCAACAACCTCTTCCTTAAAAGCATTGAGGTCTGCTTCACTGGCGGCTCGGTTCACCGGGCGACGCTCTACTTTTACTTGTTCATCCCGGAGTTGGACCTGCTCTTGCACTGGCTTTTCCGTCATATGGCTATAGACGCGTACTGTACCCCCCGGAACAGCCCGCTTGCCGACTTGCACTTCTTCCTCCACGACCGGGATGGCGGTGGTTTCTCCAGTCGCTTGCCGAGTCGTGGAAGTTGGGGTAGGTCTGACTGGCTGCGCAGACGTACTCGCCGTACTAGCTGAAGTAGAAACAGGCGCAGGCTTGGCAGGCTTAGGAATAGTCTGCTGTATAGGGACTTCTTTAGGCTCCATTTTTGCGTTCGGATCATAGCCGGTCCATCCACTCTTTCGCCATTCTTCTACCCGACGGTCAATATCTACAGCGTTATGGCGCTCAAAAATATTGACGGCCCGATCAATCATCATCTCATCGTCAGTGCTTACCGACACCAGCGTGTTGCCGCGTCGGATGCCTTCAGCATAATATCCGGCTTCCTCCTCAGGTACGCCAACATCCATTAATGATCCGATTAGTCCGCCTGCGGCCGCCCCGACTCCAGCGCCGAGGAGTGTCGTGGCCAGAGGACCCACCGCGAGCACTGGACCAACGCCGGGAATAGCTAACACGCCCAAGCCGACCAGGAGTCCGCCGAGACCACCCACAAAGGCTCCGGTGCCGGCTCCGGCGGCCGTGCTACTCATACCCTCGCTCGTTGTCGTTGTAGCCTCTGAGGGCTCGCCGGAGGCGTTTCCTGCAATGAGGCTGATGTCTTCGCGACGAAAGCCGTTATCCATGAGGTCACGGACAGCGCGCTCTGCATCACTTCGTTGATCAAAAATGCCAACTACTGATTTTGCCATAGTTACTGCTCCTTTCTTTTGCGAGGCTCTGAATATTCTACTGTGGCGTCCTCACGCCGCAGTTTCACTGTTTGTGACTGCTGCACTTCAGTCTGCTGTAGAATAATGTGTAATTCCTCCTTGAGAAAAAGATGTTTTTCTACGACCAGGACTTCTTCTACGACTGGAATAATCAAGGTCGTCCCTTCACGACGTATAGACGGCGCTGTCTCTACTCGTTGATTGATGGAATGGCGCTCGACCACCACCCGCTCTTGTCGTAACGGCTCATCAATGACTTCCTCGTGCTCATGGACTTGCTTTGAGATCGTGACGCTGCCGGATTCTACCACTCGTTTCTCCACACGTAATTCTTCTTTGATGACAGGAATAACTTTGGACGCGTCTTTACTCATTAGATTTCCTATTCAGAGCAGTGATGGAAATTGCAAAATCAATACCATGCTCAATCCCCTCACCAGGTGGGCCACAGACTCTCTTTGACGAGTGAATCACTACAACGAGCGAGATATTTTGCCGACATTTTTCTTCAGATTTTCTAGTAGGCTCTCTAGCAGGGCCCTAAGGAGTGGGCCCCGGTGCGCACTCAAACGGCCAAAACAGTCTCAGGCGTCGTTGGCGCTCGTCAACGATCCTGCTCTAAGTAGAAGCGAAGATAGGAGAAAGTCTGAGACTCGGCCAACAAGGTTCACTAAAGCGAAGCTTATTCACAAATAGTGACTCTCTCAGTCAGGCGGATGCATGGGCCTGCCTGGTGAAGAGGGCTGCGCTCTATATCGGCACGAGACTTGCACTTTATGTAGAGATACTTTCTGAGGAGGGACATTGTATGAATGTTAATTCACATCCTAAAAAAGGAGCACAGCAATGAATACTCGGTTTATCACTGGCCTGGTAGGCTTGGCAGGCGGTTTCTTGTTGCTGATCGGCAATACCTCCGCCTTTGCCGACGAAGCGAAGAATGATCCCATGGCCCAGTCTTTTCTGAAAGAAGCCGCACAAGGGGGCATGACGGAGGTCACCTTGGGACAAATGGCGGCGGAGAAAGGGCAGAATGAAGCTGTTAAGAACTTCGGCCTCCGTATGGTGAAAGACCACGGGCAAGCAAACGAGGAACTCAAGAACCTCGCTAAATCAGAAGGCGTGACTATACCGTCTGATATGGGAAGCGAGGGGAAAGAGCTACAACAACGCTTGCAGAAGCTCTCTGGCGCTGAGTTTGACCAGGCCTACATGCAAGAAATGCTGAAAGATCACAAAAAAGATATAGAAGCGTTTAACCAACAGGCCCAGAATGGGAATGACCCAGAAGTAAAAAATTGGGCCGCGAAAACTCTGCCAACGTTGCGTGAACATTATCAGCTGGGGCAGACAGCAGCAGAAAAAATCGGTCTGAAGACCTCGGCTGCCGACTCGACTGATCGCCTCAGTTCGAGCAGTAAGAGCGATATGGAAAAAATGTCTCCTCCAGAACGGATGGGAGCAGCGCAATCGCGCTAAGAACAGCTTGAATCAAGTGTCGCGAGAGAGAAGAGGTCCCTCCTCACCTACCTCTTCTCTTTTTCAAGAGGCGGCTTTTTTCCTCCCCCGAGCCGCCTCTCCTTTTGTTTCTACAAGAGAAAATTCCGCTACTAGAGGAACGTGGTCGGAGGCAACAATAGCAAGCGGGCTTCTGTGCAGAGTCAATTGTTCAAGCTGCAAGGTAGGGTCAAAGTAAATATGGTCAAGATGAATAAGTGGGAGCACTCCTGGATACGTTCGTCTATGCCCAAGATGATAGCGGACATCAACACTTTCCAAGTGAGTAGCCAGTAAGCGTGACGGTAAACCCCGCACCCAGTCGTTGAAGTCGCCCAGCAACACTCGAGTGCCAGTTAGCGTTGTATCCCCAAGGATCCCTGAGCCAACCAGCTTCCGCGCCTGATGTCGTCGCTCGCCAAACGTCAAGCCTAGGTGCACATTAAAGACATGTAATAAATGGCCAGCGGGCCACTCGACATCAATGCGCAAACACGCGCGCCGTTCGTGTCGACGCCAGCTTAGGTCATAGTTGGTCGTAGAGCGAATAGGAGCCCGACTCAACACCACGTTGCCATACGAGGCGCCGCGCAAACGACGCGCTTCGCCAAGACAATAGTGATAAGATAATTTATCCGCGAAAAACTGCCCTTGGTTGAGTTCAGAAACGCCTCCTTCAAGACAAATAACTTCCTGCAAGGCAATAATATCAGCGTTGAGTTCATGGAGGACTTTCACTATGCGAGCGGGATCGACTTGTCGATCAAGTCCACGACTCTTGTGAATGTTATAGGTGGCGACCCGGATACGCGGTAGTTTGCTCATACCTTTGCAAGACCCTGGTGCTATTGGAGAGCGTAAGAAACAGCAAACTGTGGGATGGCAGATAGACAAGAAAGAGCGGCTTGCGATACCCTCGCCCCTTGGGGGAGAGGGCCAGGGTGAGGGGAAAACCTACCTTCGGCGCCCTCTCCTGTTTCCTCTCCCCTCAAGGGAGAGGAGAAAACATCGACATTGTGTATCCACATCTTGGTGTGTTTTCCCTATAGGGGCGCTCACGTTCGCTGGGCAGATTCGAGCTGCAAATCTCGATCGTCATGGCGCTCGACTCTGTCTTACGCCGCCGCGGTAGAAGCTTTTATGCGTTCCCGCGTCAGAAATTCACGGAAACACGGCCAAAGGTATTCTTTGCCTGCGATCACGACTGCCTTAAAATTGTCGGCCCAGAGTTCGCGGAAGAGCCCAATCATCGAACTCTCGTACGAGGAAAAGCCGGTCGGTTTAATTTCGCCATAGCCAAAGAGATTACACATAGCGCAGAGTTCCCGCGCAGCGGCCAGTGTGGCGGGATTATCCGAGGAAAAATTATCCCCATCCGAGCAATGAAACGCATAGATATTCCACAGGCTGGGATGATAGCGATCACGAATAATCTCCAAGGCTTTATTGTACCCCGAGGAGATCAACGTGCCGCCAGACTCTCCTTTGTGAAAGAACTCCTCTTCAGTTACTTCTTTAGCTTCTGAGTGATGTGCAACAAAGACCAGCTCTACATGTTGATACTTTGTGGAGACAAACTGGTAGAGCAGAAAGAAAAAACTGCGGGCCAAGTATTTCTTCACCGTATCCATCGAGCCCGACGTATCCATAATGCAGATGACCGCCGCATTCGAGTCTGGTCGCACATCCTCCGTAAAATGGCGGTAAATCATATCTCTTTTGTTAAATGGAAAACGCTCTTCCTCCTCCGTCAGCCTCGAAGCAGCGGGGTCTTCAGTAGCCTGGGACGCGGCGATTTTACGTTTGATGCGGGAGATCGCAGTTTGCCGTTTGTCTAGACGAATCCGTATGCCCGCTTTGCGATAGCCCTTGCGTTTATGCAGGCGTTCCGAGAGTACTTCGCGCAAAATTTTGCGCTCCATGTCGGGCAATTCTAAGTCCTCAAACATGATCTCGATGAGTTCCTCTAAGTTCACATCGGTCTCGTAGTAGTCGGCGCCGGCTTGATCTCCAGCTTGAGGCTGCCCTTGCCCTGGCCCTTGTTCTCCCCTTTTTCCGACCACTTGTCCTCGCTGCGCATTGCCATCGCCCTGCCCTACTCCTGGCGTATTTTCGCCGTAGATGAAGCGGTACTCTTTGATCCCTCGGATAGGAACTTTGACGATCTTGTCTTTGTCTTTCCCAATGATCGACTCCTCAGCAAGCAAATCTGCGATGTTGTTCCGAATGGACTCCCGCACCTTCTGCCGGTGTCGCTGGCGGTCTCCCGCGCTGCGGTCTGAGCGTAAGGAATCGGATGAAGAATATGGTCGAAAAATGGTTGCCGCGATGGCCATACGTTTTTCCTTTAAAACGGATTTCAAAGGATCGAGAGGTGATAACCCTTCCCGAGAGAAATTAATCCTTCCATAAGTTATTGGCGGCATACTTGAGCACCACGTCCACGCAGTACTCACAATATCCTTGCTCTAGCAGACTGCTCACCATCGTGTGGTACTTACCGATCTGCTCTTCATCTCGCGTCCGCGCCTTGGTGATCACCCGGCTGATATCGCGCACCGAGTTCGTCAGTTTCTTCTCGATCGCTTCTTTCAGAGGTTCATAGCTCTTGTATGTAATCGTTTGTGCACGTCGCGAGGCCGCCCACAAGTAAGCAATGACTTCTTGACGGAATCCATCAGCAGCTGAGCCGATAATAGCGATCTGCTCTTCTACGGACTTAAGAAAACCCTCATCCGGCTGCAGTTCCTCGCGGGTATTTCGGTCCTTCACTCTGGTCTTGTTGACAAACGCTTCGGCGTGATCCAAATAGTTCTGGAACAACGCGTCCGCCTGCGCTTGATAGGAGTACACAAAGGCTTTGGTGATTTCTTTCTCCAACAGCTCCAAGTAGTCTTTATGAATAGTATCCTGGAGAAACTCCAGGTACTGCTTACGCAGATCGTCGGTAATGTCTTGCTCCTTGACCATAGCAATAAGCGTCTCACGGACATTGATCGGATTGATGCAGCGGCCGGACTCCGCCAGAGCGTTATCAAGCGCCTTCATGATGAAGCGGGTCGAGACGCCGCTCAGCCCTTCCCGTTTAACGTCTTCGCGTAGTTCCTGGAGGTTGATCTTTTTCGTGCGGCCTTTCTCCACCACTTCTTCACCATTGTAGAGTCGCAATTTGGTGATCAGGTCACACTTTGCGGTTGGCTCTAAGCGCGACAGTATGGCAAACATCGAAGCCATCTCCAGGGTATGCGGGGCCACGTGTGCACGGAAAGAGGACTTTTTCAAAATCTTCTGGTAGATTTTTACCTCTTCGGACAGGCGTAGGTTATAAGGGACTTTGACGACAACGATACGGTCGAGAATAGCTTCGTTGGTATGGTCCGCTTTAAATTTTTGCCACTCCGCTTCATTGGAATGCGCCACGATCACTGAGTCCACATAGATCGTGCCGTGCCGTCCAGGCGCAGGAATGAACTTCTCCTGGGTGGCGGTAATCATCGCATGCAGATATTCAGTCTCATTTTTAAAGACTTCGATGAACTCCACCATGCCTCGGTTGCCCACGTTAAAGGCTCCGTTGAGCTCTAACACGCGCGGGTCGCCTTCAGAATATTTGTCAAGCTTGGAAATATCCTCGGAGCCGATCAACACCGAAGTATCTTGGTTATTGGGATCAACCGGCGGCACCACGCCAATGCCTTTGCGGTTGCGTTTAGAGAAGGAGACAGTAACAATCGGCACATCTTCGTAGCGGGCCTGATACTCCTCCTTCAAACGGAAGCGGCAGGTGGGGCACAGATCTCCTTCGATATGGACGCCAAGCATCTGCTCGAACTCTTTGCGCAGGTGTCGAGGAATAAGATGCAACGGCTCCTCGAACATCGGGCACCCTTCGATAGCGTACACAGGGTCGGTTTCTTCCAACGCGCGCTGCAACTTTTCAACAAGTGAACTCTTGCCCGAGCCTACGGGCCCCATCAAGTAGAGCACTTGACGGCTTTCTTCCCCCTTCAATGAAGCGGAGTGAAAATAGCGACTAATCTGCGCAACGGTGCGCTCGATGCCAAAGAACTCGTCCTTGAAATAGTTATAAACTTTCAGATTGTCGTCTTTATAAAGCCGCTTGACGCGTGCATCATCAGACTGGGCAATATCGTACATTCCCTGGCCGAGAAGAAAGTCGTACAGACGGGCATGGGCTAATTTAGGGATGCTGGGATCTTCTTTGATCTTTTCAAGATAGTCAAGCAACGTTCCCCGCCACTCTTTGTTCTCTCGGCTCGTGCGATCAGTTTGAATCACTTCAGCAAACGAAGTCTTCCCAATTTCCATGAATTCTCCTTTTCGAGCGCTCTCTCAGTTATATATCTGGGGAGAATATCAACCCAAAAGAGGGAAGCGCGACGTGTTTCCACAGCAGACAGGAGCAATCCCTGTGCCAGTAAAACTTCTTACTCTTGGAAAAAATCTACTGCGTTTCCGCTTCAGGTCGCTTAAGGCGTGAGTGTTTTTTCCTACAGTCTTACTGTAGGTTCATCTACACGGAACAGTTCGCTTCTCCCGAGATTTCTGCGCGGTCCATCTCTTTTCATGGGTAGGGGCAAGGTCGCCTCGTCCCTACCCCCGGCGTGCATATTCCTGGAAGCCAGAATTTAATTATGCATACCTCCGCTAAAGATAGACTTCGTGGCACAGGAGTTGCTCCCTATATAACATAAGCTACAGAGGTTTTCTCAGAGGTTAATGATTATGGGAATACGTTCTTTTGCTTCCCTAGCGGGGCTTGTCTACCTTGTGATAGGGATTTTCGGCTTTCTACCGGGCCTCACCCATGCTCCTCCAGCCGGGGCCCCGCATTTGGCGTTTGCGACGAATTACAGTTATCTCTTTGGCTTGTTTCCCGTTAACCTCCTCCACAATGTTTTTCACATTGCGATTGGATTGTGGGGCTTTCTAGCGTCAAGCAGTCTCGCGGCTTCGCGCACCTTTGCGCGCGGCGTAGCCCTTCTGTACGGCGTCTTGACGTTCATGGGTCTGTTCCCAGGGTTGAACACCGTGTTTGGCTTGCTTCCGTTATTCGGACATGACGTCTGGATTCATGCAGGCACGGCGTTAGTCGCCGCTTACTTCGGCTTCGCCGCGGCCCTGGAAGTCACCCGGGTGCGCCGGGCCGGGGTAAAGAGTGAAAAAGTAAAAGTCTATGAAGACCGTCCACACGCTTAAGCGCGTTCACACGTCGTACGGAGAGTCATTATGTTGAGAGGGCCACTACACAAGCGGATCGCCGCCATTCTCCTTCTAGGTCTCGTTGAGAGTTTATTCCTTGTTGCAGTCAAGACGGCGGCGGCGCAATCGGAGCATCCTCTGAGTCTTCAAGATGTGAGTACTCCCGCCGCCAAAAGCGTGACTTTCGATTTTGACCATTTTCCTACCGGTTCAGTTTCTGATGATTTTGTTCCGGTTCTCAGTGGGGTAGGACAGTCGATAGTGTGGCAAATTCGCACGGAACCCACGGCGCGGAGCGGTCAGAAAGTCCTGGCCCAAACAAGTAGTGAGGAAGGTAATCCTCGTTTTCCCCTGTTAATCTACAAAAAACTTACGGAAAAAAATGTTGAGGCGGGGGTATCCTTTAAGCCCATCTCCGGAAAGGTGGATCAAGCAGGGGGACTTATTGTTCGTTATCAAGATCAGGACCACTTCTATATGGTGAGCGCAAATGCGCTAGAGGATGAAGTCCGGCTGTATAAAGTCATTGATGGAGTCCGTCATCCCATTGCGGGCGCGAACACACACATAGGGACCGGAGAATGGCATTGGATGAAGCTTATTGTCAAAGACAATCATTTCCAAGTGTTCCTTGAAGACGCCTTGCTTTTCGAAGCCGACGATACGACCTATCCTCAAGCAGGGCAAATCGGCTTAGCAACAAAGAGTGACGGAGTCACCGTGTTTGATGATTTTTACATTACTCCGCTTGGTTAACATAATCACTTCTTGTTTTGTTCTCAGGCGCCATCGATAAGCTTTTCTCTCCCGGGGCTTTTCCCGCGAGGGAAGCATGCTCGATTTCAGCATTGATTTTCCCTCCTATGAGAATAAAGGCGGCAGTAAGGTAAAACCAGGTAAGCAAGATAATCACCGCGCCGATGCCGCCATAGGTCGCATTATACGAGGAGAAATTCGCTACATAATAGGAAAAACCTAACGAGACAATGATCCAGCCGATGACAGCAAACATAGAACCAGGCGTGACCCAGCGCCAGCGTTGGCTGACGTCCGGAGCGAAGTAGTACAAAATCGCCAGGCCTATCATTAAAAGCATGATGGTGACGGGCCAGCGCAGGATATTCCACACCAGCGCAAATACATCTCCCAGACCCACCTCGCTCGCGAGCCAGTTCCCCAGTTGCGGGCCGAACATGAGTAGGACTGTCGCCGCAATCATAAATAAAGACAACCCTATGACCAGCAACATTGCTAACCCGCGCACCCTCCACCATGGCCGACTTTCCTCCACCCCGTAGGCTCGATTGAGCCCGCTCATAATAGCCGAGACGGCGCTTGCAGCCGTCCAGAGCGCGACGATAATGCCAAACGAGAGTAGGCCGCTATGCGGGTTATTCACCAGGCTGTGCAGATGATCACGTACAAGCGCGAGAGCCTCAGCCGGCGACGCCCGACCCAGGAAGTCCATCAGGTGATCAAGTAAGTTGGGAATAGGAATATAGCCCAGCAACGTGATGAGAAAAAGAAGAAACGGGAAGAGCGCGAAGAGAAAATAATAGGCGAGTTGCGCAGCCTGGCCGAAACAGTCGTCAGCGAGCACTGCATAGAACACCCGCTTACTGAGTTCAACGATGCTCAGGCCGCCTAAAATCCCACTCTTCACTTTGCCGCCAGCCTTTCGTTGTTGTACGGGTGCGAAGGATTCTACTGTTGAGTCTGGCGTTGAGCCGCGTACAGCAGCCTCAGCGTGAACGTGTCCATTCTCCCCACGCTTTAGGTGCGTGATGGAGGAAGCAGACTGATATTCATCCCGAGGGAAAGACTGGTCTTGGCGGTTTTGCGTCTCCGAGGGCTTCATTACATTGGCTCCAAGCGTAACGCTTCTCTGCTAGACACAACGATAAAACGATAACTGGTAATCTTCAGCAATCCATATGCCGCAGAGACCATCAGTCGGCGCCCCTTGGCGACGGAGTAGTAAAATTGTCTACACTCCCAGGGGGAAACCCCTACACAAAGACCATCTCCTCCTACTGAGGCATTTCAGACAATTGTGGGGAAAGGGCTATTGGTGCGGCGCGCGCCGCCAGAGCGTCCAGCGAGAGAACCATGAACTGTCGCGGAATGAAATTTGCTGAATCTTCGCTAGGGTAACAAGTAGGGTGATCACTTGATGTGAGTGGAGTATGGCGTGGAGGTTACACGCCGTTGATTCTCTGCTTCACGATGACACCGCGCTTTCCGTAGGGACGCAGCAGGCTGCACCTCTCCAAAGACGAAGGGGTAAAACCTATGTCAACAATCGAATGTGGTGTTTTTGACGGAATCAATCGCGCAGCAGGGGTCGTAGCAACATTGAGCGCATGTGGGTTTAGCAGTGAAGATCTGAGTCTCGTCGTTCAAGAAAATGAACACACGTCAATAACGATAAGCACTGCGGCGAACGCAGCATCTTTCTTGTCATCCCAGGCGTCCCTGCTTAATCCAAATCTTCGATACAGCCTGCTCATGGCCGACTCAATAACAGTGGGCGGCATTGGGCCGGTACTGGCGACCAGACCATTCGCCATGGTGCTCGCCGGGACGCGGCGCATATCGGGAGCCGCCAATCTTATGGACGCCTTGACGGGGCTCCATATTTCGGACGGCAATGCCAGCACCTATGCTGAAGCCGTTCGGCGCGGCGGATCGCTCCTGCTCATCAATGTCCCCGCCCATATGTTTGATCGGGTGCAGGACATTTTGCTTCTCCACCATGTCGTTGACTTATCACAACGAGTGCGACGATGGCGACAACAAGGATGGGAGCATTTTGATCCTTATGGCCTTCCTTGTACGCATGAGGAACTCAACCGTGAGCGGTTCCAACAGGCAAATGAAAACCGCCGCCGCTGCAGTTATCATCCCTATGAGCAAGATTTTCGCAGCCACTATTACCTCATGAGGGCGCCTGGGGACGAGCCTTATGAATACTATGCGCCGGCTTACCGCTATGGCTACAGGTTGGTGTGGGAGCGTGATTATCGCGGTAAGGATTGGTCTACGGTTGAGCCCCGCGCTCGATGTCAATGGGAACGACAGGAAGGACAGTGTTGGGAAGCTGTCGCAGACGCCGTCTATTACGGGTTCATCAAAGGGCGGGATCATAATCAAGCATGGGGGGACGCCATAGTCCAGGGAGCCTCTCCGAATTCCCCTCTTGAGTTCGAGGTTGCCGACAAGCAGACCGGACTGAGAGCGACCGGGTGAAGCACTCTTCGTGAGATACGGCGAGCACCGCGTCATACTTGTCTCTTGCCTGTCTATTGTGGTTGCTTCTAATAGTAAATTTTCTGGCGCCGTAGAAGAAAACGTCGCGCCGTGCGCAAGAGCGGACTCCGTCCAACCTCGTCCACTCCACTGCGAACCAGACGAAGTCGCTCAAGCTGAGGAAAGACGCCCGTTGAGAGTACGCTCAGCGTCTCAACGAACCTAACAAGGCGGCCCCAGCGTGAGCGCATCTTTTCCCGGCGTTTTCATTCAGGAAAGCATGTTGTGAGACGAACGAACAAACTTACCAACGTGTGTGAGAGGAGGATGAGATGCGAATTGCCCAAGTGGCGCCTTTGTATGAGCGCGTGCCCCCGGTGCTGTATGGAGGCACGGAACGAGTGGTTTCCTACTTAACTGAAGAACTCGTGCGTCTTGGCCATGAAGTAACGCTCTTCGCCAGCGGGGACTCACTGACCCGCGCCCGTTTAGAAGCTGCTTGTCCACAAGCCTTACGGTTAGACCCCAATTGTCAGGATTCCATTGCGCCACATATCAACATGTTAGGCGAAGTGTACCGCCAAGCGTCGAATTTCGATGTCATTCATTGCCATACAGCCTATCTTGGACTTCCTCTCACCTCGTATGTGACGACGCCAACCATTCTGACTCATCATGGACGTCTGGATCTCCCAGAACAACAACCCATCTTTTGCGCCTATCCTAACGTCGCCCATATCTCTATTAGTGACGATCAGCGGCAATCCCTTCCTGAAATAAACTGGGCGGCAACAGTATACCATGGACTACCGTTGGACCTCTATCCATTCCAAGCGCAGTCGCCCCGGGCCTATTCGCTCTTTCTCGGACGCATCGCGCCGGAAAAGCGGCCTGATAGCGCGATTCGTATTGCTTGCCAGGCAGGCATCCCGCTGCGGATTGCTGCGAAAGTTGATCGAGTCGACCAAATATACTTTGACACAACGATCCGTCCGCTTTTAGATCATCCCCTTGTAGAATTTCTTGGTGAAGTCAATGAAGAACAAAAGCGCACTCTCCTTGGCGACGCGTTAGCGTTACTGTTTCCCATTGACTGGCCTGAACCCTTCGGCTTAGTTATGATTGAAGCGCTTGCTTGCGGAACCCCGGCGATTGTGCGGCGACGTGGATCGGCGCCAGAAATCATACAAGACGGGGTAACAGGATTTGTGTGCGAGACGGACGAAGAGATGGTCGCCGCTATCCAGAAGGTGCAACAGCTGGACCGGGGAGCGTGTCGTCGCGCCTTTACGGAACGCTTTTCTGTACAGCGTATGGCGCAGGATTATCTAGCGATGTATAAAACCTGCCTTGCTCATACTAGTGGCGCGCAACGCCTGCCCACCGTGCGCCGCATGCTTCCCGCGCTGCCTGCGCGACGGCAGCAGACACATTCGAAGGTGTCTCCACCTCAGGGTGGGAATGCACTTCCTGTTTCTCCACCTCTTTCGCAATCTTCTAATCTCGCTTCACTGAATCCTGCGGTAATTTCCAACCGTAAGCAGTAAGCGGAGGTTCATCGTGATTGCTGAACAGATACGCCCTGAGGAAGAATACTACCTGCTTGCATCAGCTTCCGCACAGCGTCGCCCCCAGGTCTTACTGAATCACGACGAGAGTTTTGCCATCTTTGACCTTGCTGGAGATATCCCGCTCGCCCGCCGTGAGGCGCACGGACTCTTTCACTGTGGTACGCGGTTTCTCTCTCGCTACGAGCTCCGCCTGAACGAGCAACTCCCTTTCTTATTGAGCACGAGCACAACATCTGGGGGAAGCCAACTCGTCACGTATCTCTCCAACGCGGACGAAATACGTTCTTCACAGCTTGTGATGCCTCGGGACACCGTGGCGGTGCGCCGCGAGAAGATCCTCTTTGCCGGCGCGCTGTATGAGGATATCTTCCTGCAGAACTTTGCCGCAGAGCAAGTCTCTCTGACGCCGACGCTTCTGTATGGGGCGGACTTCGCCGATATTTTTGAGCTGCGCGGCAGTCAGCGCGCTCAGTGCGGCAAGATCTTAGAGCCGCGTCTTCAGCCCGACCGGCTCACCTTTGCTTACCGGGGCTTAGACGACGTAGAACGCGAGACGGTGCTGTCGTTCCGCCCCACTCCCTCGCTCCTCACCTCCGACAAAGTGAATTTTTTGTTAACATTAGCTCCAGGTGAAGAGACGAGATTGAGCATTACTATTGCGTGTCAGCTGAGTTCCGCCCCCTCTCAGCCCACCTCGAGCCTGGGGTCGGCTCTTACCACGCTCACTACCAAGCGCGAGAGATGGTGGGCGCAATTTCCTCAGGTGTCCACCACTCATGAAGGCTTCAACGCCTGGATGAATCGCTCACTTCATGACCTTGCGCTGCTGCACGTCGAGACGCCCCAGGGAGCGTATGTCTCCGCTGGGATCCCCTGGTTTGCCACGCTCTTCGGCCGCGACAGCTTGATTACTGCATTAGAGACGCTGGCGTTTTTTCCTGGTCTGGCGGCGGAGGTGTTACGCATGCTCGCGAGTCTGCAGGGCCAAGAAAACGCAAGTGAACGAGATGAAGAGCCAGGGAAGATTTTGCATGAGCGGCGCCATGGAGAAATGGCCGCGACCGGCGAGATCCCTTTTGGCCGTTATTACGGCAGCATTGACGCTACGCCGCTCTTTCTACTGCTGCTGGCGGAGTATGCCGAACGCACCGCCGATCTTGTTTTGGTGCGGGAGCTCTGGCCAGCGGCGCTGGCCGCGATATGCTGGTTGGAGACGGCAAGCAACGAAAAAGGCTATCTTGTGTATGCGCGACGCACCACGCGTGGATTGATCAATCAGGGGTGGAAAGATTCACACGATGCGGTGATGCATGCAGATGGCGCGCTGGCGGAGCCGCCTATCGCGCTGGCGGAAGTGCAAGCCTATGTGTATGCTGCGCGCCGTCGCCTGGCTCATCTCGCCCGTCGTCTCGGCGAAGATGCGAGGGCGGAGGCTTGGGACGCGGAGGCAAGTCGCCTGCAGGAACATTTTCAACACGATTTTTGGCTTCCCGAAGAACACACGTTTGCCCTAGCCCTCGACGCGTACGGTAACCCCTGTCGTGTCGTGAGTTCAAACGCCGGGCACTGTCTCTACAGCCAGATCGCTACCGAGGCCCAAGCGCGTCAAATCATTGAGCGCTTCTTACAAGACGATATGTTCTGCGGGTGGGGAATTCGCACCCTCTCGTCGCAGGCGCGCCGCTACAATCCCATGAGTTATCATAACGGTTCAGTGTGGCCGCATGACAACGCGATTATTGCCGCTGGTTTCTCTCGGTATAATAGGATGGATCAGGCTGAACGCATTTTCTCCGCTCTCTTTAATGCGAGCGCCTACGGCGCTGATCATCGGCTGCCGGAACTGTTCTGTGGGTTTCCCCAACAGGGACAACAGGGTCCAGTACCGTATCCGGTCGCGTGCAAACCACAAGCCTGGGCTGCGGGCAGTCTCTTTCTACTCTTGCAGGCAGTCTTGGGGCTGCATATTGATGCGTGGACACGGCGCGTGACCCTAGGCCGAGTGGTACTGCCAGCATGGCTCAACGAGCTCATAATTCGTGGGCTGCGAGTCTGTGACGCTCGGGTAGACCTACGAATTGTGCAGGGTCGTGCGAGTGCGGCAGTGGAAGTGTTAGAGAAGCAGGGCGACGTGGAGATCGTCGTACACGAGTAAAGTCCAGCCCGGCGCTCAAACGCCGGGCTGACCCCAAAAGGGAGCTCACGCTCCTTGAAACACCAGAACATAGAGGAGCTGAGTCTGGGGCGCTAGGCTTCGTTTGCTGAGCGCTACGATTCATCGTCGCGAGCAAGCGGTGCTAGAATTTTGTCAGGCATCCTCTTCCAACTCTCAACCACGATCCGGAATAAAAATTGCTGAAAAGTAAAGAAAAAGGGTTTCCTCTTTCTCTGGCTTCGCGCCAAGCTGCTTGGGACTCTGCAGCGCCGGCGTCAGTATAGAGAAAGGCGGGAGGGGAATTATGCAGCATTTTATTACTTCTTGGCAATGGAGCGGATTGAGCAGAGAGAGATTGCTGACTTTGCTTACGGTGTTGCTGAGCGTAAGTCTACTAGCGTGCCAGTCGCCAGTGTGGTCTCCCACGGCGACGAGCATCCCTATACAGAGAACAGCTCTCTCTGAGCAGCCAGCAGAAAAGGGATTTTTTGTGCAGGCGGTTGTCCGTGGCATTGATGCTCGCACCGGCTTAATAGACCTAGACACCGAAGCCGGCCCTTTCTACGTAGTCGCGTCGGAAATTGATCTCGCGAAGCTCCATAAGGGGGATAAGATTGTCGTATACCTTCTCACCGATGACGCCCCAGTCCTACGTTTATAACTAGGGAAATTGCTCACTCACTGTTTGCAATTCCTTGAGGCAACGTCGATTTCCGTAAAAGGAAGAAACGACATAGAAGTCCAGCGCGAGCGCAGATAACTAGGTTATATAATAAACACCAAAGTTGCATAGGCTATCGTCAATCGGCGTCAATCAAGCACAGTAAATAGGAGGATAGATATGAACACAACACAGCATTCTACGGATGAGATTCGTGAAGCCATCGAGCAAGGGTCGGTAACTGCAGAGTATCGTGCGGACCCACATAAATTGCTTCAGGAGTTAAATCAACTGCGAGCGACGGAGGTTGCGAGCTATCTACAATATAAACAACATGCTTACATGGCGGTTTCCCTCTTCGCTCCTGGCCTCAAACCAGACTTTCAAGCTCACGCCAATATAGAGTTACAGCATGCTGATATGCTGGCCCAACGTATCCAACAACTGGGCGGGGTCCCGGTGTTTGATCTGTCTGAAATGGCTACGCAAGCGGCGCAAAAGGGAGTGCAGTCTGAGCAAGGAGCGACTCTGACTGATATGATTATTGAGAATCTTTTGCTGGAACGGCGTCAAATTATGGCGTACACCGCGCTCATTCGGCAAACAGGAGATACCGACCCTACCACGCGTCGACTGTTGGAAGATATTTTGTCTACCACCGAACAGCATGCGAGCGAGTTAGCCGATTACCTGAAGCGCAGCGCTGAGACTCGCTCATAAGCCTCAAGCAAATTTCACAGCATTTGCACATTGAGAAAAAAGTCTACACTCCTTGTTGTGAATTTGCCTTGAAACCCTGAAGCTGTGGGTCGTTTGACATCTTCCGTAGCTGGGATCTTGTAGGGGCGTAGCATGCTACGCCCCTACGCCTATGGGATCTTAAAGTTGCTCTTCGATCGGCAAGAGCAAAAGAGAATTGAGGATGAGACAACGCCACCAAGAGACATGAGGCTCGCTGGTGAAATGCACGATCTTCCCTTGTTCCGTCGCCGCCCACAATAGATCTCCGTCGCGGTCAAGCTCTACATGGTAGGCATTACTTGGCTGCATTCCTTCTTCAATAAAGCGTGCAACCTCGGCGGCAAGTGCGGGGCTCTCGACGACAATCGACAACTCCGTGTTGAGGTAGATCGAGCGGGGATCCAGATTAAAGGAACCGAGCAAAACGGTGCGCCGGTCAACCATGGCAGCCTTGGTGTGAAGAGCAGCCGTAGACTTGCCTCTAAGCCACGTCCACTCTCTATTGATAAACCCTGCCAAAGGCTGCATCTCAAAAAGTTCTACGCCACAGCGTAGCAATTTCTTACGATACTTGGCGTACCCGGCATGAACAATGGCGACATCGGTTGAGGCGCACGAGTTGGTCAAGATACGAACGCGGACACCACAAGCAGTAAGATCGCGAAGAAATTTCACTCCTCTATGGCCAGGGATGAGGTAGGCCATTTCGAGCAACAGCTCTTGATGCAACGTATCCCTAATCCTTTTCCGCAGTTCCGCTAAGACGCTCGACTCAGAAGTCTCGAGTTTATCCGGACGGTCGGCAATCACGGTTGCCGTGCCCCAGATGAGCCGCGAAGCCATGCCTTGGGCAACGGTAGTGAAACTCTCAAGATCGAGTTCTAACTTAAAAGGCAGAGCCGCGTAGCTCACGACAGTAGGGTCGAGCTCGGCGACTAGGTGACGGAATTGCTCTGACGTCGATTGATCACCTACCACGGCCTCTACCGGGAAGGCCCAGGTGCTGTTCCAAAACATATCAAAGCTCTTAGAAACCTCAGGCACGATCGGGCCGCCCACGAAAAGATCAAGGTCGCGGTAATTCGATTGTTCATGGACCGAGAAGTAGTTATCACCAATGTTACGTCCGCCCACAATCGCCACCGTGTTATCTATAATGAAGGCCTTATTATGCATGCGGTGAGTGATGTGAGCAGAATCGAAGAGGGTGTCCCAGAGGCGGACCGAGCGGTTGCCGAAAGGGTTATACAGTCGCACCTGGATATTAGGGTGCCCCGAGGTGAGGGCCAAAATATGGTCCTCACCTCCAGTATGCATGTCGTCGAGGAGCAGGCGCACCCGCACGCCCCGGTCTGCCGCTTTAATGAGCGCGTAGAGGAGAATGCGCCCGGTTACATCTTCTTCCCAGAGGTAGTATTGGGCGTCTATCGTTTTCTCTGCAAGCGTCGCAAAGGCGTAACGGATTCTAAAGGCCTCCCATCCAGCAGCAACTATAGCGAACCCGGAGGCGCCCGCGTGCTTCTCAGCGTACGCCCCGAAGAGCCGTCCTAAGAAAGTTGCTTCGGGCTCCGCGAGTGCGTACGAAACTTCGTGCTCGCCTACTTGAACAGAGGAGAGAGTTCTCCTCCAAGCGCTTCGCAAAAGTGCGACAAGCACACTGACAAATAGGAATAAAACGATGAGAACAAAACAGGTCAAAATCCACGACATCAATGAAACCATAAAAATGAAAGATTAGATTGCATGAGGAGGATGAAGATAAGTCTCCAATTGTGTCGCATCGCTTGAGATTCTGACGGCAACATGCGTTGAATCGTGTTCATCCATACGATACGGGCAAAAGTATTGCGAACGCTTCCTCTCTTGCTAAGATTTGCTTAATTTATTCTTGTAAGAACTTTCCTTCGGAAGGAGCGGCGTATGAGCCTACAACTTGGACTAGGCGTTTTAGTCGGACTAGGAATTGCGAAAGCGAAAGCTGAACTCCTGCCCCAAGTCGGTGAGTCCCTTCGTCCTGTTGCAAAAGCCCTTATTCACTCTGGATTCACCTTTGTTAATAATGTACAAGAATTAGCGGCTGAGGGAATGGAACACTTGAACGACCTGGTGGCTGAAGTGCAATACGAGCGATCCGCCGCCACCCCGGCTCAAGACGACCCCCCAAAGGCCGCATAGCTCTCAGCAAAAGCTTGCGGGCAGCCTTGTCCTTCGGGGCGACCCTCCCGATTGTTTCGCCCAGACGAGTCCTTTGATCAATGGCCGCACCATAGCGCCCATGGGGGAAGAAGGATGGGAGCCACGATAACAGCGACTAACCCTATAAGACCCGTAGTTCCCCCTCCCCCTTCTGTAACAAGGTCTTCCCATATCGCCATAGGCTACTCCTTTCAGCGTTAACTGCTCAGCATTAACTGCTTTTCACGCAAAAGGCGTACCACTCTAGAGTAAGGAATTCGCTACACGCCTGTAGAGGTTTTTCTCTCTCTTTCCTCCCCTGCCGGCTGCTCTTCATATAACGAGCACTGATTCTTCCTTTTCTTCCGTACACGCTCTGGCGTCCTTCTTGCTCCCTACTCCACAAAATCAAATGTAATCGGTATGGATGTATGAGGGTAACCGGTATTCTGGTGCTAATCGTCGTGAACGCCGTCATAGGAGCGGGCCCCGCGCCCCTCTCTCTTGCGCAAATATATAATAAGTCAACAATGGTCGAAGATGACGCCCTCTCAACGCGGCTTCTTGTCTTGCATAATCAGGAGCGGTCTCAGGCTGGCCTCTCTCCTTTAAAAGACAATCCCATCTTGAGAGAAGCCGCTCGTGAACATGCTCAAGACATGGCGGCTCAACAACAGTTGACTCATGAAGGAAGCGACGGCTCTACTCCCAGCCAACGCGTCGAACGGCGCGGCTATCACTATTCGCGCTTTGGCGAGAATGTCGCCGCTGGCCAACAAAGCGCGCAGGAGGTAATGCAAAGCTGGTTGCAGAGTTCATCGCATCGGCAAAATATTCTTGGCGACTTTAATGAAATGGGGGCCGCCCGCGCGCTCGATGCACACGGGCTACCATATTGGTGTGTAGTGTTTGGTAGTCCCTTACAAGTCAGATCCTCTTCTACGCCCACGCACCAGTGAGCTGGCGCCCAAGACAGCTGAGAATTGCTCGGGTTGCATGAGTCCTTACTTTACCGGGAGCCTGGTGAGGAGCCTAACGTTCCTGGGGCTCCTGACATGCCAAGATTATTGTTAGAAGAACCATAGGGAGAGCTTCCAAAATTTCCCGGAGTTCCAGAATAGTTAGAACCAGGAGAGCCTAACCTTCCCGGCGCATTCAGAGAGCCAGAATTAGTGCTTCGATTACTATAAAAAGAACTCTCAGGCGTCATTGCGGTATTAGGACTTCCATAATCAGGGCTTCCGTAATTCGGACTTCTATAATCAGGACTTGCAAGAGGCCCGGTTGGATTAGACAAGGTAGACCCCGGAGCACCTAAGGTTCCCGGGCTGCCTAAGGCTCCCGGGCTGCCTAAGGCTCCCGGGCTGCCTAAGGAGTTGGGGGCGCCATAGTTGGGAAAAGATCCGAGAGAACCGGGACTTCCCGGCGCTGTGCCGCCCCCTGAAAGTCCATTGGAGGGGGGCGGCCCGCCGAATCCTCCGGCCATTCCGTTCGGCGCGTTTCCTTGCGCTAAAACACATGGCACGGGCGCAGCAGCAAAAAGACCAGTCATAAAGACTGCCGCCCAATACGATTTTACATTGTACATAATAATCTCCTTTCTCAGGACGTAGCATACAATTGTCAGCTTTTTCTCTACGGAAGAGCAAAAGCTGGACCATGACCACATGCTTCTGTCACAGCTTTACACATGGGCCCGTTTATCCTGGTATATTCTTTGCTCTTTTATAATTCTTGTCTTCGTCATGTTACGAGGACGCAAAAAATCCAGCGAAGAAAGGAACTGTGTATGATGTCTCGTCTCAGTCGTTTATTGCTGATCATTGTCCCGTTCCTGGGAATACTTTTTTCTGCTCCTATTGCTTCCGCTTGGTATCCTCATCATCAGGGGCATTATTGGCGGCATCATCATCGTTATCATCACTATTGGCGGCGCCACGCCTACCGGCCCCCCTACTATTATGATCGCGACTGGTACGCCTATCGTCGGCCTGATAGATACGAGCGCTACAGCAGAGTCGATCCTTACTATTATTACGGGTACAGAGGACATCGGGATGACTAACACCCGCGAGCCCCGAGAGGAACACAAAACCGCGCGTGTTCCTCTCGACCCTTACGCTTTGATGAAGGACGAGGGATGGCTGTGCCAAATCTAGTTGATAGAGTACAGGTGCAAAAGCTTCTCGACGAACGAGCACAGCTTATCGAAGTGCTCCCTGCTAAGGAGTATGAAAAAGAACATCTTCCTAAGGCGAGAAATATACCCCTTGCGCGTCTCACCCAGCAGACCACGGCAGTGCTTCAACGAAATCAACCGCTCATCGTCTACTGTTATGACGCCCAGTGAGACCTGAGCGCCCGGGCCGCGGGTCGGCTCGAGACGTATGGTTTTACTCAGGTCTTTCGCTACCTCTTAGGCAAAGCAGTTTCATCTTTGTAGGGGCCACGCGGAAAACTGGGATCACATGCCGTGAGAAAGGCGAACGATAAAATGTAAGGAAAAAGCTACACCTTTGTCGAGAAAGCAGAGACGGCTACGGATTCGTTGGAGAAAAAGAAATTTCTGTATCAGGTAGTGACTCATCGATTAGCCGGCAAGCAATCTTTGCAGCGCGCCCACAGCGGCGAACGCCGCGATAAATTTTTCTGACAATTTACAAGCAAGGAATTTCCCTTCCAAGAGCGCTCTATTTCTGGCACTGCTCTTGCTCCTTCTATACGCCGAAGTAAGGAAAGCGTTATGAGCAGACGTTGGACGTGGATTACTGCATCCTTTGCTATCCTTGTCGCCCTTCTGGTGGCTGCGAGCCTGCTTATTGACGGACCGCTCCGTGGTATTATGGAGCGCAGGCTCAACGCGAATCTCCAAGGATATACGGCTCGCCTCGGCGCGGTAGATCTTCATATGCTCGGCTTTGCTCTCGATTTGGAGGATTTGGTGATCGTGCAGAACGCCAATTCTAAACCTCCAGTTCTTTCTATTCCCAAGCTCAGCGCGAGTGTGCAATGGCGCGCCCTCTTTGCCGGCCGACTCGTCGCTGATTTTCTCCTGGACCGGCCAGCTCTCTACATTAACCATAAACAAACCAAGAAAGAGATGGAGGACAAGGTCCCAGTGCAAGACCGGGGGTGGCAACGGGCGCTCGAATCGATCTATCCCTTAAAGATCAACGAGTTCAAGATTAAGGATGGTTCAGTCACGTATGTAGATGAGGGTCCCTTCCCGCCATTACAGATCAGTCAGCTCTATTTCCGGGCTGGAAACATTCGTAATGTGTGGTCGCCCGAGAATGTCTACCCCTCTGATCTGTATCTCGAAGGTCGAGTTTTTGATGAAGGACGGCTGCTGCTCGATGGGAATGCGAATTTTCTCGCCGAACCGCAAGTGGCGCTCAAGGTCCAATTAACCTTAGTTAAAATTGCGTTAAATTATTTCCGTCCGCTTCTCGCACGTCACAATATCACGTTGCGGAATGGTACACTGACCGGAACCGGACACATGGAGTATGCGTCTAACATCAAGTTCATCGATCTGCAAAATTTAACTATTCAAGGCGTACAATTGACTTATACCCACACGAAGCAGAGTACTCCTACGGAAAAGCAGGTCGCGCAGAAAACCGTCGAGGCGGCACAGCAAGTTAATAATAACCCCGAGATATCGGTACGCGCCGATCAGATTGACATTATCAAAAGCACCTTTGCTCTTGAGGATAAAGAGGTCAACCCTCCCTACCGTGTTTTCTTTGAAGACGCCGAGCTTCACTTGAATAACTTCACGAATCATCTGACTGAAGGGACCATGGTGGGAAAACTCACTGGGGAATTTATGGGCTGGGGCGACACCGCAATTGGCATGACGTTCCGACCCGAGACCAATGGACCAGATTTTGATATGGCCGTGCGTATCGAGCCCACACCGATGCGCGCACTCAATGATCTCTGGCGGGCCTACGGGAACTTTGATGTCGTCGGCGGCCTCTTCTCACTCTATACAGAACTCAAGGTGAAGAACGGCGAGGTCTCTGGTTATATCAAGCCGCTTTTCAAAGACATTGACGCCCTTGATAGGCGTCAGGATAAAAATAAAGGAGTTTTTCAAAAAGTCTACGAGGGACTGATTGGCGGCATCTCGTGGATATTGGAAAACCGACCTCGCAGTGAAGTAGCGACGGTGGCTACGATCTCCGGAAAACTTGAGAATCCCAAGACTAGCACCTGGGAAGCCGTCTTCGGACTCATTCAAAACGCTTTTTTTAAGTCCATTTTGCCAGGATTTCTAAGATCTACAGGGCAGCCCAATACTCTAGAGCAGGCAAGTAATACCCCAGAGCATCCGAGCAACGACGAGACGATGCGTAAGGCGCGGGAGATGGCCAAGACGGCCAAGAAGCAACCGGAGCAATAAACATAACTTCCTGGTGGCGCCGCGGACAGAATGAGAAGGGTGCGAAGAAGAGGAAGACCCATATGGCGAATACGCTGTCGCTACATGAGATGAACGCCATTGACGCCTACTGGCGGGCGGCGAATTATCTATCAGTCGGACAAATCTATCTCTTGGAGAACCCTCTTCTTAAGGAGCCTCTCCAACTAGCCCATATCAAGCCGCGGCTGCTCGGACACTGGGGCACGACTCCCGGCCTGAACTTTATCTACGTCCACCTTAACCGTGTCATCAAGAAGTTTAACGTCAACGTCATTTATATTACTGGCCCCGGTCACGGCGGGCCTGGGATAGTGGCCAATGTCTATCTGGAGGGGACCTACAGCGAGGTGTACCCCAATATCACACAAGATGCAGATGGAATGCGGAAACTCTTTAAACAGTTCTCCTTTCCGGGCGGTATACCGAGTCATGTCGCACCCGAGACTCCGGGCTCTATCAATGAAGGGGGAGAACTCGGCTATGCTCTTTCCCACGCTTACGGCGCGGCGTTTGACAATCCCGACCTCATTGTGGCCTGCGTGGTTGGCGACGGCGAGGCTGAGACTGGTCCGCTAGCCACCTCATGGCATTCTAACAAATTCCTTAACCCTATTAGCGACGGAGCGGTGCTGCCGATTCTCCACCTCAATGGCTACAAAATCGCCAACCCAACAGTGCTCGCGCGAATCAGCCATGAAGAACTCGAGAGTCTTTTTCGCGGTTACGGGTACACGCCTTATTTTATCGAAGGGGACGATCCCGCAGTCATGCATCAGTTGATGGCGTCTACCCTGGACGCTGTGCTTACTGAGATCCGTGCGATCCAGAGTAAAGCCCGAACAGAAAAAAACCCTACCCGTCCCCGCTGGCCGATGATTATTTTGCGCACCCCCAAAGGCTGGACCGGGCCGCGCACGGTCGATGGCGAGAAGACCGAAGGGTATTGGCGGTCGCATCAGGTGCCAATGGCGGAAATGGCGACGAAGCCTGAGCACGTCAAGTTGCTCGAAGCCTGGATGAAAAGTTACAAACCAGAGGAACTTTTCGATAAGACCGGAAAGCTGCAGCCGGAGTTGGCGGCGCTCGCCCCCACGGGGCCATACCGTATGGGCGCTAACCCTCATGCGAACGGCGGCATGCTGCTTAGAGACTTACGTATGCCCGACTTTGGCGCCTACGCCGTTGCTGTCCCTGACCCCGGCGCCGTGAACGCCGAAGCAACACGAGTGCTCGGGGGCTTCCTGCGCGACGTGATGCGCCTCAACCTGGAGTCCCGCAACTTTCGGGTGATGAGCCCGGATGAGCTGACCTCGAATCGACTCGGCGCTTTATTGGATGTGACGGATCGAGCCTGGATGGCCGAGACGCTGCCGGAGGACGATCATCTGGCCTCAAATGGCAGAGTGATGGAGATCCTAAGTGAGCACACGTGCCAGGGCTGGCTTGAAGGCTATCTCCTTACCGGTCGCCACGGTCTCTTTGCAACCTATGAGGCTTTTGTCCATATAGTAGATTCGATGTTTAATCAGCACGCGAAATGGCTTAAGGTCACGACTGAAGACCTGCCGTGGCGGGCGCCTATCGCGTCGCTTAATTATTTGTTGTCGTCGCACGTCTGGCGGCAGGATCATAACGGGTTCTCCCACCAGGACCCCGGCTTTATCGATCATGCTGTCAATAAGAAGGCGAGTGTCATTCGTGTCTACCTTCCGCCTGACGCCAACACCCTTCTTTCCGTCGCTGATCACTGCCTGCGCAGTCGTAACTACGTCAACATCATCGTGGCGGGAAAACAGCCGGCGCTGCAGTATCTCGACATCGACGCCGCAGTGAAACACTGCACGGCCGGGATCGGAATCTGGGAATGGGCGAGTAATGATAATGGCGCCGACCCCGACGTGGTGATGGCTTGCGCTGGCGATATCCCGACGTTAGAGACCCTCGCGGCAGTGTCTCTTCTTCGAGATTACTTTCCTGACCTTAAAGTGCGTGTCATCAACGTGGTTGACCTGATGAAACTCCAACCTCAAGAAGAGCATCCACACGGCCTGTCACATCAGGACTTCGACACTCTTTTTACCACAGACAGGCCCGTGATTTTTGCCTATCATGGGTACCCCTGGCTCATTCACCGTCTTACGTATCGTCGGACGAATCACGACAATCTCCACGTCCGCGGCTACAAAGAAGAAGGTACGACGACCACACCTTTTGACATGGTGGTCCGCAACGATATCGATCGCTTCCATCTAGTGGCTGAGGTGATCAATCGGACGCCAAAACTTGGATCCCGTGCGGCCTATGTCAAGCAAGCGCTCCAGGACAAGCTTATCGAACACCACGAGTACATCACCAAACACGGTGATGATTTACCGGAAGTCCGCAATTGGCAATGGCGCAAGATGTGAAGAAGACAACGCGCGGCGAACGGAGAAGGACTATGAGTAGCGTGTCGGCAACGCCTGCGATCCTCTGCTTGAATAGCGGCTCCTCATCCCTGAAATTCGCTCTCTATCAATGCAGTGACAAGGCGGAGACGCCGCTCGCGGTAGGAGCGGCCGAGCGTATCGGTCTCACAGGCGGCCGGTTGTGGATTCGTGGTCGAGACACGTCCACACGAAAAGAATCGCACGAAGATTTTCCTAACCAGCAAACGGCTGTACAGGCGGCCTTTACAGCTCTTGAGCGGGCGTCCCTACCGCAACCAGCGGTGGTCGGGCACCGCTTAGTTCATGGAGGCGCCAGTCACAGCGCCCCGGAACGTGTGACGCCGGAGCTCATGGCCTCTTTACGTCGTCTGGTCCCGTTTGCCCCATTGCATCTGCCCGGCGAACTTGAGGGTATCGACGCGGTCGCAGCTCACTATCCCAACTTGCCCCAAGTTGTCTGTTTCGACACTGCCTTCCATCGGCGTATGCCGCAGATTGCGCAGCGTTTCCCTTTACCCCGGTCTCTCTGGGACGAGGGCGTTCGTCGCTACGGCTTCCACGGTTTGTCTTACGAGTACATCGTGGAAACCTTGGGAACCGCGTCCGGTCGCACGATCATTGCCCATCTGGGCAACGGGGCAAGCCTGGCGGCGGTGCGAGACGGGCAGCCGCTTGATACAACCATGGGCTTCACCCCGGCGGGCGGCCTTATGATGGGCGCCCGCAGCGGTGATCTTGATCCGGGAGTGCTTCTCTACCTCATGGACGAGAAACACTATGCTGCGCGGCAGCTCGACCACCTCATCAACTATGAGGCTGGACTGCTCGGGGTGTCTGGTGTGAGTTCAGACATGGAGACTTTGCTCGAGCGACGAGCCCTTGATTCTCATGCAGCTGAGGCGGTGGAGTTATTCTGCTACCAGCTGCGCAAACATATCGGAGCTCTTACGGCTGTCCTTGGGGGTCTCGATACGCTTGTCTTTACTGGGGGAATTGGGGAGCATGCCGCCCCGGTGCGCTGGGAAGTGTGCGCCGGGTTAACGTATCTGGGGGTGCAGCTTGATAGCCAGCGCAACACGGCTCAGGCTGATCCGATCAGTACGCCACAGAGTTCCTGCGCGGTGCGCGTCATTCCGACTAACGAAGATCTCATGATCGCTCGTCATACGCGCGCGGTCATTGTTCCTCCCGGCCCCAAATCTATACAGGAGTGAATAGTTCTGAAGCCTATCCTCACACCCGGCTCCAATTGTTGGAGCATGCAGGAAGTCCAGGAGACCGGACTGCTTATTGATGGCCGCGATTACTATCGGGCGTTTTATCATGCTGCCCGTATGGCCCAGCGCTATATTCTCATCGCTGGATGGCAATTTGACAGCACCGTACGCCTCCTGCGCGGGGAAGATGTAGAAGAAGGCAACGACGAGGTTTGTTTTCTGCCGTTTCTTGACGGTCTTTGCAAGAAAAATCCTGAATTACGCGTGTACATTCTGGCGTGGGATTTCCATTTGATCTACGCGCTGGAGCGCGAGTGGTGGCAGAGGTACATTTTCAAATGGACTACCAATAGACAGATGCAGTTTCATTTCGATAATTGCCATCCGTTAGGCGCCAGTCATCATCAAAAATTCGTCGTTATCGATAGGCACATCGCGTTTGTCGGAGGGGCGGATATTTGCGCCAGCCGATGGGATGACCGTGATCACCGAGTCATGCATCCCGAACGCCTCCGGGAAGGGGACACCAAACCGTACGGTCCGTATCACGAGATTCAATCATACCACGTTGGCCCGGTTGCTCAGCAGTTAACTGAATTATTTGCCATGCGCTGGCGGCAATCTGGGGGCGCGACGCTTGAGCTTTTCCCATCGCCGCCTGTGTGTCGCACGTTAATGAAGCCTACTGTTGCGATAGCTGCTGCCCAGGTGGCGCTCAGCCGTACACATCCGCCTATGCTCTTCCCTCCTCAAGCTGGCGTCCATGAGATCTCCCACCTTTATCTCGATGCTATCGCCGCGGCTGACAAAATTATCTATATTGAAAACCAATATTTTAGCTCTGAGGCAATCTATAACGCCTTGGTTGAACGCATGCGCGCCCATGACCGTTCCCGGCTGCAAATCATTATGATCTTGCCCAAGCGGCCGGAAGCATTCTTGGAAGAAATTGCCATGGGATTCGTCCAAGCAAAAATGCTCCGTGCGTTAGCCGACATTGCGTGTGAAACTGGCCACGCATTTGGCGTGTATTACGCGGCGACAAGTGGAGAAGACGGGAAGGAGACGCCGACGTATATTCACTCCAAGCTCTTACTGGTGGATGATTGCTTCATGACCGTAGGCTCAGCCAATACGACGAATCGCAGCATGGGAGTTGATACAGAACTCAACGTCTCTTGGGAAGCTTCTTCGTATCGTCAGCGGCCATTGATCCGCACGATTCGTCATACACGGATGAGTTTGCTCGCTGAGCATAGCGGGGTGGATCTCCAGAAAGAAAAGCGCAATCTGGGCCGCATAAGGGGTCTTGTGGATTATTTGAACCGTCTGGCCAGCAGCGGGTTCTCTCGGTTGCACTATCATCCTATGGACACCTCCTTTGACGAAAGCGAATGGTTACGCGTTCTTAAGCCCAAGAATCTTGCCCTGGACCCAAAACGGCCGCTTTTCACGAAAGAACCCGACAAACAGCACTTCTCGTACTTGTTGCGCGTCGCCCAAAAAATACTTGTTTTGTCGTCCAGCCTCACTGCCTCTTCAGCAGTTTACTTCACCCAAGAACGACTGGACCCCTTCACCCAAGAACTCATGAATCTAGACACGCTCGGGAACCTTTATCACCTTCGGCTTGTTGGACGCCTCCCATGGAGTCTTGTCTTAGCTGGCGCACTGCTTGCTGCTCTGTTTTGGTGGTGATTTTCTCAGGCCCAACGAGCTCAACAATAGAATCCAATCCAACCTCTGACGCATATTGAGCCTAAAGATTTCGAGACAAAATCCCTAAACGAGATCGAGTAGCCCTCACTGCGAGGAGCAATCAGCGACGAAGCAATCTCTGTTGCCAGCAAAGATTGCTTCGCCCTGATCGCAATGACACTTTGATCTTATGCCAGACAGTGGAGATTTTGTCCCATAATCCTAAGCTTGTTGAGGAGCTTCATGCCTAGAAAGGAAACTATACGGCGCTACACACGAGTGATCCTCGGCCTTTCACTGGGGATTATTTTGCTTGCCTGTGCATTTATTACACGCTCCCTGCCGGCAGCCGATATGGTGACCCTGTTCGAAACATGGCTAGGCGGTTTGGGGTCGTGGGGACCACTGGTGTTCGGCTTACTTTACATTGCAGGGACGCTGATGTTTCTGCCGGTCGTCGTACTGATGATTACCGCTGGCGTGCTCTTCGGATGGCGACCGGGACCTTTATTGTGTCGCTCGCTTCAGTAATAAGTGCGGCCTTGCCTTTCTTAATCGCTCGTTATCTGACGCGAGAGATGGCCACACGGCAGCTCCGAGAACAACCCCGGCTTTCTGCGGTCGCTCAGGCATTTGCCCACGGGAGCTGGAAGATCATTGTCTTATTCCGGCTTTCCCCAGTCCTCCCCTTCAGTCTACAAAATTACCTCTTTGGTCTGACGCCGATCGGTTTCTGGCCATATTTGATCGCGACCTGGGCAGCGATGCTTCCTGGAACTCTCTTCTTTGTATACATCGGGCAGGTTGCGAAAACGGCGGCTACCGATCCACATAGATACATGGAGGCCGAATGGGTGGCGGTAGGCGTAGGGCTCGTAGCCACTGTGGTTGTCTCACTCTACCTTACCGCTCTCACCAAGAAAAATTTGCGGGGGCAAATGCTGATGAGGGAGCGCAACGGCACGGTGATTGCTCCAGAGCAGCATGGAAAAGAGAAGGTTTTCCTTCATTTATGTAGAGGAAAATCGCTCAGTGAATCTCAAGAAGAGGGGAAGTGACCTCCCACACGAAAATATTCTCTATTATCTCCTATATCGTTACTAAAATCAGTCTTTCGTAAGTTTCTAAGGCGCCTTCTTGTGTAGAGAAAAAGTCTACACGGTTCTAGACAAAACGTCCTCATTTTTTCTTCTTCGCTACAGAGACTATCGTAAATTGTTGCTTCTTTCTTCTTGACGTTTTGGCCTTTCTTTTGCTGGCTATGGATGAGACCCTTTGCCCGCCCGTCAGTTTGTTGGCTGTCTTTAAGAGATAGGAAAGCTTTCCGAGGTCTAGAGCTCGAAGAGCAAGGCTGGGTACTGGTCTGCCATGGGGTGGAACGCAAGGCATCACGGAATCTTGTCAACTAACTATACTTAATCCTGTTGCAGGGAAGAAGGAACGATTATGCGTGAGAGAATAGAGAGTGTGAGAGCCTTTCTCACTGGTACTATGGGGTGGGATCTAGCGGATACAGTAGGCGGAAAATACGCAGCTGCGACTGTGCTCCCAGAGCAATTTTATCAGGCGTCCCCGAATCTCTCGCAGGGGCGACCGGAAGCTGACCTGATGCGGGCGGTGCTGGAAGACGCCGTACAGTGCATCCGGGTTGGCTTGAGCACTACCAGTCGGCGTCATCAACGGTTGGCCCGCGAGGCCCAGCAATGGTTTGAGAGTCAGGAGACGTCCTGGCCCTTTTCGTTTTTAAATATTTGCACCGTCTTGGGATTGGACCCGAACTACATTCGTGGTGGTCTGCGGTGCTGGCAGTACAAACGCCCGTCATGGACAACCAAAAGTAAGCGGCGGGTCGTCCGCCGTCGCACCTTCATTCGCTTCGCCGCGTGAGAGAACACCATGAATCCGAACCATCGCATGGGTCAGCTATGGGGCATTGTTTTGGCCGCAGGCGAGGGAAGTCGAGTGCGCGCGTTCCTGTCGGATCTCTGTGGAGGCCGGGGGATCAAGCAATTCTGTACGATCTTGGGGCGGCGGTCCCTTGTACAAGCTACTCTCGATCGGGTCGAGCGTTTGATTCCTCGTCGGCGGATCGTGGTTGTGGTCAGCCAACACCATCAGGAAGAGGTGACCCAGCAACTGAGCGGGTGGCCAGCTGAGAACATCATTTTTCAGCCGGAAAATCGCGACACGGCGCCGGGCCTCCTGCTGCCGTTGGCCCATGTGGCGCATCGTGACCCGCTAGCGACCGTCGCGATTTTCCCGTCCGACCACTTTATTTTGCAAGAAGAGCGATTTCTGGAGGCGGTGCGGCGTGGTGTAAGTGAAACCCAAACATTTCCATGGAACCTTACCTTGTTAGGGATACAGCCGGAGGAACCAAAGGACGGCTATGGCTGGATCCTCCCGGGGAAAGAACAGAAGGAGCGCGAGACGCGAGCAGTGTGGGGATTTTGGGAGAAACCGACTCAAGCTCAGACCCAACAGCTATGGCGGCAAGGCGCATTGTTGAACACTTTTGTGTGTATTGCCCAGAGCGGGACCCTCTGGAGCATGGCGCGCCGCACTATCCCGGAAATTTACGAACGCTTTCGGCAAATTTACCAGGCGCTAGGAACTCCCACGGAAGACAAGATCATCAAACAGATGTACACTGCCATGCCAACCGTCAATTTCTGCTCCGGCGTATGCGAGCCATTAGCAACTGAACTCCGAGTGCTGCTGACGCCGGATGTGGGCTGGAACGACTGGGGGACGGCGGAGCGCATCTGGGCTACGGTAACACAACTTGGCAGACAAGCCGAGTTAATATCGCGCCTCAAGCAAAGCAAGGGAACATTGGCTCAACTGCACGCATAATCCTCTGTCATGTTTCAACGCGAGCCGGCGTTTGGACGAACACTGTTTGCAGCGACCGGCGGACAATGAAAAAGCTTCTTTTCTATTATACTTTGACAATTAGTTTATCATTGCCTTCGTGACGCGCGTTAACAAACTATTTGTTACTGTCGTACAACACAGAGAGAACCCTTCCCCCTACTTCACACGAAGGCTCCTCAGCCTGTCAACCCGGCCCAAGTTTTTTAAAGTAGGCTCCGCCACCCTCACCCTGACACGTCTTGCCAGCACGCCCCCATCGCTCGCGCAACCGTGGGCGGACATATTCCTTCTAGCAGTACTCAGCCGCTAGTGCATCTGCAGGAAACCTGTTGGGGAATACAGTTCTCCTCGATCCGGCCACAGCATGGGTAGAGGCTTGATTTATCAAGCCCTTGGATGGGTCCGATGAATCGGACCCCTACATTGATATCTCCAGGAGGTATCGTGAAACTGTACTAGACCCAGATATCGCGCGAATGTTCTGCTTCGGCCGAAAGCGCCGCACGGCTTGCGAAATGACGCGCTTTATATTTTCAAAGAATTTCTATTTTCCCCTCACGGTCACAACCTTTTCCCGCGGCCGCGAAATTGCTATGACTACATCGCCCCCGAAAAAATCCCTCTTCGCTGCTATTGCCGCCAATGTCGCTATCGCTGTCTGTAAGTTCGTCGTCGCCGCCATAAGCGGCAGCTCAGCCATGTTGTCAGAAGGGATTCATTCACTGGTAGATACGAGCGACGGATTGCTGTTATTACGGGGCATTCGCCTGAGCCGCAAACCTCCTGACAGCACTCATCCATTCGGCTACGGCAAGGAAATCTATTTCTGGACGCTGGTTGTCGCAGTTTTAATTTTTGCCGTCGGCGGCGGCATGTCGATGTACGAAGGAATCATCCACCTGCTTCATCCCCATCCGTTACAGAACCCGCAGTGGAACTACCTTGTGCTGAGTCTAGCGTTCATCTTCGAGAGTCTTTCCTGGATTGTTGCATTTGGAGAATTCAAGGCTGAGATCGGCGCTCAAACCCTTTGGCAAGCCGTGCATACCAGCAAAGACCCGACGACTTTTACCGTATTATTGGAGGATACTGCAGCAATTTTAGGGTTGATAGTCGCTTTTATTGGGGTCTTTTTGGGACATCAGTTGAACAACCCGTATATAGATGGCGGGGCCTCACTGCTCATCGGGGTTATCTTGGCTAGTGTCGCTCTCTTACTCGCCTACGAAAGCAAAGGACTTTTACTTGGTGAAGGAGTAGATCCGCACATGCTGGCTAGTATTCAAGCTCTAGTCCAAGCGGACCCTGCTATAGAACGAGTGTTGCGCTCGCTCACGATGTACCTTGGACCACAAGAAGTCTTGCTCAATCTCGATGTGCAATTTCGTAATGGACTCTCGGCTATAGAAGTGGAAAACGCAGTTGATCGTCTTGAGAAAAACATTCGTCTTCAGCACCCGGAGATGACCCGCATTTTTATTGAAGCAGAAACGGCCTCTGGCCGTTCCCGTACAGAAGTCCGGTAGAAAATCTTAGCCATCAACTATTCGCAACTCTTCTTCACTAACGACTGCTCACTATAAATTCTCCAGCACACCCGTTATTGACCCAAATGCCGCGGCGGTCATAGCCCCAATTGTCTCCTTCGCGGCACCCGGTTTCGGACAACTGGCGGCTGAGTCGCACCCCGCCTCGGGTGTCGGATGGACAGTACTTGTACTCAAATCCTTCACTTTCACAACGGGTGGACTGTTCCCTAGAGAAGGGACCACCTCTTCTGAAATCATCCCAAGCAACACGACTTCCAGCTACGAAGGCTCCAGCACAGCCATTGTTGACCCAGATTCCCTGGCGGTCATATCCCCAATTGTCTCCTTGTTGACAGGGGGTGTCTGACAACTGCTCTCCCAGTATGACACCGCCGCGAGTGTCCGCTGGACAGTACTGGTAGCTAAATCCTTCGCTTTTGCAGCGGATCGTACTACTTGCCAAAGCAGAAGAGTAAGTCATGAGAGAAACAAGAGCGATGAGCACGCAACACAACCCCCAAATCGCGTATTTCATGAGAGACCTCCTATGATTGAAACACTTACTTCCATAGAGATGCGAAAACCATGCCTCGGAGATCCAGAGGAAACATGGCAAGTCGCTATCCGAATCCAATTCATACCGCCATTCTTAGCAATTCATAGGTCATAAAGAAGAAGGGAGAGATGAAAATTACGTTCAGCAATACCATTTTACTAAATAGAAATAAATGCAACATATTGAGACTTCTTCTCTTCGGACGCTTTTGTTTTGGGGCTCTCGGAAGAAGCTCGCAAGAAGAATAAATGCAAAAAATACTCCAGCTCAACCATGACCTCCTGTAGGCGTAGAGGTCTATACTCTTCGGTACGTCCTCCCTACAAGGAACGTTCGACAATTGCCCTTCCTTCGGCGCCTGCAGTAAGGGACAAGCCTATTCCCCCTCTTGTCAGCGAGAAGTAGGAGCCTCTTTCTCTGGGCTGACTTGACAGCCACAACTGTAGGCGTCAAAGATGGTGATAGAATAAGGCCGTGAGCGAGGCTCTACCGAATCATGATCTCTGGGTTTTCCGTCAGCATCTTCCAGGAGTTCACTCTATGGCAACCTACACCGTCGACCCGACCACCGGTGCGATTACTAATGACGCCTGCGAGATTAATGTGGTTCATCACTGTAACCTCTCGTGTCGAGGGTGCACCCATCTTTCCCCTCTCTGGCATAAACAATTTATTGACATCGACGCGCTAGCAAACGACTTACGCCTGTTATCTAAATTTTATCATGTTAATAGGTTTCGTTTGCTTGGAGGAGAACCGCTCCTTCATCCCGATCTTGTGGGCGTGATTGAGACCGTGCACATGTCTGGAATCGCCCAAGCGGTCGCCGTGGTCACCAATGGCGTACTCCTCTGGAAGATGCCCGATGCGTTCTGGCAAGCGGTCGACATCATTAATGTGTCAATGTATCCCGACCGACGGATGTCTCCCGAACAACTGCAGATCTGCCAGCAGAAAGCGGAAAAATTCGAGGTCTGGCTTTATCTGCATGACATGAACGAATTCAGAGAGGTGTACACGGAGCTGGGGACCACTGACCGGACACTGGTCAAGCGCATCTATGACACATGCTTGTACATCCATCGTCAGTACGTCCACAACATTGAACAGGGCTACTTTTACAAATGTCCGCAGGCCGTTTTTCTGCCGAAGCTATTGAAAGACAAGTTCCATTCTCCCACTATCAACGGCGTCAAGATCACTGACTCCCCGACGCTGGGCGAAGAGCTGCGCGCTTATCTCGCCTCGTGCGACCCATTGGCGTCCTGTACGTATTGCCTTGGCTCAGTGGGGACCAAATTTGCCCATAAGGAGGTCCGCCGTTCAGAGTGGCGGCAGTTCCAGCACGTCCACAGTGAGGAGAGAATTGACTTCCCGTTACTCAAAGCCCTAGAACAAGACCTTGATTATCAAGAAGTCTGGGGCGCAGGAAGTTATCACAAAATGTATTATGTGCGTTCCACAGAAGATTATGAGCAATGCCTGGTAGGCATGTATAGATAAAGATCTTCTGGTCCTGGAGGAGTGATCGTATCTGGCTCTTGAGACTGCCGGACATTCGTATACTTTGTAAGGTGTCTGTCTCTGATTGTTATCCTGAGCAATACAGAGGACCGAACCGCAGAGCCGGTTTTAGAGCAGAGGCGTCAGCAATAGGACGCTAGTCTCTATGACTCGCTTGAATTGCAAAGGGGAGAGGTCATGACGTGGGACTTACAAAGAGGAGCAATACCTCGCGCCGATGGATCAGTATGTTTCTGGGTGTGGGCCCCCTTCGTCAGGGAGATAGCTGTACAATGTGTTTCACCAAAGCGCACCCCCATGTCCATGGAACGCCAGCCTGGTGGACTATTTACCGTAACACTGCAAGGGCTCAGCTCCGGGAGCCGGTATTTTTATCTGCTTGACGGAGAGCGGTCTCGCCCGGACCCCGTATCTCGCTTTCAACCCGAAGGCGTTCACGGTCCTTCAGAGGTTGTGGACCCAAGCGCCTTTCCTTGGACTGATCAGACCTGGAAAGGCTTAGCACTCCGCGACCTCATTCTGTACGAACTTCATACTGGCGCCTTTACCTCGGATGGGACATTTACCGCTATCGTTTCGTATCTCGACTATCTAAAAAATGAGTTAGGCGTTACAGCCGTTGAACTTATGCCTGTGGCGGAGTTTCCAGGAAAGCGCAACTGGGGTTACGATGGCGCTCATCTCTACGCTCCACACTCCTGCTACGGAGGTCCGCGCGGCTTAAAAACCCTCATCAATGCTTGCCACGAAAAGGGACTGGCCGTTGTGCTCGACGCAGTCTATAACCATCTCGGGCCAGAGGGGAACTATCTCGGAGAGTATGGTCCGTATTTCACCGATCGTTATCACACGCCGTGGGGCCAAGCCGTAAATTTTGACGGTGAAAATAGCACTGAAGTACGACGCTATTTTGTTGACAATATCCTCTATTGGATTACCGAGTATCATATCGACGGCCTGCGCCTCGACGCAATCCATGGCATCTTTGACAACGGTCCCACCCACATCCTGCAAGAGTTAGGCGAAGCCGTGCACGCCCAGGGGAGAGCCCTGGGACGAAACGTTTTGGTCATTGCAGAAAGTGACCTCAATGATAATCGCGTCATTACCGATATGAGCGCGGGAGGGTGGGGGCTCGACGCCCAATGGAGTGACGACTTCCATCATTCCTTGCATGCCCTGCTGACGAAGGAACAAAATGGCTATTATCAAGACTTCGGTCAGCTTTCTGATTTAGCAACCGCCACTACTGAAGGATTTGTTTATCAAGGACAAGGGTCACTTTATCGCAAGCGGCCCCACGGGACACCCAGCCGTCATCTCCCTGGCGAACGTTTCATTGTCTGCAGTCAAAATCATGACCAAATAGGCAACCGAGCTCATGGAACTCGGCTGAGCGCTCTCGTTCCATTTTCGGCGCTTAAAGTCGCCGCCGGCATGACCTTGTGTGCTCCGAATATCCCACTGCTCTTCATGGGAGAAGAATATGGTGAAACAGCGCCGTTCCTGTATTTTACTAGTCACACAGATCAAGAACTGGCCCAAGCGGTTCGAGAAGGACGACGGCGAGAGTTTGCCGGCTCTGACTGGGGGCCTTCCGTACCCGACCC